>CDYU01056074.1_pt1 | contig 70830 bp, 48 predicted proteins | sample 480701 | NCBI WGS metagenome assembly CDYU01 (sample SAMEA3182105, study PRJEB8094) | gut metagenome | biome: human; feature: gut; material: Stool; isolation source: human stools | place: Canada | collected 2013-02-26 | reverse complement strand
CGCCCGGAAAAGGGTGTCGACACTTATAAAAGGCGATGGGAGATCGAGACCGCATTCCGGGCTATGAAATCCTCCGGATTCAATATCGAAGACACGCATTTGCGCGACACAGAGCGGATTGCAAGACTTCTGGCAATGGTTTGTATTGCTCTTGTATGGGCGTATCTCGTTGGGGAACATAAAGATGAAAACGTAAAGCCTATAAAGACATTGAAACATGGACGTAAAGCCAAATCTTTAGTAAAGTACGGCTTGGAGGAAATCTCCAACGTGCTTTTTCGACCAATTTATGTCCCGAAATTTGATGTATTCAAATTTTTGTCATGTACTTAGGTTTAATTTATAAAATTATTTCAAGCATGAAAACAACTGTTTATCAAGAGGCTAATTTTACCTTTAAACACTTGTAAAATTCGGCATAACACAGAAGAAGATAGAATATCTTACCAAGCCAGTCATTGAAAAGCTCTAGTGACTGGGTATCCCCTGTTCTTTCCGTCAGAGTAACCGACGAAGGGGATAACGGGTGTGTTGCTAGATCAATATTTCAGTTTATCACATTAGGAGATAAGTTGAGCGTTACCTTATATTCAGCCCTTAAGCACTCGTTAATTGATAAGTTGACTAGAGATTTCAAAAAAAACTCAAGTAGGGCAAGGTTATCATCACTCACACCTTGAGAATGGCAGCAAAGTCAAAGGGGAGGTATGTACATATAGACCTGTCACCAGTTAGGTCTGGTCATTTAAGCCCCACTCTCTGTAGCAGAGAATAAATCTCAAGATCATTTCAGTACCATTGCATCTCTATTATGCTGGACTTAGTACACGTCGTAAGAGTGATCCCAGTACCACCATCATCGAGGATACTCCAGTGTCGATGGGCACAAATCTGTCAGAGTATAGCTGCGAAATGTCACCAAAGGTGATTCCAAGGTGTAGGACTCCACTGCCATGAATGAGTGGTGTAAATACACCTTTGGCTACTATAGATGTTGATTATGAATGATAACGGCAATATGGATTACGTAAGGGAAAAGGACGACACCGATGAGTTATGTAATGAACAGAAAAAGGCTGGTTTGCGCAATATAGCTACCACGACATCACACAGATAGAATCTTTTGGCCTTGATAATACAAGCCAATACAAAGTCCCGTATATTGAATCTCTCGCCTAAACTTCAAGATATTGTAATGCGTAATAGCAGGCAGGCTCATATCGTGCCCAGCGCACAGGGATTCAATCGTGTAGTGCATGGTCAAGACTCCCCTATGCCGCATCATCCTATTTCACAGAAAGATGTTCTCTCATTCTCTGATTGGAGCATCAATACTGTAAACAAGAATGCCGCACTTTTGTCAATATAGTAAGGGATGACTTTCATCTTCCAAAGGACTTCGTTCATGTTCATAATACCAACTCGAGAGGTCCCATGGGAATGCATGGTTTCTTATTAGCATCTGCAAGTATGGACACCTTGGATGGGCATCTCCTTTGCTTGTCTGGGCCCTCGTAATCAAGGGGGGGGGCTTTCACCTCTGACGCGCCGGTAGAGCAATGTTCTATCCAGGCGCACCTATTACAGCTGAACGTACTGACCTCCTCATGAAACTTGGCGAGTAGCAATCGGGCGGTTATGACTTCTACAACAATGGTTCTCGAGATACCCCTGCCGCCAGTCGCCATAAGTCTCTAGATGTATTAAAGGATCTTTAAAGCGTCATTAAACCTATGCCAAGCATTCCTCGAAGCAGTTAACCAGCCAGGGTTACAGCGAACAAATCTTGCCGGATATTTATTTTTCATCAGAAAAGTGGCTTAAATTTCTCTCTTCACACCGTATTCACATAGATGAAGAAAAGTAGATTCCTACCATCCAGTCAGATGTATCTTATCTATGGCTTAACAGCAGAGGAAAGAGGCTCTTAAGAGTAACTCAATAAAAGATTATCCCCTGAAGCGTCGTCTTGGGGTACTAAATCGTATCATTGCGAATGATTTTTCAGATAGAATCGACAAGCAGATGCTAGAGAGCAACAGCCGCATCACTCTTTCACATCATCCTCATATTATTTATGAGCTACAAGTGGCAAATGAGAATAAGATTAGCAGTGGACAAAACTTCTTTCAGCATGCTAAGAGTTAAGACATACCAGGACCAACCGATGATAACTCTTGTGATATCAGTATCGCTCCATCATCAACTACGGGGAGGTATACAATCTCAGCAACCACCAATGGAGAGGTTATTACCAAGGATATCATTCAGAGAAAGTACAACAAACTTCTCACAGTGGATAACAGGCAACGTGAGAGGCTCTTTTCAAGGATATTCCCAGAACTCAAGCAGCGACATGGACAAGATGCAGCCGTTAGAGAAAAAACCTTGTTACACTCTCGGCAGGTGCCGTCGCTTTGAGTGGTAGGCTTCATGGGCTGCACCATTTGGGTGGGCACTGCTGCCACCATGGCCATACGATGGTACGCATCCCTATTTCAAGCCAGGGCAAAAATATAGTCACCCAAGCCTTTGAGGTACGGGCAAATAAGTAGACAGCAATTTTAGGATGGGACGATGTGTAAAGATCATTTGACATATAATGATTTTCGGAGCAGGCTTACCACGCTCGACGCGCTGAAGGATACGGGCTATCACCTGAACAGGCGCAATTGGCTGCGTTACCCCGACTATGTGCGTCTTGATAGTAACGGTGCTAGGTCAGAGTGATAAGTTTATTGTTACTTGACAATATAAAATATTTTGTGTAAATGGTTACAGGATTGAACTATAAGTTTGTTCTTATATCTGGATTCTATTTTCAAAAATAACGATAAATTGTTTCATAATTAACCTCCAATTATGAATAGGCTGTGTCCATTTCTTCTCAATCTTCATAAGTGAAAGATAAACGGTCTTTTTTACGGCATCGTCCGAAGGGAATGAAAGTTTTGATTTTGTGTACTTTCTGATTTTCCAGTTCAGATTTTCAATGATATTTGTAGTATAGATTATTTTCTGATTCCCAGTAGGAACTGGAAGAAAACTGTCAGATAATCCCAGTTGTTTCTCCATGAAAATATGGCATATGGATACCCCCCCCATTTCTTTTCCAGATTTTCAAGTTCCGTGGCAGCAACCTCTTTATTGGGTGCATTATAGACATTCTTCATATCCACCGTAAACTCTTCTTGTCCTTATAAACAACATATTTACAGGTGTTTCTGATCTAATGTGCCACAACACAGACTTAGGTGTATGACTGAGAGAATACGGGACGGATGGTATCCGTAAATCCATTATCGGTACAGATAATCTGTACATCCTGCACTCCACGAACCTTTAAATCGGTCATAACACCCATCCAGAAATATAAGCTTTCCGATTTGCCGACCCACATGCCAAGGACTTCCTTCAGGCCGTTATGTTTTAGTCCGACACAAAGGTAAACGGTCTTGTTTATTATCTTGCCGTTATCCCATACCTTGAAGACGACAACATCCATCCAAGCTATCATATAAACAGGATCCAAAGGGCGGTTCTGCCATTCCTGAGTTGCCTGGTTTACCTTGTTTGTAATGATGGAAACGCCGATGTAGAGAGCCCTATTTCATAAATCTCGCGCATCTCTTCTTCTATATCTTGGCGTATAAGCAGATAACAAGCTTTTCTATCGAAAACCCGCGACTTTCATGTTTGGGCGCGGCTATCGGCTCAAACTAGCCGTTACGTACTCGGGAAATGGATATGACTGGCCTCACCATGTTAGGTCTAGATTTTCTTCGAATAGCTACCATCACAGGAATTGCCGCTGATGTTCCCCCGCCTCATAATTCTTCCATTGCCCAAATGTGCGTCCCGTTTCGTCTTCTAGTATCTTCTCCATCACTTATACGAGCAACTACTTCAAGGACTTGCTCACATCAGCTTCTATCTTGAACTAGCTAAGTGATTCCTTGCTCAACACCTCATCGGACACTACTGGATTCTTTTCCTTCATAATCTTCTTCATTTGATTAATGCATAAAATAAAATCGCGGAGTTCTCTTTGAATCACGCATTTCCATTTACACAAAATATTTTATAGTGCCCCAGAACTGGCTATCTCGTTCCAGAACAGGTAGGATCATGGATTAACAGCATCTTTTGTATGTGGAATATGAAGATACCAAAACAACTCCGAAATATAACTTTGCACAGTTTAATTTACACTACCAACCATCTCTTCAAGGAGCTGTTAAGCAGACTCTCCAAAAAGGAGCCAATACTCCATCATTGCCGGAAAGAAAAACACCGGCCTTCAATTGTTCAACAACATTTGCATTGATCTGTTCAAAATCAAATGAAATGCTCATAATTAAAGTGTATCTGTAAAATTAATTCTTTTCATTCTCTTGACACACTTAATTTACAGTCTATATTTTCATTATCAGCAGCAAGATTCGACACACTGTCCCACGCTACAGCGAATACCCCATAACTATCCGCCATATCATATACATCACGCCACGATCGTAAAGGCAAACCAACTTTTGTTGACCCACTCTTCAGTTAAGGAGGGGGCAACTGAATTCTATCCATTTTATCTAATAACAACACGATTACAAATCTAAATTCTCGATATCGTATTTCTCATATATCGAGTTCTTCGACTTGAATTCAGGGACCGAGCGTTTCATCAAACGTATCATATCAGGCACATTAACATCACGCGACAAAATTTCCAAATCATTAACCAGTTTTACCGCATCTTCATAATCATAATCTCGCACCTTTGCTATATGAATACGATTATTTTTCGTAGGAATAGTATTCTCCTTATTAGAAAGCACCTCCTCATACAATTTCTCCCCCGGCCGCAAACCAGTAAATTCTATTTGGATATCTTTATTAGGTACGAATCCAGCCAATTCAATCATCCGGCATGCCATATCTACTATCTTAACGCTCTTACCCATATCAAATACAAAGATCTGATTACCTTCAGTCAACGTAGCTGCTTGCATCACCAATCTGCAAGCTTCGGGTATAGTCATAAAAAATCTGGTAATTTCCGGATGTGTCACAGTAACAGGACCTCCCTTTGCAATCTGATCGCGGAATCTTGGTATAACAGAACCATTACTTCCCAATACATTCCCAAAACGAGTCGTTACGAATTTTGTATTTCCTTTAATTTTCCCATGCTCTATTGCCAAGCCCAAAGATTGGACATAAATCTCAGCCAAACGCTTAGTACAGCCCATTACATTTGTTGGATTAACGGCCTTATCCGTAGAAACCATCACCATCTTCTCAACGCCATACTCTATACATTTGTCTGCAACATTTCTAGACCCCACGACATTTACCAAAACACTCTCACATGGATTTTCTTCCATTAGAGGAACATGCTTATAGGCCGCGGCATGAAATACTATTTGGGGACGATAACTTTTAAATGCATAGTCCAAACGAGCCTCCAGACGCACATCTCCTATCAAAGGTACAAAATCCAAATCATGGAATCGTTCTTCAAGTTCCAAACGAATATTATGCATTGGAGTCTCGGCATTATCAAAAAGAACAAGTCGCTTTACCCCTATAGAGGCCAATTGACGGCACAATTCCGAACCAATTGATCCGGCCGCACCAGTCACCATAACAACCTTGTCGTTAAATTCTTTCTGTACTTGATCAACATCAAACTCTATCTCAGAACGTCCAAGCAAATCCTCAATTTTCACTTCGCGAATAGAGTTTTTCATGATTCTTCCATCAATCACCTCATCTATGCTCGGTGATATCAATACTTTTATACCCTTTTCACGAGCATGCTTTATAAGCATGGACTCCTGACTACGAGCATCATCCGTCGAGGCAAACAATATAGCATCCACTTCCAAACGATGCTGCAGATATTGTAAATCGTCTGCATTATTACATATATAGCAGTTCAATGCACTTACGGTACGATAACTATTATCCTTTGTTGTCGTAATAAAGCCAACGACGTCATAATGGGGCGAATTTCTCAATCGAGTAATTAATGCCACAGATTTATCCAATATGCCATAAATAAGGACCCTTTTCCTATTATGATTACGTACATGAGCCGCTACAGTCAAATCATAAACCAAGATCATACCGACTCTCATACTAACCAGCAGGAACAAAGTAACCAAACAGTCTATAAATAATAATACGACCGTATATACAGCATTAACGTCTAATAGCAATACTAATACCAATGCCAAAAGCAAAACTTTTCCCAATACGGCAAAAAGCAACCTGCTAATATCTCTCAACGTACTGTATCGAATAACCGACCTATAGGTTTTCAACAGCAAGAACATTATCAAAGATGACATAGTTGCAGACAGCAACCATATCGCAACCGTATTGAATGACAGTGTAATACTTCTTATAAAAAACAAGATCCCCAATGCAACACCGCTGCTCACGACAGACATAATAACATCTATCAAGAGAACTATCTTCTTACTTAAATACTGCGAAGAAACCAGTTTATCTATATATTTATACATAGCCAATAAACTTACGACAGACAATTATACAAAAAATATCCATTACGACAGCTAAAAGTCCGCTATATATTTTCACATAATATAATCCCAAACATATAATAATCAATCTTAAATATTATCCGTTCATCATAAATAGCAACAAAGTTTCCCGGCACATTATGCTAAATTATATCAAAATTATTACCAGGGAAAACAAGATGTAAAAACAAAAACATGTTAATATAAAACAGAAAGAGGCATACTCCGCCTCTTCATACTAACTATGTGATATGATATCGTCACAACAAATCGTACTTTTTAATAAAAACACTACGTTATCACACAATACCACTTGATGTAAACCAGAGCGGTAAGCGGGACTCGAACCCGTGACCCTTGGCTTGGGAAGCCAATGCTCTACCAACTGAGCTACTACCGCATTACATTCGGGGGACGGCGACCACACGTGGCATGTGTCGGCGCACTACCCGAGTGCAAATATACAAAATTTAGCGTAACGCCGAACCGGCATCACATTTTTTTCACTCTACGTTACCGCCGGCGGCACTTCGCGCGGGCATAAAGCCCGGCTCGCCGGTCCGCAGCAGCCGACAGATAATGAGACAAATACATCAATCCATCTTCAGCACGGCGAGGAATGCCGACTGCGGCACCTGCACCTGCCCTACCTGACGCATACGTTTCTTGCCGGCCTTCTGCTTTTCAAGGAGTTTGCGTTTACGCGATATGTCGCCACCGTAGCACTTCGCCGTCACATCCTTACGCACGGCCTTCACCGTCTCGCGGGCGATGATCTTGGCACCGATGGCGGCCTGTATGGCTATGTCAAACTGCTGACGCGGGATCAGCTCCTTGAGTTTCTCGCACATCTTGCGGCCGAAGTCATAGGCGTGATCGGCATATATGAGCGACGAAAGGGCGTCGACAGGCTCGCCGTTAAGCAGGATGTCGAGCTTCGCCAGACGGCTCGGCTCGTAGCCCGTACGGTGGTAATCGAACGACGCATATCCCTTCGATATGCTCTTCAGCTTGTCGTAGAAGTCGAAGACGATCTCCGACAGTGGCATGTCGAAGTTTATCTCCACACGATCCTGCGTAATGAACGTCTGGTTCTTCATCACACCGCGCTTGTCGATGCAGAGCTTTATCACGGGGCCCATGAAGTCGGCCTTCGTGATTATCTGGGCGAGGATATAGGGCTCCTCTATCTTTGCCACCTTCGTTATTTCGGGCAGGCCCGACGGGTTATGCACCTCGAGCACCTCGCCCGACGTAGTGGTTATGCGGTACGAGACGTTGGGGACGGTAGTTATGACATCCATGTCGAACTCGCGGTAGAGGCGCTCCTGTATGATCTCCATGTGCAACAGTCCGAGAAAACCGCAGCGGAAACCGAATCCCAATGCGAGCGAGCTCTCGGGCTCGAACGTCAGCGAGGCGTCGTTAAGCTGCAGCTTCTCGAGCGAGGCGCGCAGGTCCTCATACTGGTCGGCCTCAACAGGATATACACCGGCAAAGACCATCGGCTTGACATCCTCGAAGCCGGCGATGGCTTCGGTGCAGGGGCGGTCCACCGAGGTGATAGTATCGCCCACCTTGACGTCTGTCGAGGTCTTGATGCCCGAACATATATATCCCACATCGCCCGCATGCAGCTCCTCGCGCGGCTGCAGCTTGAGCTTCAGTACGCCGATCTCGTCGGCCTCGTAGTCGCTGCCCGTATTGAAGAACTTGACATGCTCGCCCTTGCGCAACGTGCCGTTGAAGATGCGGTAGTAGGCTATGATGCCGCGGAAGGGGTTGAACACCGAGTCGAAGATCAGAGCCTGCAATGGAGCGTTGTCGTCTCCCTTCGGAGCCGGTATACGCGCCACAATGGCCTCGAGCAGCTCCTCGACGCCCTGTCCCGTCTTACCCGAGGCGAGCAGTATATCCTCCTCACGGCAGCCTATGAGGTCGATGACCTGATCCTTCACCTCGTCGATCATGGCCGACTCGACATCTATCTTGTTCAGCACGGGGATGATCTCCAGATCGTGCCCTATGGCCAGATATAGGTTCGATATGGTCTGCGCCTGAATACCCTGCGTGGCGTCCACCACGAGCAGCGCCCCCTCGCACGAAGCGATGGCACGCGACACCTCATACGAGAAATCGACATGTCCCGGCGTGTCGATCAGGTTCAGGACGTACATCTGGCCGTCGCGGGCGCGGTACTCCATCTGTATGGCGTGGCTCTTGATGGTGATGCCCTTCTCGCGCTCGAGGTCCATGTCGTCCAGCACCTGATTCTGCATTTCGCGCTGGTTGAGCGTATTGGTCTTCTCGAGCAGGCGGTCGGCCAGAGTCGATTTACCGTGGTCGATATGAGCTATGATACAAAAGTTGCGTATGTTTTTCATTCCAAATCCGCGTTGTGTGCATAGTGTGTGCAAAGATACGCAAAAAACGCGATGACAGCGGCATTTTGCGCCGAAAAAGCACTCCGCGGTCTCTTTGCGCAAGTGATATCCGCAGCCGTTCCCCCGAAAAAAGGCCGCCCGCAAAGCGGACGGCCCACGCAAAAACTCTATACAATTCTAATAAACCCACTCTATATCGTCGATATAAAGTTCGTTGTCGGGATTGCCGCAGAGGTAGTCGCCGTACTTGCTTGAGGCGAATGATATGACGAGCGAGTAGTTGCCGTCGGCGGGACGCTTCTCCGTGTCACGGTATATGAGGTGAATAGTCTTCTCGATCCAGCCGTTGCTGTTCTCCTCTATGGTCGACGTGCCGAACGCAATCACGGGGCCCTCGTCGGTCGAGGCATCGGTCACGGGATCGAAGGCGTTGATCTGATCGACCGTGACGCCGAGACCCGAATGTACCGAGTGACGTGCCGTCCAGTCGGTTATGCACACATATATCGAGGCGGGATCCACATCGTCCGTAGTAAGTTCGCCCTGCTTGAGTCCGAGCGAGGTGATGTTGCCCACGTTGGCCTTGTAACGCAGGCGCAGCGCACGGGGACGTGCCGTGAAGGTATATTTCTGACCGAAGTCGGCATAACCGGCGATGCCGCTCATACGGAACGCTCCCGTGAAGAGATTGCCCGCGGCAAAGATGCCGAATGTGCTCTTGCCCTTAAGCAGTGCAGAGGTGTTGTCGCTGCCCTGCTCGGTATAAGGGGTGCAGAGCGTCTGCGTGAAGGCGTTGTTGCCGTTGCTCCAGAAGGCCTCGTCGGCCGACGCGTTGGGATAGTACACGGCACTGCCCGCAGAACCGTAACCTACATACTGGCTCCACGCCTGCATGTCGCCGTTGGGGATTACGTCGCCTGCGGCAGTCTCGAAGGTCGAGGTCGCAACCTCCTCGCCGCCAACCGTTACGCGGCACTCGTACTTCTGACCGGCGAATACGCCCGTCATGCCGTCCATCTGCCATACGCCCGCGGCATCGTCCGACATCCACTCGGGGGCGATGGTGCCTGTATAGAACCCGTTGCCGGCATCGGTCACCGTCGCTGCCTGCCATGTCTGCTCACCCGCACGGCGATACTCGATGGCTACATTGCCGCCGTCGGGCACCTCGGCCGTAAGGGTTGCGGTGTTGAGCCACAGATTGGCGTCGTTGTTATATACGACCGACGGCTCGGCTCCCGAGATATGGAACTTGAGCGTCTCGCGCGCCATCTGGTTCGCGGCGTCGGTCACCGTAAGCTCGAAATTGTGGTTCGAATCGCGCTCGTGGCCGTTGTAGAGCTGCTTGATCAGGGGCACGAACGACGAGATGTCGAACGAGAGCTGCTTTGCGCCCGTCACGTCGGCTCCGACCGGGAAGCCGAGCGATGCGAGGGCAGCCGACATGTCATCGTTCGCGGGTGCCGTCAGCTCCATCTCGGCCGAGAGGCCGATACCCGAAAGAAGCTCCTCGGTGAGCAGCGGCGAGGTGATGCGTATGGCGAAGGTCTTGATGCCGGCATCGGCCTTGACATTCACCTTGACGGTCATGGGTTCGCCCGTGATCTCATGCACCTGTGTAATATCGAGGCCCTCGAGTGCGATCGTCGGCCCGGCCGGCGTCGGGGCATCCTTCTTGCCGCACGATGCCAGCGATACGGCTACCAGAGCCGTCACCATGATTGTAAGCAATCGTTTCATAACAATATAATTTATTAAGCAATAAAAATTTTCTCACACGGTTTTCGGCAAAAATATCGCCCTCGGCAACCGTTTCAAAATATTTTCAACGAACGTCGGATATTCAATCACCAACCGGACGTTTTCACCGATGAAAATATGGCTGACTGCCGGCAGTCCCGCCCCGAATTACGAAGAGACACGACATACACGCCCCTGCCCGACCCGAAAACAGTGTTTTCGATTTGCCCCTGCGCCCCGCTTTGCGTATCTTTTCGTATCTTTGCAGCCGCAAATATAGTTCTCATACATCACAAGCCATGAATCCCATATCGAAATATGCACATCTGGTGAGGTTCTCGCATACGATCTTCGCCATGCCCTTCGCCCTTACATCATTCGTCTACGCCCTGCGCGACATCGGCTTCGGTGCCGAGAACTCCGCGCCGGTGTGGTGGCTGTCGCTGCTGGTGAAGGTGGTCCTGTGCATGGTCTTCGCCCGCAACGTGGCCATGGGCTTCAACCGCTGGGCCGACCGCCGCATCGACGCCGAGAATCCCCGCACGGCCGACCGCGAGATCCCCGCAGGGCGCATCTCGGCACGCGCCGCACTGTGGTTCGTCATCATCAACGCCGCGCTGTTCATCGCCGCGGCCGCATCGATAAACAGCCTGACGGCGGCACTCTCGCCCGTGGCGCTCATCGTGATCATGTCGTACAGCTACTGCAAGCGCTTCACCTCACTGTCGCACCTCGTACTCGGACTCTCGCTCGCCATAGCCCCCGTCGGCGCATACATCGCCGTCACGGGCCGCTTCGCTCTGGCGCCGTGCGTGCTGGCGCTGCTGGTGCTGACATGGTGCGGCGGCTTCGACATAATATATGCGCTTCAAGACCGCGACTTCGACCGCGCGCACGGTCTGCACTCGATACCGGCACGCTTCTCCGTCAGCACGGCCCTCAACATAAGCATCGGCCTGCACGCGGTGAGCATCGCGGCCCTCGCGTGGTTCGTGGCGATGCTGCCCGCGAGCGTTTGGACGTGGGGCGGCACGGCCATATTCACCGCCCTGCTCGTCGCCGAGCACATACTCGTAACCCCCGGACACCAGAAGAACATCGGCATAGCCTTCGGTACGCTCAACGGTCTGGCCAGCACGCTGCTCGCCGCATGCCTCATCGTCGGCATGCTCACCGCATAGCCCCAACGTAAAACGTCCTCACCATGTGGTTGATACTCGCATTCCTCTCGGCCCTGCTGCTGGGATTCTACGATGTGGCCAAGAAACAGGCCCTGCGCGACAACTCCGTGCCGGCGGTGCTGCTGCTCAACACCTTCTTCTCGTCGCTCATATTCCTGCCCTCGATCGTCTCCACGCTCAGCGGCGGCGGATGGTTCGACGCCACGGCATACCGCATACCCCTCGGCACGCTGCACGACCATATACTCGTGGCGCTGAAGGCCGTGATAGTACTCTCGTCGTGGGCATTCGGATACTACGGCATCAAGCACCTGCCCATCACCATCGTCGGCCCCATCAACGCCACACGTCCAGTGATGGTGCTCATCGGGGCTCTTCTGATCTTCGGCGAGCGGCTCAACACCCTGCAATGGGTCGGTGTCGGGCTGGCCATCCTGTCGCTCTTCATGCTCAGCCGCGCCGGACGACGCGAGGGCATAGACTTCAGCCATAACGTCTGGATCGTGTGCGTTGCCGCCGCCGCACTGCTCGGCGCCGCCAGCGGACTCTATGACCGCTATCTCATGCAGCGGCTCGAGCCCATCTTCGTGCAGGGGTGGTACAACCTCTACCAGACCATCATCATGATCGTCGTCATGACCCTCATGCGCCTTCTCGACAGCCGTTCCGCCACGCGCTTCCACTGGTCATGGGCCATACCAATGATCTCGATCCTGCTCACGGCCGCCGACATGGCCTACTTCGTGGCCCTGAGCGATACGGATGCCATGATATCGGTCGTCTCGATGATACGCCGCGGCTCGGTGGTCGTGTCGTTCGCATGCGGCGCGCTGCTCTTCCGCGAGCGCAACCTCAAGGCCAAGGCACTCGATCTGGCACTCATAATCATCGGCATGGTCTTCCTCTACTTCGGCAGCCGCTGACGCCAAGAGACATAGGACAGAGAGTATGATCGCACCGTCATTTTACCGACAATCAGAATCATTTCAGACAGTCGGCAAACGGAAATATTTGCGTATTTTTGTGAACAGTACCAACCTGAACATAAAACCACGCAACATGATGAAAAAACAAATTCTACTGTTCGTCGTACTCTCGTTTCTGGGATTGGGGCTTACGGCCTCGGCGGCCGCACCGGCACGCACGGAGTGCCTGCTCGTCGATATGAAGAGCAATCCCGAGGGTATCGAATCACCGCGTCCCCTCTTCTCGTGGACCATCGCGTCGGATGCCCGCGACGTCACCCAAACCGCATACCGCATACAGGTCGCAACCTCGGAGGCCGACCTCAAGCGCGGCCGCAATCTCGTCTGGGACTCGGGCGAGGTGATCTCTGACCGCTCGATCCTCGTCGAGTACGAGGGACAGACGCTCCGCTCACGCACACAATATTTCTGGCGCGTGAAGGTGGACACGAATCTCGGTCAGGGACGCTGGAGCGACATCAACCACTGGTCGATGGGTATTCTCGACGCAGCGGAGTGGCAGGCCGAGTGGATCGGCGAGAATGCCCTGTCGAACAAAGGCGAGACCGATCAGGGCAATACGCGCCTCGCGGCCCGCTACCTGCGCAAGACGTTCGACGTCGAAGGCAAGGTCAAGCGCGCCGTCCTCTATATCAGCGGTCTCGGCTCGTCGGAGTCGTACATCAACGGCGAGCGTATCAGCGACGACGTCCTCTCACCCACCCCGTCGCTCTACTCGACACGCGTATATTACAACGTCTATGACGTAACCGACATGCTCGACAAGGGCGACAACGTGCTGGGCGTTATGCTCGGCAACGGACGCTACTTCACCATGCGTGCGGGCGGCTTCATGCACTTCGGGCTGCCGTCGCTGCTGGCGCGGCTCGAGATCGAGTATGCCGACGGCACCACCGAGGCCGTCGTGAGCGATACCTCGTGGCGCGTCACCTCGCGCGGCCCCATCGTCGCCAACAACGAGTTCGACGGCGAGGAGTACGACGCCCGCCTCGAACTTACGGGATGGAGCACCACGCAGTACGACGACTCGGCATGGAAACAGGCCGACCGCATGAAGGATCCGGGAGGCAAGCTCCACGCACAGCCCAACCCCAATATCACCATACAGGATAAGATCAAGCCCCTGAGCGTCACGGCCCGCGCCGACGGCAAGATCATCGTCGACATGGGACAGAACATGGTGGGCTGGCTCGGAGTCAGCTTCAACGGCCGCGCCGGCAAACCCGTGACGATGCGCTTTGCGGAGATTCTCAACCCCGACTCGACGCTCTACACGGCCAACCTGCGTTCGGCCCGTGCCACTGACATCTACACACCGGCCCGCGACGGGGCCTTCGAGTGGCATCCGACATTCACCTACCACGGTTTCCGCTATGTGGAGATCGACGGTCTGGACTATACGCCCTCGACAGACGACATGACGGGATACGTCATATACGACGCGATGCCCACGACGGGCACGTTCGAGAGCTCGATTCCTCTGCTCGACCGCATCCACCGCAACGCCTACTGGGGCATACGCGGCAACTACCGCGGCATGCCGACCGACTGCCCGCAGCGCGACGAACGCTTGGGCTGGCTCGGCGACCGCGCCACGGGCTCTTACGGCGAGGCCTACATCTTCAAGAACGCCATGGTATATGACAAGTGGCTGCAGGACATCGAGGATTCGAGCAGCCCCGAGGGATGCCTCTCGTCGGTATCGCCCCGCTACTGGACTCTATACAACAACGAGGTGACTTGGTCTTCGGCCTTCTTCTACTGCGCCGACATGCTCTACCAGCACTACGGCGACGACCGCGCCATACGGCGCCACTACGACGCCATGAAGAAGTGGGTGGAGTACACATGCGAGCATTCGATGCAGAACGGCGTCATCGTTAACGACACCTACGGCGACTGGTGCATGCCGCCCGAGTCGCAGACGCTCATACACTCGCAGGATCCCGCACGCAAGACCGCGGGTCCGATCCTCAGCACCACCGTCTTCTACGACATACTGCAACGCATGGCCCGCTTCGCCCGCATCTGCGGCAAGGAGCAGGACGTGGAGGGTTACCTGCAGCTGGCCGAGCGCATAAAGAAGGCCTACAACGAGCAGTTCTTCGACCGTGAGACGGCCCGCTACGGCAACAATACTGTTACGGGCAACCTCCTCTCGCTGCGTCTGGGACTGGTACCCGAGGGATACGAGCGCCGCGTCTTCGACAACATCGTCAACAAGACCGAAGTCGAACTTGGCGGCCACGTCAGCACGGGCGTACTGGGCGTGCAGCACCTCATGCGCGGCCTGACCGAGTACGGACGCAAGGATCTGGCGCTGCGCATAGCCACCAACGAGGACTACCCGAGCTGGGGATACATGATCGCCAAGGATGCCACGACTATATGGGAACTCTGGAACGGCGACACGGCAGACCCGGCCATGAACTCGGCCAACCACGTCATGCTGCTCGGCGACCTGATAATATGGTATTACGAGGATCTTGCGGGCATCAAGTGCACCGAGGGCAGCCGTGCCTTCAAGAAGATCGACATGTCACCCGCCTTCCCCGAGGGTCTCGACCACGTGAAGGCCACGCATGACTCCTCTTACGGCACCATCGTGAGCGACTGGAGCCGCAACGGCGGCAGCTTCGAATGGAACGTGACCGTTCCCTGCAACACCACCGCTACGCTCCGCATACCCAAAGCCTTCGGCGTCAAGGCCACGACGGGCGACGGCATACACTCGGTCAAGGAGCAGGGCAACGACCTTGTCATCGAGATCGGCTCGGGAAGCTACCGCTTCACAAGCGAAAAATAGACCATAAAGGTCGGAAACGGATAACCGCCGCACCCTTCGGGATGCGGCGGTTGCCGGTTTAAGGGGCCAACGGCTCACATTTCGGCGTGCGGAGAGTCATATTACGTGAAATCTTCGTATATTTGTCCGTATTTTGCGCAAACAAAACTAAAAACACATATATCATGGAGATATCTTTCAACTGGTTGAAAAAGTATATCGACCTCGACATCTCGGCCGAAGAGACGGCGAAAATACTCACCGACATAGGCCTCGAGGTGGAGGATTTCCGCAAGGTGGAGACCATACGCGGCGGCTTGGCCGGTGTTGTCGTGGGTGAGGTTGTCGAGTGCGAAGACCATCCCGACTCCGACCACCTGCACGTCACGTCGGTAGACGTCGGCGCCGAGGCTCCGCTGCGCATCGTCTGCGGCGCCCCCAACTGCCGCAAAGGACTCAAGGTTCTCTGCGCCACCATCGGCTCGGTGCTCTACCCCAACGGCGGCGACGAGCCCTTCAAGATCAAGCGCAGCAAGATCCGCGGCGTCGAGTCGATGGGTATGCTCTGCGCCGAGGACGAACTCGGCATCGGCACCGACCATGCCGGCATCATGGAGCTGCCCGCAGATGCCCCGGTGGGAATGCCGGCACGCGAGTTTCTCCATATCAAGGATGACTATCTGATCGGCATAGGCCTCACGCCCAACCGTATCGACGCCGCCTCGCACATAGGTGTTGCGCGCGATCTGGCGGCCTACCTCCGCAGCCGCGGCAAGCAGGTGAGCCTCAAGCTCCCCTCGGTCGACGCCTTTGCCGTCGACAACCACGATATGCCGATCGAGATCGTCGTCGAGAACAGTGCCGCAGCGCCCCGTTATGCTGGCCTTACGGTCACGGGCTGCAAGATAGCCCCCTCGCCCGAATGGATGCAGAACGAACTGCGCGCCGCAGGCATCAACCCCAAGAACAATCTGGTCGACATAACCAATTACGTCCTCTTCGAGCTGGGACAGCCACTGCACGCCTTCGATGCCGACAAGATCGAGGGACACAAGGTCGTCGTGCGCAACTGCGCCGAGGGCACGCCCTTCGTCACGCTCGACGGCGTGGAGCGCAAGCTCTCGTCGGAGGATCTGATGATATGTTCGGCCGTGCGTCCGATGTGTATCGGCGGCGTCTTCGGCGGCCTCGATTCGGGCATCAGCGACACCACGACGAACGTATTCCTCGAGAGTGCATACTTCAACCCCGTCTCGATCCGCAAGTCGGCCAAGCGCCACGGCCTGAATACCGACGCCTCGTTCCGTTTCGAGCGCGGCATCGACCCCAACATACAGGTCTACGCCCTCAAGCGTGCGGCCCTGCTCATGAAGGAGCTCGCCGGAGGCAAGATCTCGAGTGAGATCACCGACATAAACCCCACGCCGGCACAGGATTTCGTCTTCGACATCTCGTTCACGCGCATCGACTCGCTCGTGGGCAAGCATATACCCGAACAGACCGTACGCACGATCCTCGACGCTCTGGAGGTGAAGATCCTCGCGCAGAAGGACGACACGCTGACGGTAGCCGTACCTCCGTACCGCGTGGACGTACGCCGCGAGGCCGACCTCATAGAGGACATACTGCGTATCTACGGTTACAACAACGTCGAGATACCGCAGCGCGTAAGCTCTACGCTCTCGTACGCACCCAAGCCCGACAAGACCCGTCTTGTGAATATCGCGTCGGACTTCCTCTCGGCCAACGGCTTCACCGAGATCATGTCCAACTCGCTCACCAAGGGTGCCTACTACGATGCGCTGACATCATATCCGGCATCGGCCTGCGTACGCATACTCAACCCCTTGAGCGCCGACCTGAACGTATTGCGTCAGACGCTTCTGTTCAACGCGCTCGAGGCCGTGGAGCTCAACATCAACCACCGCAACGGCGATCTGAAACTCTACGAGGTGGGCAACTGCTACTACTACGACCAGAGTGTCGAGACCGACAACCCGCTCAACCGTTACAGCGAGCGTTACCGTATGGGCATCACCGTCACGGGCGCCGACACCGCCCCGTCATGGAACTGCAAGCCCGCGCCCGTGTCGTTCTACACGCTGCGCGCCGCCGTCGAGAAGCTCCTGCGCCGCTTCGGCGTTGATATCTACTCGCTGCATTGCGAAACAACGGATTGCGACCTCTTCGCCGATGCCGTCTCGCTCACGCACGGCAAGCGCGAGATCGTACGCATGGGTGTCGTATCGCCCAAGCTGCGCCGTATGTTCGACATCAAGCAGGAGGTATATTTCGCCGAGATCGAGTTCGACAATCTGATCCGCATCGCCTCGAAGCAGCACATCACGGCCGAGGAGCTGTCGAAGTTCCCCGAGGTCAAGCGCGATCTGGCGCTGCTCGTGGACAAGGGCGTCACCTTCTCTCAGCTGCGTGACATAGCCTTCGCTACGGAGAAGAAACTGCTCAAACGCGTGGTTCTGTTCGACGTATATGAGGGCGACAAGCTGCCCGAGGGCAAGAAGTCATACGCCCTGAGCTTCACGCTCGAGGACAAGACCCAGACGCTCAACGACAAGACCATCGAGAAGACGATGAACAATCTGGCCCGCCAGCTCGAAACACGTGCCGGAGCCCAGATCCGCTCATAGCACACATGCGCGACAAAACAAGAAGGCCGCAACCCGAATTCGGATTGCGGCCTTTTGTTTGTACGTTATTCGATCTATTCCAACACAGGATATACCCACGGCGACTGAAGCGTAACGAACGCTGCGCCGTTTCCATCCTTCGTCGAGACTATGCGCACGGCCTTGATCGCATGGCGCGGGGCATCCACCACGCCTATGCCATTCTGCAGGTCGCATACACGGCGGAAGGTCTCCCCGTCCTCACTTACCTCCATGTATCCCTGCTCGAAGATACAGCGCGGCAGCTGTATGTACCCCGTGCGTATCTCCATACGGCGGCAGCGGACGGGTTCATCAAAGGTATATAAAATCCAGTCGCCGTTGTGGCACGTGCGGCCCGTATAGGCTATGCGTCCGTCATACGAGGCGGCGTTGGTGTAGGGATATTTCGTACTCGGCGGAATCGACGAGGTGACCGTAACCTTCGGCTGCGACATGCGGAAACGAGCCTCGACACCTGCCTCGGGACTAACCGCCTCACCGAAGCGGCTGCGGAAGGCATAGAGCTGCGGTTTACCGGTCGTGATCGGGCCCGTATATTCATGCTCCGTACCATTCTCTTCACCTGCGACCGTATACGTATAATATATACGCGAATGGTCGTCGGTCGATGCCGTCAGACGGCCGTCGGCATACGACACCTTCGGCGGGAAGAGGCGGAATCCGACACCCATGGCGGCCAGACGGCTGTAATGCCCCGCCGTAAGACGCCCGTAGAAGTCGTCCCACGCGCGGCCGTCACCGCACCACCCGATCTCGCTCAGAGAACAGATACGCGGATAGGTCATGTAATAGAGGTAGTCGGGCTTCATGTCTCGGTGCGAGATGTATGCCTCGCTGAAGAAGCTCGCCTCGACACCCTGCACGCTGCGCATCTCCTCGGGGGTGAATCCCTGCTCCGCAAAATCGAACGAATAGCACTTGCGGGCGTCGAATATCGCGGCCCAGATATGTCCATCCTCACGCGCGCTCTGGCGCATGTCGAAGTAGAAATATTGTCCGGGCATCACCACCGTAGGGTATCCCTCGGCTGCGGCCTTGCGCGCCGCGGCGATGCTCTCCCAACCGTAGACCTGCGAGTTGCGTGTAAAGCGGCTGCCGGCAACGGCCTCGTTCCATACGCCCGGCACCTTGCCCAGCTCCTCCACCATTGCGGCCACGCGTCCCATGAAATATGCCTGCAGCTGTTCGCCTTCGGACATGCCGCGGGCCTGCATCAGGGCCTTGCAGTCGGGACACGACATCCACTGCGAGAAGTCGACCTCGTCGCCGCCGATATGGAGGTAACGCGAGGGGAAGATTGCGGCAATCTCACCCAGAATATCCTTTAACAGAGCATAGTTCGACTCCTTGGCCGCACAGAGGACATTGCGCGTGTCGTAACCGTCCGATGCGGCAAGCGAGGGGGTATAGTTGCACAGCACCTCGGGCATCACGCGCGCCATATCGCGGCTGTGGCCCGGGAGGTCGATCTCGGGGATGATCTCGATGTTGCGCACGGCCGCATAGTCTACAATATCGCGCAGCTGCTGCTGGGTATAGTATCCGCCGTAGCGTTCGCCCCACTTGCCGTATATGGCCGCCACGGGCGAGTCACCGCCGCGGAAACCCCCGACCTCGGCAAGCTCGGGGTGTGAGAGAATCTCCACGCGCCAGCCCTCGTCATCCGACAGATGCAGGTGGAGTTTGTTGATCTTGTGGTGCGCCAGCACCGAGATGAAACTCTTCACCTCGTCGGCCGTCATCCACGTACGGCATACGTCGAGCATGAAGCCGCGGTACGTAAAGCGCGGGGCATCCTCCACCTCGCAGCACCCCACCATCACCGGCAGCGGCATATCGCCCGAATATACCTTCGCGGGCAGCAGCTGCAGCAGGGTCTCCACACCGTTGAAGGCGCCGCCGTAGGCTCCGCCCTCGATTACAATGCCCTCGGGCGTGACGCTGAGACGGTACTCCTCGTCGGCCAAATTTTTATTCAGACGCAACACAATATCGCCGCCCGACTCTCCGTTATATTCACGAAGCGAGAGCGGAAGAGATTCCGCCAAGTACTTTGCCAAGGAACGGAGTTCAGGGTAGTGTGTAATCTTAGTTGTTGTTAGTATGGTAAATACTCCGTTCCTTTTTTCATAGTCTCTGACTGCGGGCACGATATTCTGCGCCGCGGCACCTGCGGGGCCACCGACAAGCAGCAGCGTCGCAACGAGCGTCAAAAGATGCCTGATCATCATAATTTTCAAATTTATCTGTTACAAAGTTAACATTTCGTGTCGAAAAAATGGTAACTTTGTAATCGGATAATTACGTTTTCACATGAACTACGACAATAAACTCAAAGCCGCAGAGCGCCTGCTCGAGGTGATGGACACGTTGCGCGCCAAGTGCCCGTGGGACCGCGAGCAGACATTCGAATCGCTGCGCAACAACACCATAGAAGAGACCTACGAACTTGTCGACGCCATCGCCGACCACAACATGGAGGGCATACGCGAGGAGTTGGGCGACCTGCTCCTGCACGTGGTATTCTACTCGAAGCTGGGCGAGGAGGCCGGGGCCTTCGACTTCGCCGACGTTGCCAACGCCGAGTGCGACAAGCTCATATACCGCCACCCCCACGTCTACAGCGACATCCATGCCGACACTCCGGACGAGGTGCTCAAGAACTGGGAGGCACTCAAACTGCGCAAGAAGAACCGCAAGGGCGGCATTCTGGGCGGCGTGCCCCGCTCGCTGCCGGCAATGGTCAAGGCATTCCGCATAGGCGAGAAGGCGTCGAGCGCAGGCTTCGACTGGGGCCGCAAGGAGGATATATGGGACAAGGTCAAGGAGGAGACCGCCGAAGTCGAGGCCGAGATGCGCTGCGGCGACAACGATCGCACGGCCGAGGAGGTGGGCGACCTCTTCTTCTCGCTGGTGAACATGTGCCGTCTCTACGGTATAGACCCCGAGCTGGCTCTGGAGCGCGCAAACAAGAAGTTCATCACACGCTTCAGCCACATGGAGACCGAAGCCGAGCGTGACGGAGGCCTCTTCACCGACCTTACACCCGAACAGATGGAGGAACTGTGGCAGAAGGCCAAGCAGGCCGAGACGGAGCAGGCCACAAGCGAAGGGAAGTAACCGCCTTTTCCACAGAGCCTCCGAGATATCAATACGGACGAGATATCGATACGGAATAGAAGAAACGGAAGCCGATTCCGGATTTTATAATAAAAAACGTAAAGACTACACAGACATGGCATACATAAAGGAGGTACGGGGACACACCCCGTCAATAGGCGAAGGCACATTTGTAGCCGATACGGCCGTTATCGTGGGTGACGTCACCATCGGGCGCGACTCGTCGATATGGTTCAACGCCGTGCTTCGCGGCGACGTGAACACCATCACCATAGGCGACCGTACAAACATTCAGGACGGCGCCGTTATCCACACCCTCTACGACGGCTCGCCCCACCCCTCGCAGACGCACATAGGCAACGACGTCTCGGTGGGCCACAACGCCATCATCCACGGCGGCATCATCGGCGACAACTGCCTCATCGGCATGGGTGCCATCATCCTCGACAATGCCGAGGTACCGTCGGGCTGCATCATCGCCGCAGGCGCGCTGGTGCTCTCGAACGCCAAGCTCGAACCCGACTCGCTCTATGCCGGCATACCGGCGCGCAAGATACGCACCGTGACGCCCGAGCAGCGCGAGCAGATCATCAAGCGCACGGCGCACGACTACCGCATGTACGCCTCGTGGTACGAGAAGTAGCCGCCGCGCCCCGACACAACAACCTGCCCACAGAAAAGACCACGCCCTCCGATGGAATGGATGAACATAAAAATCGGATGACATGACCAAATTCAAACTCAAGCAATCGGCCACAGTACTCAACATACTGATAGCACTGGTGGTAACCCTCGTGGTAAACTTCTCCTACCTGCTGTCGGTGATGGTTGAGCAGCGCGAGACCTCCGAGCAGCAGAAACTGCGCAACGAACGGCCCTTCTTCGTCAAGCCGCACCGCAAGGGTGTGCTGCGCATCTCGCGCGACGGCTACGGCTATCTAATATGCGAGCGGCACTTCTCGCCCGAGGAGGGCGTCGACTCCGTGCGCACGGACAGCGTCTACGCCACAAACCGCAAGATCCGCTGGTACAATCTCCACGACGGAGACTCGCTTGTATGCACCATCTTCCCGTCGAAGGGCGACTCCAACCCCGTCATGGACGAGGTTCTCATGCAGAACGGCAACGAGATAACCGCACCCATGATCTACGACCGCCCCAAGCGGAATCAGGACATGGCCGTGCAGCTGCTCTACTACTTTGTACTCTCGTTCCTGCTCATGACCATCATCACCGCACGCGTGGGCAAGGACAACTACTCAACCAAATCATACCTGCAACGCTGCGCGCTGGCGCTCGTTGCGGCATTCGTATGTTACTTCTTCGCACCCTTTATCGAGTGGCAGACGGGGCGCGTGCTGATGATCTTCCAGAACAAACACATGCCGCTCGACCTTATCGTCATACTGAAGTGTACGGTTGTGCTGGTGGTAGCCGTACTCTACGGCCGTATCTACGGACTCATGTCGCAGCAGCAGCAGATACTGCTCGAGAACGAACGTCTGCGTAACGAGAACCTCCAGACCCGCTACGACATGCTTATGGGTCAGATCAGCCCCCACTTCTTCTTCAACTCGCTAAATTCGCTCTCGATGCTCGTGCGCGAGAACGACTCCGAGAAGGCTCTGGCATACATCGACCAGCTCTCATATACCTTCCGCTACATCATCCAGAACGGACAGAACACCTCCACAACGCTCGAGGAGGAGATAGCCTTCGCCAAGGCCTACGGCGAGCTGTTCAAGGTGCGGTATGCCGACAAACTCTTCTTCGACATCGACATCGACCCGCAATATGAGAAGTGGACGCTGCCGGCGCTCTCGCTCCAGCCTCTGATAGGCAACGCCGTCAAGCACAACACCATCACGCGCAAGCAGCCCTTCCACGTGTCGATACGTACCGAAGGGCCCGTACTGGTGGTGTCGAACCGCAAGCAGCCCAAACTTGAACCCGAGCCCTCGACAGGCATCGGATTGAAGAATCTGCGCAGCCGCTGGCAGCTAATCACGGGACAAGACATTCAGATAATCGAGACCGACGACGAATTCACCGTACGTCTGCCTCTGCAAAAACCCATAACACGATGAAAGTACTCATAGTCGAAGACGAGACGGCTGCGGCCGTAAACCTGCAGGCGATACTGCGCAAGGTAGCCCCGACATACGAAGTGTTGGCGGTGCTGGAGAGCATAGAGGATACGGTGGACTACTTCCGCGACACTACGCAGACGGCGCCCGACCTCGTATTCATGGATATACATCTGGCCGACGGCGAGTCGTTCCGCATATTCGACTCGGTGCAGATCGACGCCCCGATAATCTTCACCACGGCATACGACGAATATGCGCTTCAGGCCTTCAAGGTCAACAGCATCGACTACCTGCTCAAGCCCATCAAGGCCGAGGACCTGCAGCACGCCATCGACAAGTTCGCCCGTCTGACGCGCAGCGAACGCACCGACTACAAGGGTCGTGTGGACGAGATGATCGAGAAGGCGAAGCAGGAGAGCCAGCACGTCTTTCTGGTACACTACAAGGACAAGATCATACCTTTATATATTGACCGCGTGGCCTACTTCTATACCTCGAACGAGAAGGTCTCGGCCTTCACCCACACGGGTGAACGCTACGTGGTGGACCGCACGCTCGAGATGCTGCAGTCGCAGCTGCCGGAGGATGAGTTCTTCCGCGCCAACCGCCAGTTCATCATCTCGCGCAAGGCCGTCAAGGATATCACGGTATGGTTCGGCAGCCGTCTGTCGCTCAATCTGACGGTGGAGACTCCCGAGAGAATCATCATCTCGAAGACGCGCGTTCCCGAGTTCAAGCAGTGGCTCACGGCGGTTCACCCTGCCGATTAGGCGATTCACCCGCCCAATTTGGTCGTTTCACCGGCGTTACCGATCATTTCGGCAACGCCTTTTTCTATCTTTGCAATGGAAACAGGAAACAGATATCACGCTATATGAAACGTTTGACCATCCTTACTGCGGCAGCGATCCTGATCATGGGGACCGTCTCGGCACAGGACTTCGGCAGTCAGCAGCGCCCCGAGCGCAAACAGTTCACCCCCGAGCAGATCGCCGAAAGACGCGTCGAATCGCTGGGCAAGACGCTCGAGCTGACCGACGAACAGAAAAAGGAGATATACGACATCTACCTTGCCAATGCCGCGGAGCAGCAGCAGGAGATGGAGGCGATGCGCAAGGCAATGCAGCAGCAGCGCGAAAAGCAGCAGGCGCGTCAGAAAGCACTCGATGAGAAGATGCAGAAGATACTCGATGCATCACAGTATAAGAAATGGTCGAAGCAGCAGCAGGCCATGCAGAGCCGCGGCCGCTTCCCCGCACAGGGCGGGTTCCAGCGTCCCCAAGGCGGTGAAGGAGGTTTCGGCGGCCCGGGTCAGGGCGGCGGTTTCGACAACGGCATGGGATTTTAATCATTCAGTCCTTTCTTCTTCAAAAAATCCCATATAGAATCCATTCTAGGGCAGTAATGGAAATTAGGTTGTTTTTCGGAGGGGTGTCAATGGTCTGTTGACACCCCGATTTTGTCGATTCACCGACCCGAAAGACCGAATTGGCCGATTAATCCGTACCTTCGTACTCGATTCCGGACAGAATATCCACCCGAACACTAACATACGTAAAAGCGAAAAACGAAATACAACTAAGCATGAAGAGATTTCTGACAACACTTTTCATTACCTGCCTTGCTGCCGCCGCATACGCGCAGAACGGCAAGGTTACGATGACCGTCGTCGACTCCCAGACAAAGGAGGGCGTTGCGGGTGCGGTCATCGAATTCAAACTCTCCGACGGCAGCGCCGATCCCAAGTATTACACTTCGGGCTTCAACGGCAAGGCCGATATCGCCGGACTTAAGAGCGGCGAATACGACATGACCATATCGTTCCTCGGATACGACGACCTCGCGAAGAAGATCACCGTGACGGCCTCGACGAAGGATCTGGGAACCTTCGAGCTCACGCAGTCGACCACCAAGATCGAGACCGTAGTCAAGGAGGTGCAGTCGATACGTACCTCGCAGAAGGGCGATACGGTGAGCTACAACGCCGAAGCCTTCAAGGTGGCCAATGATGCCGACATGGAGGGTCTGCTGAAGAAGATGCCGGGTATAACGATCACCAACGGTACGGTCGAGGCTCAGGGCGAGACCGTGCAGAAGATATTCGTCGACGGCAAGGAGTTCTTCGGCGAGGATGTGGCCACGGCGCTCAACTCGCTACCCGCACAGGCTGTAAAGAGCGTCGAGGTGTACAACAAGCTGAGCGACAACGCCGAGTTCTCGGGCATGGATGACGGAGAGGGATACAAGGCCATCAACATCGTCACGCACGAGACCATGCGTCAGGGCTTCTTCGGCAAGCTCTACGCCGGCTACGGCTACCAGCCCGAAACAGATGAAATCACCAACTCGAACAAATACATCCTCGGCGGTAACGTCAACATGTTCCACGGCTCGAGCCGCGTGTCGCTCATCGGCCTGCTGAACAACATAAACCAGCAGAACTTCTCGTTCGAGGACATACTCGACGTCTCGGGCTCGACCGGCGGCATGGGCGGCGGCATGGGCGGCGGCGTCGGACAGTATATGGTACGTCCGCAGAGCGGCGTTGCCAATGTCGGCTCGATCGGTGTCAACTACTCGGACTCGTGGGGCGAGAACGAGAAGGTGAAACTTCAGGCCAGCTACTTCTTCAACCGCACGCGTACGCGAAACCTCTCGAAGACGACCAAGTGGTATGAAGCTCCGCTCGAGGATCTGGGTACGCTCGAGCAGGAGGGACGTTCGGACAACCTCAACTATAACAACCGACTGAATGCACGTGTCGACTGGCGCATAGCCGAGAACCACTCGATGATGTCGCGTACGAACCTCAGTTTCCAGACCTACGATCCTTTCAGCGTAACCAACGGTCTGCAGTACGGCGACAACCTTTACAACATCATCGCCAACGGCAATGATGCCAACCGCGGAGGTTTCAACCTCAACGAGTTCATCCAGTACCGCGTCAAGCTGGGCAAGGCGGGACGTCTGCTGACGGCCGACTTCCGTCTGGGCATGCGTGACAACAACAACGACTCGAAGAGCTACTCGAACCAGCAGACCATCGACAACGGTGACGGCACCTACTCGCCGCTGCTGCGCCACCTCAAGGAGGAGACCGAGTCGGACAACACCGATCTGGCAGGATCGCTCACCTATGCGGAGCCTGTGTCGAAGCACTCGCAGGTAACGCTTTCATACCGTCTCGACTACTCGGGACAGCAGCGTGACAAGCAGACATACAACTACGGCACCGACGACACCTATACCAACGGCACGCTCGACCAGCAGCTCTCGAACATGTACAAGAGCGACTACACGACGCACCGCGTAGGCCCGGGCTTCCGTTTCAGCAAGGAGAAGAATACGGTTGTTGTGAACCTCAACTACCAGTACTCGACCCTCAACGGCCGCGTCGAGGCGATCAACACCCAGCCCGTAAAGCGCAACTATAACAACTTCACATACTTCCTGATGGGTAACTTCAACATCAACCCTCAGAATTCGATCCGTCTGTTCGTGATGTCGAGCACCAACGAGCCGCGCATCACGCAGCTGCAGAACCTGCTCGACATATCAGACATGCAGTATGTATCGCGCGGTAACGAGAATCTGAACCCCGCATACTCGCACCGCATAAACTTCCACTACAACAACACAAATCTGGAGAAGGGCCGCACCTTCATGTGGATGTTCTCGTTCCAGCGTACGCAGGACTATATCTCGTCGAGCATGTACACCGGAGACAACATCCCGCAGCAGGTCGTTGACGAGGTCGGAGCACGTCCCATACAATACTCGACATACGACAACGTCGACGGTTACATGAGCCTGCGCACACACATAAGCTACGGCCTGCCGATCAACCCCATAAAGTGTAATCTGAACATGATGGCTGGCGTCACCTACTCGAAGGTTCCGTCGCTTGTGAACGGCGAGCGCAACATGGCCAGCAACATGGGCTACGACGCCAACGTGGTACTCGGCAGCAACATATCGGAGAATGTAGACTTCACCCTCGCGTGGAACGGAACATACAACGTTGCCAACAACTCGCTCGCTTCGGGCGGCAGCCGCAACGAGTACTTCAACCACCGCGCCACGGGTTCACTGAAGACGGTCTTCTGGAAGGGCTTCACCTTCACCGTCTCGGCATCATACGTACAGTATGTCGGCTTCACCAACGACTACAACGACTCATACACCCTCTGCAACGCCTACATCGGCAAGAAGGTATTCCGCAACCAGCTGGGTGAGATCATGGTCGGCGTGAACGACATCTTCAACCAGAACACCGCATTCACGCGCACGACGGGTTCGGGCTATACGCAGAACGCATGGAACAGCGTCATCGGACGTTACTTCACCGTGCAGTTCAACTATAACCTGCGTGTCTTCGGCAAGCGCGGCTCGCGCGTACTGTCGGACTACGGCATCTCGGACGGCAAGGGAAGCGGCATGCGCCGTATGGGCCCGCCCCCCATGGGAGGTCCCGGCGGCCCGCACTAACAGAGATGCTCAAGGAAACAAAACAGAAAATCCCTCGGACTCACCGAGGGATTTTCTTATTCCTACCGTTTAAGCTCTCCGCCCGCACCCAAAGATATGACACACGGGGGATGCCGCATGGCCGGATTATTTGTTTATACGTGCGGCAGTGGGATCGTATTTGTATCGGAAGAAGATGGCGAAGAGTATCGTCACCACCAGCGCATAGGCGGCAAATATGAGCCACGAGGTCTGCCATCCGGCTATCATCTCGACACCCTGCGAACCGTTATATACGAAACGGTTGACGACGGCCTGCGCGCCGAGCGTACCGATGGTGGCGCCGATGCCGTTTGTCATCATCATGAATAGCCCCTGAGCCGAGGAGCGGATCTCGACATCGGTCTGTTCGTTCACGAAGAGCGAGCCAGAGATGTTGAAGAAGTCGAAGGCCACGCCGTAGATTATCATCGAGAGTATGAACATCCACACGCCGCCGCCGGGGTTGCCCAGACCGAAGAGCCCGAAGCGGCCGACCCATGCCAGCATCGAGATAACCATGACGCGCTTGATACCGTAACGCTTCATAAAGAATGGAATGAGCAGTATGCAGAGTGTCTCGGATATCTGCGACAGCGATATGAGAGCATTTGCGTGGTTGGCGCCGAAGGTAGACATATATTCGGGCACGTCACGGTACGATGTGAGGAACGGGTTTGCGAATCCGTTTGTTATCTGCAGCGACACACCCAGCAGCATCGAGAAGATGAAGAATATGGCCATGCGTCGGTCACGGAAGAGCGTGAAGGCGCGCAGACCCAGCGCATCCACCACGCCGCGCTTGGCCGAATGGCCGGCAATGGGACACTGCGGCAGCGTGAAGGCATATACGGCCAGCACGATGCCGATGACGCCGCACTGCATGAACTGCGCATATCCCGTCTGGAATCCCGCGAAGTCGCACACGAGCATGGCACAGATGAACCCGACGGTACCCCATACGCGTATTGGCGGGAAAGCCCTCACGGGGTCGAGGTTACTCTTTTCGAGGGCGCTGTACGCCACCGAATTTGCCAACGCTATGGTCGGCATGTAGAATGCCACGCTCAGGGCATAGAGCGTAAAGAGCGGGGCGAAGGCCACGGCGTCACCTGCCGTCATGGCATAATACCCTGCACCGAACATGAACAGGGCAGCCAAACCGTGACATATACCGAGCAGCCGCTGCGCCTCGATCCAACGGTCGGCTATGATACCGATCAATGCCGGCATGAACAGCGACACGATACCCTGCATGGCATAAAAGAGGCCTATGTTCGAGGCCATGCCCGCGCTTGCCAGATAGGTTCCCATCGACGTCAGATAGGAGCCCCACACGGCAAACTGCAGGAAATTCATAATTATCAACCTAAGTTTTACGCTCATAGATATACTCTTTTTGTAATACGTTACATTTCACGGACGCGCCTTGGGCCGTCGCCCGCCGATTGCTTTATCATGTAAAGGTAGCAATTTTTTCATTTTCACGATAAAAGGCTGCATAAAAACCTCTTCCGGCTTTGCTTTCCGCCGCAAAAGCGCTATATTTACCGTAACCTGAAACCAAACATATATTTTCACCCAAAAACGCCATCCGATGAATCTCACCTCCCTGCTTGCCGCCATGCTGATGCTTGCAGCCGCAATGCCCCACGCACTCTGCGCCGCGCAACCGACCGTTAGCGCCGTTATCGAACGGGACAAAACGCCCCAAGCCGAGAACCGCCCCACGGGGCTTATGACAGACCTCGTAAAGGATGCGCACAAGGTCTACCGCAACGGCTTCGCAACGGACATGGGCGTCGAAGACCTTACCGCCGACGATATCTCCGACTACACCTTTGCCGCGATTCGTTCGTCGCGCCCGACATTCGGGTGGATCGTCCCCGACTGCGGCCGCGCCACACGGCAGAAGAGCTACCGTATAGTCCTCTCGGACAACATGACGGATGCCCTTGCACGCCGCGGCAACATCTGGGACAGCGGCACGGTGCGCAGCGCACAATCCGCGGCCGTAGAGTACGGCGGCAACAGCCTCGAACCCGACCGACTCTACTTCTGGAGCGTGCAGGTCGCAACCGACAGGGGCGGCCGCAGCGAGTGGTCCGAGATACAGCCCTTCCGCACGGCATCAGAACTCGAACAATATGCCCCCTCGTACCGCCCGCAGATACGGCGTGAGGAGCTCGCCGCCCGTATCGAGCGTCTCGACAGCGAGACCACGCTGTTCGACTTCGGCCGCGCGTCGTTTGCCTCGCTGCGCGTAAGTCTGGAATCCGCCACGGGAGGCGACACGGTATATGTGGCCATAGGCGAGGCGATGAAGCAGGGGCGCATCGACCCCCGCCCGGGAGGTACGATACGCTACTACCGCTACCCTGTCGTGCTGCAGCGCGGACGCCGCACATACGACATCATCCCCGCCCACGACGGCCGCAACACGGGGCCGCAGGCGGTACTGATGCCCGACTACATAGGCGAGGTGGCCCCGTTCCGATATTGTCAGATAGAGAACTATGCGGGCAGCGTGGACGCGGATGATGTGGTGCGCCTGACGGTGACATATCCTTTCGACACGAGGGCCTCGCACTTTGTCTCGGACAACGCCGCCCTGAACGAGGTGTGGGATATGTGCCGCTATACGATCGAGGCCACATCGGCTCTGGGCATATATATCGACGGCGACCGCGAACGCATCCCATACGAGGCCGACGCCATAATAAACCAGCTCGGGCACTACGCCGTCGACCGCGAATACGCCATGGCGCGCCGCACGTCGGAGTATCTGCTGCAACACCCCACATGGCCTACGGAGTGGATCCTGCAGGCGCTCATCATCGCATGGAATGACTATCTCTATACGGGAGACCTGCGCTCCGTGGAGCAGAACTACGACCTGCTTTCGGCGCGTACGCTCCGCTCGCTGCGCCGTGACAACGGGCTCATATCAACGCGCATCGACGACACCGTCTCGACCGACGCATTCCGCCGCTCGATACGTTTCAACGGCAACATCAGTGACATTGTCGACTGGCCGCGCGGCAGCGAGGACGACAACTACGTCTTCACACCCTACAATACGGTTGTAAACGCCTTCCACTACCGCGCCATGCAGCTGCTTGCGCGCATGGCCGAGGCTTTGGGTCGCCATGACGAGGCGCGCGAGCTGAACGACTATTGCGACGCCTTCCGCCATACCTTCAACGCCGCCATGATCGACCCGACGACGGGCACCTACCGCGACGGCATCGACACCGACCACCGCTCGCTGCATGCCAACCTCTTCCCGCTGGCATTCGGACTCGTACCCGAAGAGTACGAGCGGAGTGTTGTCGACTATATCCGCTCGCGCGGCATGGCCTGCAGTGTCTATGCGGCACAGTTTCTTCTCGACGGCCTCTACGACATGGCCGAGGGCGACTACGCCCTGCATCTGCTCACGAAGGATGACATTCGCAGCTGGCGCAACATGATCCGCGCTGGCGCCACCATCACCTTCGAGGCGTGGGACAACTCCTTCAAGCCCAATCAGGACTGGAACCATGCGTGGGGTGCCGCCCCCGCCGACATCATACCCATGCGTCTGGTAGGAGTGCGGCCGCTCACACCTTCGGCCGCCACGATCGAGGTGCGGCCGCAGACCGCATCGCTGCGCCACGTCACGGCTGCCGTGCCCACCATACGCGGCACCGTGGAGGTGGATATCGACCGCACAGACAATCTGTACCGCATGCGCGTGAACATACCGGCCAACACCGACGCCCGCATTCTGCTGCCCGCACCCGACCATAAATATATCCTGCGCCGCGACGGCCGCCGCATACACCCACGCAAAAGCGGCAACGGGGCATTCGTCGATGCCGGCACCGTCGCCTCGGGAGAGTATATCTTCACCCTCGAACGCGCCAGATAGCCGCCGTAAAACGGAAGAAGCCGAAACGGAGCGTCCGTTTCGGCTTCTTCTTATATAATCTTTGGAAATATATCAGGCATCTGTCTGCTTGCCCCGCACATACTCGTCGATAGCTCGGGCCGCACGGCGGCCGGCACCCATGGCAAGAATCACGGTAGCGGCACCCGTCACGGCATCACCTCCGGCAAAGACTCCGCGACGAGACGTAGCGCCCGACTCGTCGGTAACGATACATCCGCGGCGGTTGGTCTCAAGGCCCGCCGTCGTACGCTTCAACAGCGGATTGGGCGACGTACCCAGCGCCATGATCACAACGTCGCAATCGATATCGAAATCCGAGCCCTCGATCACAACGGGCGAACGGCGCCCGCTCTCGTCGGGCTCGCCCAGCGTCATGCGTACGCACGAAATGCCGCACACCCAGCCCTTGTCGTTGCCCAGCACACGGGTAGGATTGGTCAGCATACGGAACTCTATGCCCTCTTCCTTGGCGTGGTGCACCTCCTCGCGGCGCGCCGGAAGCTCCGCCTCGCTGCGGCGGTAGACGATCGTCGCCTCGGCACCCAGACGTTTGGCCGTGCGCACGGCATCCATGGCCACGTTGCCGCCGCCTACCACTACCACGCGTTTGCCGACATATATCGGTGTATCGTACAATTCGTCATAGGCGTGCATCAGATTGGCGCGCGTCAGGAACTCGTTGGCCGAGACCACACCGTTCAGATTCTCGCCCTCGATGCCCATGAAGCGCGGAAGACCCGCACCCGACCCGATGAAGACGGCATCAAAGCCCTCGTCCTCCAGCAGGGAATCGACCGTGACGGTGCGGCCGACGATGACGTCGGTCTCGAACTTCACGCCCAGCCTGCGCAGCGACGCGATCTCGCGCGCCACGATCTTATCCTTCGGCAGGCGGAACTCGGGAATACCGTAAACCAACACGCCGCCCACCTTGTGCAGCGCCTCGAATACCGTCACATCGTACCCCATCTTCGCCAGATCGCTCGCGCAGGCCAGACCTGCGGGGCCGCTACCGACAACCGCAATACGGTGTCCGTTTTTCTCGATCTCGGGGGCCGTATCGTCACCATGCGCCAAATGCCAGTCGCCGACGTAACGCTCCAGCTTGCCGATGGCAACGGGCTCGCCCTTGACACCCAGCACGCACGAGCCCTCGCACTGTGTCTCCTGCGGGCAGACGCGCCCGCAGATGCTCGGCAGCGAGCTGTCCGCGGCAATCACCGCGGCCGCCGAGGCCACGTCTCCGCGCACAAGGTCGGCAATAAAGGCCGGAATGTTTATATTGACTGGGCAGGCCTCGACACAGCGCGGCCGCTTGCACGCAAGGCAGCGCGACGCCTCCAGACGCGCCTCCTCGTCGTTATACCCGTAGCATACCTCTTCGAAATTTGTGGCGCGTACGGCTGCATCCTGCTCACGTACCGCCACGCGCGGAATCTTATTTGCCATAGCACTCACATTTATGTTTCTCGTTTGCCTCACCCTCCTGCGTGCGATACATCGCCTGTCGGCGCATCGCCTCGTCGAAATCGACCTTGTGGCCGTCGAACTCGGGGCCGTCGACACACGTAAAGCGCGTCTGCCCGTCGACACTCACGCGGCACGCACCGCACATGCCCGTACCGTCAACCATCAGCGCGTTGAGCGATACCGTCGTCGGCAGGTCGTACTCGCGCGTGGTGAGCGTCACGAACTTCATCATTATCATGGGGCCTATGGCCACACACTCGTCATAATGGCGGCCCTCGGTTGCGATAAGTTCACGGATCTTGCCCGTAACCATACCCTTGAAGCCCTCGCTGCCGTCGTCGGTCGCGATGTAGAGATTGTCCGCCACACGGCCCATCTCATCCTTGTAGATGAGCATCGAGGAGGTCTTGGCTCCGATGATCACATCGACCGCCACGCCATGCTCGTGCAGCCACTTCACCTGCGGATATACGGGCGCCGTACCCACACCTCCCGCAACGAAGAGATAACGCCGGCGGCGCAACTCGTCCATCGGCACATTGACGAACTCCGACGGATTGCCCAACGGCCCCGCCAGATCGGCCAAAGCGTCGCCCTCGTTCAGTGCGCACATCTTGCGCGTCGACATGCCTATGGCCTGTATGACTATTGTTACCGTACCTGCCGAGGTGTCGTAATCGGCTATGGTCAGAGGCACGCGTTCGCCGTGCTCGTCGGTGCGGACTATCACGAACTGTCCGGGCAGGGCGCTGTGCGCAACGCGCGGCGCCTCGACACGCAGTCGGTAGATGTTCTCCGCAAGCAGTTTCTTCTCTACGATCTTGAACATATATCTTCGTATATAACGTTTGGTATAAACGTTTCCCATCAAACGCTCCCCGCAAGCGGCCACAGACTACACGGTTCTCCGCTTACGGCTCCACGACGATAGCCGTCACGCGCAGCGTCTGCATCGGGTGCGCCGGGTCGTTCGTGATGATACGCACACGGTCGACCCACACGCCGTAATCGGCATCGGCCGTCGACAGACGGAAGGTCACCGTCACCGACTTCCCGGCCGCGATGCGATCTCCGGCCTTGAGCGAGCACTTCAACGCCCGGTTCTTGAACTCGACAGCGCGGATGATCAACTCCCCGCTGCCGTTGTTCGTCAGCACGACCGAACTGTCCTCGACTTCGGCGCCGCGTTTGAGTTCGCCAAATTTAATAAATTTTTTCGATAACTCCATATCGGGCGATGCCATATCGTCCACAGCAGCATCGTATCGGTCGACGGCAATGGCACTTACGCTGAGTGCAGTTTGTGATCGTACGCCGTTCACCGACACCGCCAGCACGTCGGTAAGCGTACCGTAGCGGTCGCTTCCAGCCGGGACCTCATAGTGCAGGCGGAACTTGCCCTTCTCCCCCGCCGCAAGCACCGTCGGCATATCCACCGTGAGCAGGCCGCTGCGCTGCTGCCACTCGAACGAGAGGCGCGCAGGCTTCGAGGAGGTATTCACCCACCCTATCTCGGCATCGGCACGGTCACCGCGCCCGACATAGGCAAAGGCGCGGAAGTTGGAATCGAAACGCACGCCGCTACCCATATCGAATGGGAACAGCTCTTCGAGCGTCTTTTCGCGCGGCACGACATTACCCTCGACCTGCAGCAGCACGGGCTCCTTCGAAGCCGAAGTCATCACCGACACCCCCTTTGAGAAGTGCCCGGGGCGGTTTATCGGGTCGAAGGCCACGACGATCTCCCCCTTCGCACCCGCAAGCACAGGCTTGCGCGAATATTTCGGCGTGGTACATCCACACCCCGTCGATACATCCACTATGACCACCGGACGGTCGGAGACATTCGTAAAGACGAAGGTGTGTTCAACACTGCCACCGCTCTCCTGAACGTCGCCGAAGTTCCATTTGGGCTCCTCGAAGAGAATCGGCGCCTGCTGCGCCGAGACCGCGGTCAAGCCCGACAACAGACTGAATGCCAGCAATAAAGTATGTAATACGTATCTCATAACAAAGACAAAGTTATATTTTTTTCGAGATTTTTTGTCATATTTTTTTGCACGAACGAAAAATTGCACTTATATTTGCACTCGCTAAACGAAACAAACGTTCTTTGTATTGCCTGAATAGCTCAGTCGGTTAGAGCACATGACTGTTAATCATGGGGTCCTAGGTTCAAGTCCTTGTTCAGGCGCTGATACGCGAGGGTTGCGAATTGAGTCGTCCGCGTCGAGAGCCCGTCCGCCGAAAGCCGGATGGCGCCGTCGAGACCTCAAGAAAAAATTCGAGCGAAGATTTGCAGATTGGAAAATTTTGCTTACCTTTGCAACGCCCAAGCGATTTTTAGGGAGCTTAGCTCAGTTGGTTCAGAGCGTCTGCCTTACAAGCAGAGGGTCGGGGGTTCGAATCCCTCAGCTCCCACACCAGAAGCCTTTCACGAAAGTGAGAGGCTTTTTTCGTATATCCATCTTCCGTCCTTCCGCCTTTATCCTCCCCCATCACAGATATCGCATCAACGGCCGGGCCATGTAAAACATCAAGGCAGCAAAGGAACACTCTTATCTAAAATCCATATTGCACACCCGAAAAGACGGGAGAAACATCTCTTCGGAGTTCACAAACAGAACACCATAGCGAAAGATATCCAACGCGACAACGGCGGATGGGGACAAGGCAACAAAAAACCTCCGCAATCGGCGGAGGTCTCGGAGTTGGGCTACCAAGATTCGAACTTGGAATGACAGGACCAGAATCTGTAGTGTTACCATTACACCATAGCCCAATGATTTTCGTTTGCGGGTGCAAAGATACAAATATTTTGGGAATTCAAAACAAATCCGATATTTTTTTTGCAAAAATGTCCAAATAAGCTTTCCAAACAAAAGTATCTCCACTAAAAAACACAAAAATTGAGGGATAACTTTCTTGTATCCAATAAATCAGCGTATATTTGTCAAAAATATCACGTTTATTATCAGAAACAAAGGGTCACCTTTTTTTGTTATAAACAAATAGAGAACATGAATTATTAATCCCAATTACAGGAATGAACGATACTAAAGTATTAATTGAAAAAATAAAAGAAGGAATTCAAGAGAAAAAAGGTAAAAAGATAGTTGTTGCCGATTTAACCAGCATAGAAGATACCATCTGTAAATATTTCGTTATCTGTCAGGGAAATTCTCCCAGTCAAGTGAGTGCAATAGTAGATTCAATCAAGGAATTTACACGCAAAGGTGCGGACAGCAAGCCTTATGCAATCGACGGACTCCGGAATGCAGAATGGGTAGCTATGGACTATGCCGATGTATTGGTACACGTTTTTTTGCCGGAGACAAGAGCTTTTTATAATATTGAGCACCTCTGGGCAGATGCCAAACTTACTCAAATCCCCGATCTAGACTAATTAATGATTATGGACAATAATAATAGCAACAATAACAATAGCAATAAACCTAACAATAAGGTTAATATGCCCAAGTTCAACCTGAACTGGATGTATATGATTATTGCCCTTATGCTTCTCGGCCTCTGGTGGGGCAGTGATTCAAAAGGAGCAGGAAGCAAAGCTGTAACTTACAGCGAGTTTCAGGACTATGTAAAAAAGGGTTATGTCAGCAAAGTATTGGGTTATGAAGATAAATCAATCGAAGCTTTCCTCAAACCGACTGCCGTAGGGGCTGTTTTTGGAGCCGACTCTACCAAGGTGGGACGCAACCCTGTCATTACAAGTAGAACCCCGTCTACCGATAAACTGGAAGAGTTTTTGCAGGCAGAAAAGGAAGCCGGTCATTTTGACGGTTCATCCGACTATCCGCCCAAATCGGATATTTTCCCCGCAATTCTGATTCAGGTACTCCCGCTTGTCTTGCTGGTTGCGTTATGGATATTCTTCATGCGCCGTATGAGCGGAGGCGGCAGTGGTGGCCCCGGCGGCGTATTTAATGTAGGAAAATCAAAAGCCCAGCTTTTTGAAAAAGGCGGAGCCATCAAGATTACATTTAAAGATGTAGCGGGGCTGGCCGAAGCAAAACAAGAAGTGGAGGAAATCGTAGAGTTCTTAAAGGAACCGCAGAAATATACGGATTTGGGAGGTAAGATACCCAAGGGAGCATTGCTGGTAGGCCCTCCGGGAACCGGTAAAACATTGCTTGCCAAAGCTGTGGCCGGCGAAGCGAATGTGCCTTTCTTCTCATTAGCAGGTTCCGACTTCGTGGAAATGTTTGTGGGTGTAGGTGCATCCCGTGTTCGCGACTTATTTAAACAGGCTAAAGAAAAAGCTCCCTGTATCGTCTTTATTGATGAGATTGATGCCGTAGGACGTGCCCGTGGCAAGAACCCTGCAATGGGAGGAAATGACGAACGCGAAAACACATTGAACCAGTTGCTGACAGAAATGGACGGTTTCGGTTCCAATAGCGGTGTGATTATCCTTGCTGCTACCAACCGTGTAGACGTACTCGACAAGGCACTGCTCCGTGCAGGACGTTTTGACCGTCAGATACACGTGGACCTGCCCGACTTGAACGAACGTAAAGAAGTATTTGGCGTGCATTTGCGCCCGATTAAAATAGACGATAGTGTAGATGTGGACTTGCTGGCACGTCAGACACCGGGATTCTCGGGTGCAGATATTGCCAATGTCTGCAATGAGGCTGCACTGATCGCTGCCCGCCACGGAAAGAAATTCGTAAGCAAGCAGGACTTCCTGGATGCAGTAGACCGCATCATCGGTGGTCTGGAAAAGAAAACCAAGATTACAACGGAAGCAGAAAGACGCTCCATCGCTTTGCATGAAGCAGGACACGCCTCTATCTCCTGGTTGTTGGAATATGCCAACCCATTGATTAAGGTTACGATTGTTCCTCGCGGACGTGCATTAGGAGCTGCCTGGTATCTGCCGGAAGAACGTCAGATCACTACCAAGGAGCAGATGCTGGACGAAATGTGTGCTACTTTGGGAGGACGCGCCGCTGAAGATTTATTCCTCGGCCGCATCTCAACTGGTGCCATGAACGACCTGGAAAGGGTGACTAAGCAGGCATACGGCATGATTGCTTATTTAGGTATGAGCGACAAGCTGCCAAACTTATGTTATTACAACAATGATGAATATTCTTTCAACCGTCCATACAGCGAAAAGACAGCCGAATTGATTGACGAAGAAGTCAAGAGAATGGTAAACGAGCAGTATGACCGTGCCAAGAGAATTCTGTCAGAGAATAAAGAAGGACACAACGAACTGACGCAATTACTGATTGACAAAGAAGTAATCTTCGCGGAAGACGTTGAACGTATCTTCGGTAAACGCCCTTGGGCTTCCCGATCAGAAGAAATCATGGCTGCTAAAGAAAGCCAGGATGCCGCAAGAGCTGAAAGAGAACTTGCCCAAAAGCTAAAAGAAGAAGAAAAGGAAATCAAAGAAGAGGAAGCTGAAAATACCGCAAAGGAAGAACAAGCACCCATAGACACCAAAGTTGCCGCAGAAGGTAAAAAGGTTACTGTGGAGGGCAAAGTTACCGTAGAGGGTAAATCCAATGGGGAAGAACAAGCTAACGGGTCCAACTAATTAAAACGAATAGATTTTGATTAATAATTTCATAAAACGAGCTATTACGGGTGTACTCTTCGTTGCCATCTTGGTAGGGTGCATCCTTTATGATGCATTCAGCTTTGGTATTCTGTTCACCGCTATCAGCGCACTGACCATTTATGAGTTCGGACAGCTGGTAAATATGCGCGCAGAAGGAGTGAAGATAAACAAGACCATTAATATGCTCGGCGGGGCTTACCTATTCCTTGCAGTCATGGGATTCTGCATTGATGCGGCCGATTCGAAGATATTCATCCCGTATGTGCTTTTATTGCTTTACATGATGATTAGCGAGTTGTATCTGAAAAAGGAAAACCCGGTACTTAACTGGGCTTATTCTATGCTTAGCCAACTTTATATCGGACTGCCCTTTGCTTTGCTGAATGTATTAGCATTCCATAACGATCCGGGATCAGAATACAGTAGCGTAAGTTACAATCCTATTCTACCGTTATCCATCTTTATTTTCCTCTGGCTGAATGATACGGGAGCCTATTGCATCGGTTCATTGATCGGCAAACACCGGTTGTTTGAACGTATCTCTCCCAAGAAATCATGGGAAGGTTCTATTGGCGGCGGAGTGGTAGCAATCGGAGTATCTTTTATACTCGCTCACTACTTCCCATTTATGTCAATGATTGAATGGGCAGGACTGGCACTGGTGGTTGTTATATTCGGTACATGGGGCGACCTGACGGAGTCGTTATTGAAACGCCAGTTGCACGTTAAGGATTCGGGAACCATTCTTCCGGGACACGGTGGGATGCTCGACCGCTTTGACAGTTCCCTGATGGCTATACCGGCAGCAGTCGTTTATCTATATGCATTAACATGGTTCTAACGGGGGATTCTTTCTCAATCGATTAGAACTGAAACAAAATACAAAAGGTCGGGAACTTCTACGGAAGTATCCCGACCTTTTTCACACACAGTAAATCATAGTTAGGTTATCGGATCGAAGAAGTGGAATGAACATCCTTTGCTGCTTCCGGTACACCGACCGGATGATCCAGATCAAGCACAATCACTCTTCCTTCTCCATGTTCTCTTGAGTTTATTGTCACCTTAAACCCTTTGGGTGCTACCCAGGAATCTTTCGGCGTAGGGAAGAATTTTTCCAGATTATAAGAAACTCGTCCCCATCCCCAATAGTCAGTCACATCCTCATACGTATTATAACGCAGTTCCAAATGTATGTAACCATCTTCATCCACATTCAATGTTCCCGGTTCTGACGGTTCGCCCGGCTCTCCCGGTTCCATCTTATTTTGCACAAGGCTGATACGATGTTTCTCCGAACGAGGCAACTCCTGACGGAAAATTACGTTCAGGAACTTTCCTCCCAACCACATATCACCCTGATAAATCAGAATAGGATCATTTCCGAATTCTTCCGCTTCTTCCTCTGTCGACATATCTTCCACTTCTTTTGTCAACAGTTCCTGTATGCCTTCCATCTTCACCTGAACTCCTTTTCCTCCTTCCATGTCATACAAAGGATTGAAAAAAGCCACAACACGTTCACCGTCCACTGGTTTAAACCAAGGAATAGAAGTAGCAACCGGATCAATCACCCCCCAATTATCACCTTCCAAATAATATCCTCCTCCACCGGTTGCACGAACAGTCGCCCAGTCCCAGCTGAAATCTCCAATAGAATAACCATCATCATCACATGATTGCAACATTGGTACTAATGCCAATAATAAGATTCCTAAAAGCCACTTAAATTTTTTCATATCTTTTTCCTTTCTTTATTTTAGTCTTCTGCTTTATAAATAAAAAAGCCGTGCATTTACTGCATCGGCTTTACGTTTATTCAGAAAAAGAAAGTTATTTTTTCAACAAACGCAGCATTTCACGAGCTGCATGACGAGGAGCACCGGCAGGTCCTAACCGTTCGGCTACATATTCATACCCCGAAAGCATCTCATTTCTATATGCTTCATTTTCAATGATATTTCTCAATTCGTTCTGCATATTCTTCACGGTCATCGTATCTGCCACCAGTTCTTTGACTACTTCACGGTCGGCAATCAAATTTACCAACGAAATAAATTTCACTGTCAGGATATGACGCCGCAAAAAAGAAACCACTTTCCCGATCGGAGTGTAATAACAAACCACTTGAGGAACACGAAACAATGCCGTCTCAAGCGTAGCTGTACCCGAAGTAACTAAAGCTACATCTGCATGCTGCAACAGGCTATAAGTCTGATCGAAAATGATTTTCACTTTCGCTTCTCCTACATATTGTTTATAATACTCGGGAGCAATGGCAGGTGCACCGGCCAAGACAAGCTGATAATCAGGAAAAGCGGAAGCAGCCTTCAACATATCCGGCAGATTATCTTTGATTTCCTGTTTCCGACTACCGGCAAGAAGAGCAATAATCGGCTTATCCTCCAATTGATTCTCCGCAATAAAGTGCTCCTTATTTTTCGGATGAGCTGCCTGATAGGCTGCCACCTCATCCACCGTAGGGTTTCCTACATAGTGAATGGGGTATTGATGCTTTCCTTCAAAGAATTCCACTTCAAAAGGAAGAATGGAGAAAAGCTCATCTACATCTCGTTTTATATTCTTGATACGGTATTCTTTCCACGCCCATATCTTCGGAGAAATATAATAGTAAACCGGTATCTGTGTCTTTGCATGGACAAACTTGGCAATATCAAGATTGAATCCCGGATAATCTACCAGAATAACAACGTCCGGTTCCCAGGAAACAATGTCTTCTTTGCAACGCTTCATATTTGCAAAGATAGTGCGCAGATGGAGTAATACAGGGATAAATCCCATGTATGCCAACTCCTTATAGTGCTTTACCATCGTTCCTCCGACAGCCGCCATCAAGTCACCTCCGAAAAAACGGAAATCAGCCTGCGGGTCTTCTGCCTTTAAGGCAGCCATCAGATGAGAGGCGTGCAAGTCGCCGGAAGCTTCACCGACAATCAGATAATACTTCATAGAGTTGAGAGTTGAGAGTTGAGAGTTGAGAGGGATAGATGACTAACAGGGCGTCATGCTTTCTTTTTCAAATTTCAACTAATTAAACCATTTATTAAGTTCGTCCATAAAGTGATAAGCCGTCACGTCAACCGTAGTCGGGGTGATAGCAACATAACCATTTGCCAAAGCCCAATGATCGTTCTTCTCGTTTTCAGGTTCATGATCGGTAAATTCACCGGTCAGCCAGAAATAGTTAGGATCATTCAGACGAGGGCAGGCAGCCCATTCATTCGTCCAACGTCCTTTCGCCTGTTCACAGATTTTCACTCCTTTTATATCGGCTGTATCGGGGAAGTTCACATTCAGACAAGTTAAAGGAGGAAGTCCTTTTTCCAAGATCATGGCAGCGATACTGCGAATATAAGGTCCGGCAGCTTCAAAATCAGCATCGGGTGCATGATTGCACAATGAGAAGCCAATAGAAGGAATTCCATTCAAACAGCCCTCAAACACCACCCCCATCGTACCGGAATAATGCACGTTAGTGGCAGAGTTATCTCCATGATTGATACCGCCGACTATCAGATCCGGAGTCCGGTCGAGCACTGTGTTTCGTGCCAATTTGATGCAATCGGTCGGTGTTCCCGAACATTTATAAACAGTCAAGCCCACTTCCTTCTTTACTAACTGGTAATGAACCGGCTGCGTCACCGTCAGTGCACACCCACTACCGGAACGCGGAGCATCAGGTGCCATCACTATAATCTCACCCAAAGGGCGAAGAAACTTCACCAGTTCATTAATACCTTTAGCCATCACGCCATCGTCATTCGAAACAAGTATCAACGGCTTCTCTTTTTCCATATATTCAATCCTTTCCTTTTTTATATTCGCACAAAAGTAACAAAAAGAAGCCGTACCACCAAACACCTCCCCGCATCAGATCGAAAACTCTCTTTCACCCCCACTCCTACCCGTTTACAAATCTTAATCTTCTGCAAGCGAGCAAAAAAAGAAATAAATATCCAATATAAATATGTATATTTGCAAGCTCATAAAGAGAAAGGTAGATGATGAACCTGTCGAAGTTTGGTAACCGTTTCGTCCGACAGTTATTAACAAAACAGGCGACTTATCAACAGAAATTGCAAAGTTTCTCTTTTTTCGTAGGCGCTCTAAGGATTTATCACTTATTTCGCTGCCAATAAATTTAGAGAATATGGGAAAAATTATTGCTTTGGCCAATCAAAAAGGCGGTGTAGGAAAGACAACGACTACGATTAATCTCGCAGCTTCACTTGCTACACTGGAAAAAAAGGTACTCGTAGTAGATGCCGACCCGCAAGCTAATGCCTCTTCCGGTCTGGGAGTAGACATCAAGCAGTCGGAATGCACTATCTATGAATGTATTATTGACAGAGCCAACGTACAGGACGCTATCCTTGATACGGAGATTGATTCTTTGAAAGTAATCTCTTCGCACATCAATCTCGTAGGAGCAGAGATTGAAATGCTGAACCTCCCAAACCGAGAAAAGATACTAAAAGAAGTACTCACACCTTTGAAGAAAGAATATGACTATATCCTGATAGACTGTTCGCCTTCATTAGGACTGATCACGATCAATGCCCTGACGGCAGCCGACTCCGTGATTATCCCCGTTCAAGCTGAATATTTTGCTCTTGAAGGTATCAGCAAATTGTTGAATACCATCAAAATCATCAAGTCGAAACTGAATCCGGCTTTAGAAATCGAAGGTTTCTTACTGACAATGTATGACTCCCGTCTGCGTCAGGCTAATCAGATTTACGACGAAGTGAAACGTCATTTCCAGGAACTGGTGTTCAACACCGTTATTCAACGAAATGTGAAATTGAGCGAGGCTCCCAGCTACGGTGTCCCGACCATCCTTTACGATGCGGAATCTACCGGCGCCAAAAACCACCTGGCTCTTGCTAAAGAGATTATCAACCGAAATAAATAAAAGAAAGAAGAAGATATGGCAACACAAAAAAGAAATGCATTAGGACGTGGTCTCGACGCCTTGCTCTCAATGGATGATGTGAAAACCGAAGGGTCTTCTTCCATTAATGAAATAGAGCTGGCAAAGATTACTGTCAATCCCAACCAGCCCCGCCGTGAGTTTGACGAAACAGCATTGCAGGAACTGGCTGATTCCATTGCGGAAATCGGTATCATCCAACCTATTACCTTACGCAAACTCTCGGACGATGAGTATCAGATCATCGCGGGAGAACGTCGTTATCGTGCGTCACAAAGAGCAGGACTGAAAACGATCCCTGCTTATATACGCACTGCCGACGACGAAAACATGATGGAAATGGCGCTGATTGAAAATATCCAGCGTGAAGACCTGAATGCCGTAGAAATCGCACTTGCCTACCAGCATCTGCTCGATCAGTACGAACTGACACAGGAACGTCTTAGCGAACGTATCGGAAAGAAACGAACGACGATCGCCAACTACCTGCGCTTACTGAAATTGCCGGCTCCAATACAGATGGCCCTGCAAAACAAGCAGCTGGACATGGGACATGCCCGTGCGCTGATTTCATTAGGCGACCCTAAACTACAAGTTAAAATATTCGAAGAAATACAAGAACACGGATATTCAGTCCGCAAAGTAGAAGAAATTGTTAAATCATTAAGCGAAGGAGAAGCTGTGAAAAGCGGCACACGGAAAATAACACCCAAACGTGGCAAACTTCCTGAAGAATTCAACTTATTGAAGCAACAACTCTCCGGCTTTTTCAACACCAAGGTACAACTCACCTGCTCTGAAAAGGGAAAAGGCAAGATCAGTATTCCTTTCGGGAACGAGGAGGAACTGGAACGTATCATGGAAATCTTCGATACGCTAAAGAAGTAAATGACAAGAAAAAGTAAGAAATATCAGTTACTAGTCAGCGCCCTGCTTCTCTGTTTTTTACAGGTGGCAGGGATTGATGTGTATGCACAATCCACAGTTACTCCGGCACGGAAAGATACAACAATCATACAGCGAGAAGCGCCGAAAGCCCGTGCACGAAGGCATCGTGATCCGATTATACAAGACTCGGTGAAGAAGGATTCTATCCAAATCATACCATCCAAAGAACTTCCGGCCATCGACAGTTTGTCAGCTGCTAAAATACAAATAGCGGACAGCTTGGATGCAGCCAACAAGAAAGAGCTGAAAAAGATAGAGCAACCTGCCTCCATTGTTGTAAAGACCGACACTGTGCCGCCACCTGCTCAAGATATTAACAAGAAAATATTTATCCCGAATCCGACCAAAGCAACGTGGCTGGCAGTCGTATTCCCCGGTGGAGGACAGATTTACAACCGTAAATACTGGAAATTACCTATTATATATGGAGGATTTGCTGGTTGTGCTTACGCCTTAAGTTGGAACGGTAAGATGTACAAAGACTATTCGCAAGCCTATCTGGACATTATGGACAGCAACCCGAATACGAAAAGTTACGAAGATTTGTTGCCCCCGAACTCCACTTATAATGAGGAGCAGCTAAAAAACACACTAAAACGAAGAAAAGATATGTTCCGTCGTTATCGGGACCTTAGTATATTTGCTTTTATCGGAGTTTACCTGATCTCTATCATCGACGCTTATGTAGATGCAGAGTTGTCCAACTTCGATATAACCCCCGACTTGAGTATGAAAGTAGAACCGGCTGTTATCGACAATAACAACCAGTTCCGCTCCAGCAGTTTAAAAAACAAGTCGGTTGGTCTGCAATGCGTATTACGATTTTAAAAACACAATTTAGATTGATCTTATTATTGAAGCATGAAGAAATTAGTTAACTATTGTTCGATTATTTTTCTTTTACTGGTGGCAACGTCGCAGGTAAAAGCGCAAAGTGTAGATGTAGTGATTCGTGAAAATGGAACTGAACGCAAAGAAAGCATCGACCTGCCTAAAAGTATGACATATCCACTTGACAGTCTGTTGAACGACTGGAAAGCCAAAAATTATATTGACTTAGGCAAAGATTGCAGTACAGCTGAAATCAACCCTTTATTCAGCGACTCTGTCTATATCGACCGCTTGTCACGCATTCCGGCTATCATGGAAATGCCTTATAATGATATTATCCGCAAATTCATCGATATGTATGCAGGACGCTTGCGCAATCAGGTTTCTTTCATGTTAAGTGCCTGCAACTTCTATATGCCGATTTTTGAAGAAGCATTGGATGCATACGGACTTCCACTGGAACTTAGATATCTCCCGATTATCGAATCTGCACTGAACCCCTCTGCCGTGTCACGCGCAGGCGCTTCCGGTCTGTGGCAATTTATGATTGGTACAGGTAAGATCTATGGCTTGGAATCAAACAGCCTGGTAGATGAACGACGCGACCCGATTAAAGCAACTTGGGCTGCCGCACGTTATCTCAAAGAAATGTACGATATCTATGGAGACTGGAATCTTGTGATTGCTGCTTATAACTGTGGCCCCGGTACTATCAACAAGGCAATCCGCCGTGCCAATGGCGAAACGGATTACTGGAAAATTTATAATTACCTGCCTAAAGAGACACGTGGTTACGTACCTGCCTTTATCGCCGCTAATTATGTGATGACTTACTATTGTGACCATAATATTTGTCCGATGGAAACAAATATCCCGGCAAGTACCGACACAGTACAAGTGAACAAGAATCTGCACTTCGAACAGATTGCTGATCTTTGCAACGTACCTTTGGATCAAATCAAGAGTTTGAATCCGCAATATAAGAAGCACATGATTCCGGGTGACAGCAAGCCTTATACTTTAAGACTTCCTATCGATGCTATCAGTACCTTTATAGATAAGCAAGACACAATTTACGCACATCGTGCCGACGAATTGTTCCGCAACCGAAAAACCGTTGCAGTAAAGGAAATCACCCCCTCAACCCGCAAAACGACAGCAGCCGTTGCCGGTAAAGGCAAACTGACCTACTACACAATAAAAAGTGGAGACACTTTGTCAACCATCGCCGGAAAGTATGGCGTCACAATTAAGGATATACAAAGGTGGAATGGAATGTCCAACACCAAAATTGCTGCAGGAAAACGATTGAAAATATACAAATAAACAGCTTCCTGCTTGCATCGTTCGGAAATTTGCTTATTTTTGCAGAACTAAGCAAGTGAAAGGATAACAATTATGGATAATCTGCCCCCTAAAGAAATAAGTGATGAAGAGATGATCAATCAGGCGTTCCACGAACTACTGAATGATTATCTCAACACTAAACATCGCAAAAAGGTTGAAATCATTACGAAGGCTTTCAACTTCGCCAATCAGGCGCATAAAGGTATCAAACGTCGTTCGGGCGAACCTTATATTATGCACCCGATTGCTGTTGCCAGCATTGTGTGTAATGAAATCGGACTTGGCTCTACTTCCATTTGTGCAGCCCTGCTGCATGATGTGGTAGAAGACACTGATTACACAGTAGAAGACATTGAGAATATCTTTGGCCCGAAGATTGCCCAAATTGTAGACGGACTGACCAAGATATCCGGTGGAATTTTCGGTGACTGTGCTTCAGCACAAGCAGAGAACTTCAAGAAGTTGCTGCTCACCATGTCGAACGATATCCGGGTAATTCTTATCAAGATAGCCGACCGTTTGCACAACATGCGTACCCTCGGTTCCATGTTGCCCAACAAACAATATAAAATAGCCGGCGAAACACTTTACATCTATGCACCACTTGCTAACCGCTTGGGTCTCTATAAAATAAAAACAGAGCTTGAGAATCTAAGCTTCAAATATGAACACCCCGAAGAATATGCGGAAATAGAAGAGAAGTTGAATGCCACAGCCGCCGAACGCGACAAGGTTTTCAACGATTTCACTGCCCCCATCCGTACACAACTGGATAAGATGGGATTGAAATACCGGATACTTGCCCGCGTAAAATCAATCTATTCCATCTGGAACAAGATGCAGACCAAGCATGTTCCTTTCGAAGAAATATTTGACTTGCTGGCTGTTCGAATCATCTTCGAACCACGCAATGAGGAAGAAGAACTCAACGACTGTTTCGACATTTACGTTTCCATTTCCAAGATATACAAGCCTCATCCGGACCGTCTGCGCGACTGGGTGAGCCATCCTAAAGCAAATGGTTATCAGGCATTGCATGTCACCCTGATGGGTAATAACGGACAATGGATTGAAGTCCAGATTCGTAGTGAACGAATGAATGACGTTGCCGAACAAGGTTTCGCCGCTCACTGGAAGTACAAAGAAGGAGGAGGCAGCGAAGATGAAGGAGAGTTGGAAAAATGGTTGAAAACCATTAAGGAGATATTGGATGATCCGCAACCGGATGCCATTGATTTTCTAGATACCATCAAACTTAATTTATTTGCTTCTGAAATATTTGTGTTCACTCCCAAAGGTGAACTGAAGACTATGCCGCAGAATTCTACGGCTCTCGACTTCGCGTTTTCCCTGCATACGGATATTGGTAGCCATTGTATTGGTGCCAAAGTCAACCACAAATTAGTTCCGTTAAGCCATAAATTGCAAAGTGGTGACCAGGTTGAGATCCTGACTTCAAAATCGCAACGTGTACAACCGCAATGGGAAGTTTTTGCAACCACTGCCCGTGCCCGTGCCAAGATAGCAGCCATCCTCCGCAAAGAGCGTAAAGCAAACCAGAAGATAGGTGAAGAAATTCTTAACGAGTTTTTGAAAAAAGAGGAAATCCGCCCTGAAGAAGCCGTTATCGAGAAGCTGCGCAAACTGCATAATGCCAAGAATGAAGAAGAACTGCTGGCCGCCATTGGCAGCAAAGCAATCGTCTTGGGAGAAGCGGATAAGAATGAACTGAAAGAAAAGCAAACCAGTAACTGGAAGAAATATCTGACTTTCTCTTTCGGCAACAATAAAGAGAAGCAGGAAGAAAAAGAGCCGCAAGAAAAAGAAAAGATCAATCCGAAGCAAGTGCTCAAGCTGACGGAAGAAAGTTTGCAGAAGAAATACATCATGGCCGAATGTTGCCATCCTATTCCCGGTGATGACGTATTGGGATATGTGGATGAAAACGACCGGATCATTATCCACAAACGCCAATGCCCTGTTGCCGCCAAACTGAAGAGCAGTTATGGCAACCGTATATTAGCAACAGAATGGGATACACACAAAGAACTATCTTTCCTAGTATATATATATATAAAAGGTATAGACAGCATGGGACTTTTGAATGAAGTCACCCAGGTTATCTCCAGGCAGCTCAATGTAAATATCCGTAAGCTGACCATCGAAACCGAAGATGGTATCTTTGAAGGAAAAATTCAGTTATGGGTACATGACGTGGATGATGTGAAAACCATCTGTAACAATCTGAAGAAAATACAGAATATCAAACAGGTGAGCCGCGTAGAAGAATAACATTGATCGACACATTCGTTATCGATCAACGTTATTCTACTCCCGCCCATCCAATTCGCGTTTAATAGCCAAAAGCTCTTCTTTTATCGCTTTCAGCTTATTTACAATCTCATAATTACGAACCGTAGCTTCTTTATTATCTTTCAAACGTTGCCGGGCACCGGGAAGTGTCATGCCTTTTTCTTTTACCAAATGATAGATAAGACCGATCGTTTCTACGTCTTCTTTGCGGTACTGACGTATTCCTCTTCCCGCTGTCTTAGGAGAAATTTGCGGAAATTCCTTTTCCCAAAAACGGAGCAATGACGGATTGACTCCGAACATATCGGCAACCTCTCCTATTGAATAATATAGCTTCAATTCTTTGTCTGTATTAAGCATAACACTCCTGCTTTAAGATTTTAATCAAATACTTTACCATGATTGGCTGCCAACTGAATCATCTTTTCATAATCTTCGGCACTCAAATCCATGAAATAATAATTGACCGGATTTACTACCTGCCCTTTCACGTACACTTCATAATGCAAATGCGGGCCAGTACTTTTTCCTGTACTACCCACTTTTCCGATAATCTCACCACGTACCACTTTCTTTCCGACTTTCGTATTAAATCCCTGCAAGTGAGCATACCGAGTGAGATACCCGAAACCATGATCTATCTCTATAGTATTACCGTATCCGGTTTCCCATCCCACTTTCACCACTGTTCCGTTTCCGGTAGCATATACATCCGTTCCCGGATGAGCAGAGAAGTCCATGCCCGCATGGAACTTTGTCGTACCATAAATAGGGTCGATACGTGTACCATAACCGGATGCTGTCTGACGAAGATCCTTATTCGAAATAGGCTGTATGGCCGGAATACATTTCAGCATCTCATCGTGGTTCTTACACATATCAATCACATCATCGAAAGATTTCGACTGGATATAAAGCCTTTTGGAAAGCACGTCCAACTTTTGAGTCGTATTCACCACCAGCTTGGCATTCGCCAAATCCATCAGTTCTTCGTAACGGTTCGTCCCACCATAACCTGCCTGACGAATAGCCGGAGAAACAGGATCTGCCTGTAAAATCACCCGATACAGATTATCGTCACGTTGCTGAATATCCTGAAGCACCCCCATAGCGTCGTCCAAACGCCGGGAAAGCACATTGTACTGCGCCAAAAGACGGCTGTTTTCAATTCTTAATTCCTTCTCCGACGGAGAACCAAAAATCAAAAGCAATACAATAAAGCAACCTGCTCCCAACCCCATTCCATAGAAAAGCCGACGCAGGATACTAAGCGCACGCTGCCGTACGGTAGGGTAAATTCGATCATAAGTCTGGGTCTGTGGATTATAGATGTAGTATACTTTGCGCATCTTTTTGGAAATATTTCGCTTGTTAATACGGCAAAAGTAATAAAAACAAGCTATCTTTGCACAGTTTTTACGAATTTATGAGTTGTGATTTATGATTTATTGGGGATTCCTCCCCTCTCTCGTATCCCACAGCCCATAATTCATAATTCATAAATCATAATTCTTCATTATATGTTGACTGCAAAAGAGATCAGAGATTCATTCAAGAATTTCTTTGAGTCGAAAGGACACCACATCGTTCCCTCGGCTCCGATGGTGATTAAAGATGACCCTACCCTGATGTTTACGAACGCGGGTATGAACCAGTTTAAAGATATTATTTTGGGTAACCATCCGGCGAAATACCAAAGAGTCGCGGACTCGCAAAAATGTTTGCGTGTAAGCGGAAAGCATAATGACCTGGAAGAAGTAGGACACGATACGTACCACCACACCATGTTTGAAATGCTTGGTAACTGGTCGTTCGGCGATTACTTCAAGAAAGAAGCGATCAGCTGGGCATGGGAATATCTGGTAGAAGTCTTGAAACTGAATCCGGAACATCTCTATGCAACCGTATTTGAAGGAAGTCCTGAAGAAGGATTGAGCCGTGACGACGAAGCTGCTTCCTATTGGGAACAGTTCTTGCCGAAAGATCACATCATCAACGGTAACAAACACGACAACTTCTGGGAAATGGGTGATACAGGACCTTGCGGACCTTGTTCCGAAATCCATATCGACCTCCGTCCTGCTGAAGAACGTGCCAAGATCTCCGGTCGCGACCTCGTGAACCACGATCACCCGCAGGTAATTGAAATCTGGAACCTCGTGTTCATGCAATACAACCGCAAAGCAGACGGCAGTCTTGAGCCGCTTCCTGCCAAGGTTATTGATACCGGTATGGGATTCGAACGTCTTTGTATGGCTCTGCAAGGCAAAACATCCAACTACGACACAGACGTATTCCAGCCAATGCTGAAAGCTATTGCAGCAATGTCGGGTACAGAATACGGAAAAGACAAGCAGCAAGATATTGCTATGCGTGTGATTGCCGACCATATCCGTACCATTGCATTCTCAATCACAGATGGCCAGTTGCCGTCTAATGCAAAGGCAGGTTATGTGATCCGCCGTATCCTTCGCCGTGCTGTTCGTTACGGATATACTTTCCTCGGACAAAAACAAGCATTCATGTACAAGTTGCTTCCGGTATTGATTGATAACATGGGAGACGCTTATCCTGAATTGATAGCACAGAAAACCCTGATCGAGAAAGTTATCAAAGAAGAAGAAGAAGCATTCCTCCGCACACTGGAAACCGGAATCCGTCTGTTGGACAAGACAATGGAAGATACCAAGGCTGCCGGAAAAACAGAGATCAGCGGCAAAGATGCCTTCACCTTATATGATACATTCGGTTTCCCGCTCGACCTGACAGAGCTGATTCTCCGCGAAAACGGAATGACTGTAAACCTCGAAGAATTCAACGCGGAAATGCAACAGCAGAAACAGCGTGCACGTAACGCTGCCGCTATCGAGACAGGCGACTGGATTACACTGAAAGAAGGAACAACGGAATTTGTAGGTTACGATTATACCGAATATGAAGCCTCTATCCTCCGTTATCGCCAGATCAAACAAAAGAACCAGACTTTGTATCAAATCGTATTGGACTACACTCCGTTCTATGCAGAAAGTGGTGGCCAGGTAGGTGACACGGGTGTATTGGTCAGCGAATTTGAAACGATTGAAGTAATCGACACCAAGAAAGAAAACAATCTTCCGATACATATTACCAAAAAGTTACCGGAACACCCGGAAGCTCCGTTCATGGCTTGTGTAAATACCGACAAACGCGCTGCCTGTGCAGCCAACCACTCGGCCACTCACTTGCTGGACGCTGCTCTCCGCGAAGTATTGGGCGAACACATCGAACAAAAGGGTTCATTGGTCACTCCGGACTCACTGCGTTTCGACTTCTCTCACTTCCAGAAGGTGACAGACGAAGAAATCCGCCAGGTGGAACACATCGTTAATGCAAGAATCCGTGCCAATATTCCTTTGAAGGAATATCGTAACATTCCTATCGAAGAAGCAAAAGAGCTGGGTGCTATCGCTCTTTTCGGCGAAAAATACGGTGACAGAGTACGTGTGATTCAATTCGGTTCTTCTATTGAGTTTTGTGGAGGTACACACGCAGCCGCAACAGGAAACATCGGCATGGTGAAGATTGTCTCAGAAAGTTCCGTTGCTGCCGGTGTCCGTCGTATCGAAGCTTACACAGGTGCACGTGTAGAAGAAATGTTGGATACTATCCAGGATACGCTCAGCGATCTGAAGGCACTCTTCAACAACACTCCTGACTTGGGAATTGCTATCCGCAAATATCTTGAAGAGAATGCCGGTTTGAAGAAACAAGTGGAAGATTTCATGAAAGAAAAAGAAGCGGCCTTGAAAGAAAGACTGTTGAAGAATATACAGGAAATTCATGGCATCAAAGTAATCAAGTTCTGTGCTCCTCTACCCGCAGAAGTGGTGAAGAATATTGCTTTCCAGCTTCGTGGCGAAATTACAGAAAACTTATTCTTCGTAGCCGGAAGTACGGATGCAGGCAAACCGATGTTGACAGTTATGATTAGCGATAACCTCGTAGCCGGTGGTCTGAAAGCAGGTAATCTGGTGAAAGAAGCTGCCAAACTGATTCAAGGTGGCGGCGGCGGCCAGCCTCACTTTGCAACAGCCGGAGGCAAAAACGCTGACGGGTTACCGGCAGCAGTTGAAAAAGTACTCGAACTTGCAGGAATCTAAGAGTAAGTAAATAAAATAAATAGAGTGTGTCTTAAGGTAGGAATTACTGTGAGACACACTCTATTTTTATATCCAAATCCGGACGCAGAGAAGGTTTGAATCAAGATACCAAGGGCTCGGTCTCCGACGCCAGTGAGGGACATCTCCGATATCGGGAAGCACAAACACAATTATAAAGTCTATCTTCCTCACTTTAAAAATATTGCGTATATAATATAGGGTTGTCACAGTTTTTTTCTACCTTTGCACGCAGATTAATTATTTTTCTTATCCTTCAAATAAATAAAATAAATAATCACTAATACCCAAAGAACGATGAGAACACCCACTTGTCTATGCCTGCTGTTAATCTGCATGCTGATTTCTTGTACCCCTACACAAGAGAAACATGAAATAGATTACACATCTTATGTAAATCCATTTATAGGAACAGACTTCACCGGAAACACTTATCCGGGCGCACAAGCGCCATTTGGAATGGTACAACTTAGTCCGGATAACGGACTCCCCGGCTGGGACCGCATCTCCGGATATTTTTACCCGGACAGTACGATTGCCGGATTCAGCCACACGCACCTCTCCGGTACCGGAGCTGGAGATCTGTATGATATCTCTTTTATGCCTGTCACGCTGCCTTACAAAGAAGCAGAAGCTCCACTGGGCATTCACTCCAAGTTCTCCCACGATGACGAAAGCGCCTATGCAGGCTATTATCAGGTACGCCTGACCGATTATAATATCAACGTCGAATTGACGGCAACCGAACGCTGCGGTATCCAACGGTATACCTTTCCCGAAGCTCAATCCGCTATCTTCCTGAACTTGAAGAAAGCGATGAATTGGGACTTTACCAACGACTCTCACATTGAGGTGATAGACTCCGTCACTATCCAAGGTTACCGTTTCTCTGACGGCTGGGCACGAGATCAGCACATCTACTTCCGTACCCGCTTCTCCAAGCCTTTCGAGAAAATAGAACTGGATACAATGGCTATCGTCAAAGAGAACAAACGTATCGGCACAGCTACTATCGCACGCTTCGACTTCAACACTCAAGAAGGCGAGCAGATACTTGTCAGCACAGCCATTTCCGGCGTCAGCATGGAAGGAGCTGCCAAGAACCTGCAAGCTGAAGTCCCCGAAAACAACTTCGACAAATATCTGGCTGCAACCAAAGCTAACTGGAACCGCCAACTCGGAAAGATTGAAGTAAAAAGTGACAACGAAGATGATAAAGTGAACTTCTACACAGCTATCTATCATTCAATGATCGCCCCGACAATTTATAGTGATGTGGATGGAGCTTATTACGGTCCCGACAAGAAAGTACACCAAGCCGACGGTTGGGTAAATTACAGCACTTTCTCCTTATGGGACACGTACCGTGCCGCTCACCCGCTTTTTACCTACACCGAACCGGAGCGTGTCAACGATATGGTGAAATCCTTCATCGCTTTCTACGAACAGAACGGACGTCTGCCGGTATGGAACTTCTACGGCAGCGAAACGGACATGATGATCGGTTACCACGCTGTTCCGGTGATTGCAGACGCTTATCTGAAAGGAATCGGAGACTTTGATGCGGAAAAGGCACTGGCTGCCTGCGTAGCAACTGCCAACCTGGACAATTACCGGGGCATCGGGCTTTACAAAAAATTAGGATATATACCTTATAACGTGACGGATAGCTATAACGCAGAAAACTGGTCGTTATCCAAAACACTGGAATATGCTTTCGATGACTACTGCATCGCCGAAATGGCACAGAAAATGGGCAAGAAAGATATTGCAGACGAATTCTATAAACGTTCGCAAAACTACAAGAATGTCTATAACCCGGCCACTTCATTCATGCAACCGCGTGATGACAAAGGCGTCTTTATCAAAGATTTCAAAGCAGACGACTATACTCCGCATATTTGCGAAAGCAACGGATGGCAATATTTCTGGTCTGTACAGCATGATGTTGACGGACTGGTCAATCTCGTAGGAGGCAAAAACCGGTTTGCGGAAAAGCTGGATAGTATGTTTACCTATCATCCGTCCGAAGATGACGAGCTCCCACTTTTCAGCACAGGAATGATCGGTCAATACGCGCACGGCAACGAACCGAGCCACCACGTTATCTACCTGTTCAATTCGATAGGATTCAATGACCGGACTCAATATTACGTGGCAAAAGTAATGAATGAGCTCTACAAGAACGAACCGGCCGGCCTTTGCGGCAATGAAGACTGCGGACAGATGTCGGCATGGTACGTATTCAGTGCTATGGGATTCTATCCTGTAAATCCGGTCAGCGGAAGATATGAAATAGGCACTCCCCTATTTCCGGAAATCAAGCTGCATCTCGCCAATGGCAAGACTTTTACAGTACTCGCTCCGAACGTAAACAAAGAAAATATCTATATCCAGTCAATCAAAGTGGACGGCCAACCTTACGATAAGACTTATCTCACCCATGAACAGATCATGAGCGGAGCTACTGTGGAATTCGAAATGAGTAACACCCCTAAAGCAATAGGCGTCATATTCGAAGAAAAGAATCCATAAATAAAACCAAACTTAACTGACCGAGAGCATGAACGAAAACTTCGATATTACTTATAAAGCACTGTTCCGCAGATACTATCCCAACCTGATTTTCTACGCCACCCGTCTGGTGGGTGAGGAAGAAGCGGAGGACGTAGTGCAGGATGTATTTGTAGAATTATGGAAGCGGAAAGACACCATAGAGATAGGAGATCAGATCCAAGCCTTTCTCTATCGTGCCGTTTACACCCGTGCTCTCAACGTCCTGAAACATCGCAATGTGGAAGACGGCTACTGCGCCGCCATGGAAGAAATCAACCAAAGGCGTGCCGAATTCTATCAACCGGACAACAACGAAGTGATCCGGAGGATTGAAGACCGGGAACTACGGAAAGAAATCTACGATGCAATCAACGAACTTCCGGACAAGTGCAAAGAAGTTTTCAAACTCAGCTATCTGCATGATATGAAAAACAAAGAGATAGCCGATGTCCTCGGGGTTTCACTACGCACGATAGAAGCACATATGTACAAGGCACTGAAGTACTTACGCAGTCGTCTAGATCCTCTTTGGATCATTATAGTCTTATTTTTGTGCAAGTAAGCTAAGTGTTTTTAGGTTCTGAATTGTATTATTTATATGAAGGAAAAGAAAATGAGAAATCTAAGTGAAGACATAATGAATAAATATTTGACTGGGCAATGCTCGGAAGAAGAAATCATCGAAGTAAATGCTTGGATGAAAGAATCGGAAGAAAATGCCCGTCAACTCTTTCGCATGGAAGAAATTTATCATTTGGGTAAATTCGACCGATATGCCGACGAACAACGGATAGCTCATGCTGAAAAGCTGTTATACAAAAAGTTGGATGAAGCAAAAGGGAAACAGGCCAAACTACTGCGTATGCATCGTTGGATGAGATATGCTGCCGTTATTGCCGTCATTCTTCTTATGGGAGGCGGAGCCGGGTACTGGTTCTATCATAACGGGGCAGACCAGCAATTAATGGTCGCTGTTGCCAACGAAGGTATCGTAAAGGAAGTGGTTCTACCGGACGGTACCAGAGTCTGGCTGAACAACCTTGCGACCTTAAAGTATCCACGCGAGTTTTCTGAAAAAGAACGTAATGTCTATCTGGAAGGAGAAGCCTATTTTGAGGTAACAAAGAACCGTCATAAACCATTTACCGTACAAAGCGACGCTATGCGTGTACGTGTATTGGGAACCACATTCAACTTTAAATCCGATAAGAATTGCCGGGTAGCGGAAGCAACACTGATTGAAGGTGAAATTGAAGTGAAAGGCAATAAGGAGGAAGGGCAGATTATTCTCGCCCCCGGCCAACGTGCCGAGTTAAACAAAAAAAGTGGACGGTTGACTGTGAAACAGGTGGATGCTAAGTTGGACGCCGTATGGCACGACAACCTGATTCCATTCCAAAAGGCCGATATCTTTACCATTACGAAAGCACTGGAACGTTTTTATGACGTGAAGATTATCCTGTCACCGGACATCCGGGCGGATAAGACTTACTCCGGTGTACTGAGAAGAAAGTCGACGATCGATTCTGTGCTAACGTCATTACAAAACTCTATACCTATTGATTATAAAATTGTAGGAAGCAATATCTTTATTTCCCCGAAATAAAGGGATTGCTTTCGGCAAAACTAAAAGCTATTACTACCATGAAACTAAAAACATTCCTAATAGTAGGATGTTTAGGAGGATTCTTCGCACTCAACTCCTGTACAGCTCCCACTAATGAGAAAGATTATAGCGTTTTTGTCAATCCCTTTATCGGTACCGGCGGACACGGGCATACGTTTCCCGGAGCAGTAGTTCCGCACGGAATGATCCAGCCAAGCCCGGATACCCGGATTGATGGCTGGGATGCCTGTTCAGGCTATTATTATGAAGACTCTACCATTAACGGATTCTCACACACGCACGTCAGTGGCACAGGATGTTGTGACTACGGCGACGTACTACTCATGCCGACTGTCGGCGAACAGCGATATCAGACCACTGATCCGCAAAGTCAGCAATTAGCGTATTCCTCCGCCTTCTCGCACGAGAATGAAACGGCAGAACCGGGATATTATTCCGTTTTTCTGGACACTTATCAGGTAAAAGCCGAGATATCGGCTACCAAACGTAGCGCTATCCATCGCTACACCTTCCCCGAAAGTTCCGAAGCCGGATTTATTCTTGACTTGGATTACAGCCTGCAACGGCAGACTAATTCCGACATGGGGATCGAGGTTATCAGCGACACGGAAATCTGCGGACATAAGAAAACAACTTATTGGGCTTTCGACCAATATATTAATTTCTATGCCAAGTTCTCCAAGCCGTTCTCTTATACGTTGGTGACCGATTCTATCACTATGGATAACGGCAAGCGGCTTCCTGTCTGCAAAGTTTTATTACACTTTAATACCACCAAAGATGAACAAGTACTGGTTAAAGTAGGTGTATCTGCCGTCGACATAGCCGGTGCACGCAAGAATGTAGAATCGGAGATGCCCGGCTGGGATTTCGATAAAGTGCGCAAGAATGCACGCTCCGCTTGGAATCAGTATCTGTCAAAGATAGATATTACGACTCCCGACAAGGACGACAAAACGATCTTCTACACCGCTCTATATCATACGGCTATCAGTCCGAACCTGTTCACGGACGCAGATGGACGTTACCTGGGAATGGATCTCGAAGTACATCAGGGAGATACAATCAATCCCCTGTATACTGTATTCTCTCTATGGGACACCTTCCGTGCACTGCATCCGTTAATGACAATTATCGACCCGGATCTGAACAATCAGTTTATCAATTCGCTCATCAAAAAACATCAGGAAGGCGGAATATACCCGATGTGGGATCTGGGCTCCAACTATACCGGTACTATGATTGGTTATCATGCCGTTCCGGTCATCGTGGATGCATATATGAAAGGTTACCGTAATTTTGATGCCAAAGAAGCATACAAAGCATCTCTGCGCGCTGCGGAATATGACACTACCGGTATTAAATGCCCGGCCCTGGTGTTACCCCACCTTATGCCGAAAGCCAAATATTACAAGAACGCAATCGGCTACATTCCTTGTGACCGTGAAAATGAATCGGTAGCCAAAGCGTTGGAATATGCATACGACGACTGGTGTATTTCTATCTTCGCTGAAGCAATGAGCGACTTTGAAACAAAAGCCAAATACGAACGTTTTGCCAAAGCCTACGAGTTTTATTTCGACAAATCTACCCGCTTCATGCGCGGACTGGATTCAAAAGGTGAATGGCGTACCCCGTTCAACCCACGTGCCTCTACTCACCGCAGCGATGATTATTGCGAAGGAACAGCTTGGCAATGGACTTGGTTTGTACCTCACGATGTAGATGGATTGGTTAATCTAATGGGAGGTGAAGACGCTTTTGTACAAAAACTCGACTCACTGTTTACGGTAGATTCATCACTCGAAGGAGAAATGATTTCGTCAGACATCAGCGGCCTTATCGGACAATATGCGCACGGCAATGAACCGAGTCATCACGTCATTCACCTGTACAACTACGTCAACCGCCCGTGGAGAACACAGGAACTGGTAGACAGTGTTTATCAAAGCCAATATGCCAACAGTACAGACGGACTGTCAGGTAATGAAGACTGCGGACAAATGTCTGCCTGGTATATACTCAATTCTATGGGATTCTATCAGGTATGTCCCGGCAAACCGATATATTCTATCGGACGTCCCGCCTTCGACAAGGCAGTTATTAATCTGCCCGAAGAAAAGACATTCAGTATCGTAGTAAAAAACAACGAAAAGAAGAACAAATATATTGAAAGCGTAACACTGAACGGCCAACCGTTGAATACCCCATTCTTCCATCATCAGGATATTGCAAACGGAGGAACAATGGAAATCAAAATGACCGCCCAACCCACGAAATGGGGAGTGAGATAATACGTTTGATTGCTTACTATTAAAACATATACGCCATGAAAAGACTATTAATAATAATTTGTGTACTTGCTTGCACATTCTTTGCCAAAGCCAAAGACCGGACACAGTATGTCAACCCGCTAATGGGTTCCCAGTCTACTTTCGAATTATCAACAGGTAATACTTATCCGGCCATTGCCCGTCCCTGGGGGATGAACTTCTGGACTCCGCAGACAGGAAAAATGGGTGACGGCTGGCAATACACTTATACCGCTAACAAGATTCGCGGTTTCAAGCAGACGCATCAACCCAGTCCGTGGATTAACGACTACGGACAGTTCTCTATCATGCCCGTAGTAGGCAAACCGGAGTTTAACGAAGAAAAGCGCGCAAGCTGGTTTGCCCACAAAGGGGAGATCGCCACTCCTTATTATTATAAAGTATATCTCGCCGAACATGACATCGTGACGGAAATGGCCCCGACGGAACGCGCTGTCCTTTTCCGCTTCACTTTCCCGGAAAATGAACATTCTTATATCATAGTGGACGCTTTCGACAAAGGCTCGTATGTCAAAGTGATTCCGGAGGAAAACAAGATTATCGGCTATACCACCCGCAATAGCGGAGGAGTTCCCGAAAACTTCAAGAATTACTTTATCATCGAGTTCGACAAGCCTTTCACATACAAAGCAACAGTAGCCAATGGCAATCTTCAAGAAAACGTTACCGAACAAACAACTGACCATGCCGGAGCTATTATTGGTTTCCGGACACATAAGGGCGAACAGGTGCACGCAAGGATTGCTTCTTCTTTTATCAGCTTCGAACAGGCGGCTGTCAACATGAAAGAACTGGGCAAGGATAATATCGAGCAAGTAGCCAAGAAAGGAAAAGAAGCATGGAACCAGGTATTAGGAAAAATTGAAGTGGAAGGCGGCAATCTGGACCAATATCGTACATTCTATTCCTGTTTATACCGTTCACTCCTGTTCCCGCGCAAGTTCTACGAACTGGACGCGAACGGCCGGCCGATTCATTACAGTCCATACAACGGACAAGTATTGCCGGGATATATGTATACCGACACAGGTTTTTGGGATACGTTCCGATGTCTGTTCCCGTTACTGAATCTGATGTATCCTTCGGTTAACAAGGAGATGCAGGAAGGGCTTATCAATACATATAAAGAAAGCGGGTTCTTCCCCGAATGGGCAAGTCCGGGACACAGAGGATGTATGGTAGGCAATAATTCGGCTTCTGTTCTGGTAGATGCTTACATGAAAGGCGTGAAAGTGGACGATATAAAAACGCTGTATGAAGGATTGCTGCATGGAACAGAGAATGTACATCCTGAAGTATCTTCAACAGGACGCTTGGGACATGAATATTATAACAAGCTGGGATATGTACCATACGATGTGAAAATCAACGAGAATGCAGCACGTACACTGGAATATGCATACGACGACTGGTGCATCTACAAACTGGCTAAAGAACTGAAACGCCCGAAAAAAGAGATCAATCTTTTTGCAAAGCGTGCCATGAATTACAAAAATCTCTTCGACAAGGAGTCTAAATTAATGCGCGGACGCAATGAAGACGGTACATTCCAGTCACCATTCTCTCCATTGAAATGGGGCGATGCCTTTACAGAAGGAAATAGCTGGCACTACACCTGGTCTGTGTTCCATGATCCGCAAGGACTAATCGACTTAATGGGCGGAAAAGAGATGTTCGTCACTATGATGGACTCCGTTTTTGCTGTACCTCCCGTATTCGATGACAGTTACTACGGACAGGTGATTCATGAAATTCGCGAAATGACCGTTATGAATATGGGTAATTATGCACACGGCAATCAGCCTATCCAGCACATGATTTATTTATATGATTATGCAGGCCAGCCCTGGAAAGCCCAGTACTGGTTGCGCCAAGTCATGGACAAAATGTACACTCCGGGGCCTGACGGTTATTGCGGTGACGAAGACAACGGACAAACTTCCGCCTGGTATGTATTCTCTGCATTAGGTTTCTATCCTGTTTGTCCGGGAACGGATGAATATATCGTAGGCGCTCCTTTATTCAAGAAAGCCACACTTCATTTTGAGAATGGCAACAGTTTGGTGATTGATGCCCCGAACAACAGTAAAAAGAACTTCTATGTCAATTCGATGAACGTAAACGGCACTGACTATACTAAAAATTATCTTCGCCACGAAGAATTATTCAAAGGTGGTATCATCAAAGTAGATATGAGTAATCAACCGAATATGAACAGAGGTACGAAAGAAGAAGATATGCCTTATTCTTTCTCTAAAGAGCAATAATCCTTTATTCAATAGTGTGCCGCTATTTCAATTGCTGTCCTTCAGTTCACTTCTGAAAGCGGCTATTCATTGAGATTTCGACTAAAAGTGGTAGTCTGAAAGTAAACTTCTTTGCTTTCAGGCTATTTTTCAATAAGTTTTCACTACTTTTGCTCAACAAACATCTACAAATCATGGAAGAAAAAATTGACTTTGCAAAAGTCCCTTATCAATATTCGATGTGCCTTAACCGACAATGCCCCCAAGCAGGTACCTGCCTAAGACAACTTACAGAACAAAGCGTACCGGAAAACATAGAGCACTGGATTATCATCAGTCCCAAATATCTGTCTACCGTGAAAGGCGGCTGTCCCCATTACCGTTCCAGTACAAAAGTACGATACGCCCAAGGATTCATCGGAATCTTAGAGAATCTACCTTATAAACAAATGCAAACCGTTATCCTGCACCTAATGAATTATTTAGGACGCAGAACCTACTATCGTGCCCGTAAAGGCGAACGTTTACTCTCTCCTTCCGAACAACAGCATATACTGAATATCCTCAGAAACTGCGGAGTTACCACCACACAAGAATTTGATGCATACGTTGAAGACTATGACTGGTAATCCGGTCTCCCAATTGACATAACTGCAACACAGCATTGGCACAACTGTGCCACGGGCTTGTCACAACAATGACACCGTGGTGGCACAACTGTGCCAAGCCCATGTCACAACTCTTAAATGAGAAGCACTGCAATGATAGTACAAAGGGATTTACACACGAAATCATAATACTCTTAATTATATAAAGAAAAAAAGATAAATTAGACTAAGTGTTTATTGCGTTAGCATTGTTTTATTTATAAAAGAAGAAAATAAGACTTCTTTTATTAGTTCAATAATTTTTATACAACCATTAAATTAAATGTATGGAAAGCAATCATTCTATTCAAAAGTCGAACTTACTTCGAGCTTTATTGGTTTTAATTTTCATGGCAATCCCATTACAATGGGCTACCGCACAGTTGACATTATCAACTACACGCACAAACTTAGGAACTGTTATTAAACAGATACAGTCCCAGTCTAAGTATCAATTCTTTTATAACGACAAGTTATCTGCCACCCAAGTAGAGGCAGTGAATGTAAAAGACGCTTCTTTAGAACAAGTCCTCAACTCTCTTCTGAGCGGAACAAGCATTTCGTACAAGGTAGAAGACAATATTGTATACCTGTCAGAAAAAAATGCGCAACAAACCAACCAACAACAAGTTGGCCAGGAACACACGATTACCGGACAAGTCATCGATACTAAAGGAGAAATGCTGATTGGTGTCAGTATCCTGCAAAAAGGAACAAGTAATGGTACCATTACAGACATGGATGGCAATTATACCCTCAAGGTCAGCGGTGAACAGCCTGTATTGGTATTTTCCTATATAGGATATAAGACATTAGAGATTCCGGGCAACAAACCGACTCTCAATGTCACGATGTCGGACGATACTCAAGTTATCGATGAAGTCGTCGTTACCGCATTAGGTATCAAACGCGAAAAGAAAATGCTGGGATATGCAGTTCAGGAAATAAAAAGCGACCAGCTGAACAAGACCGGAGATCCTTCTGTGACAAGCGCTTTGCAAGGAAAAGTGGCAGGTCTTCAGATGAATACGGCAGGTACAGGTTTGGGAGGTTCCACCAAGATTACGATTCGTGGTAATTCCTCCTTATCAGACAATAACCAACCTTTATGGATTATCGATGGTGTGCCTTTCAGCGACAACAACAGTTCTGACGCTTCTTACTATGGCGGTGTAGACCGTGGCGGTGCCTCTGTCGACATTAATCCCGATGACATCGAAACCATTTCTGTACTGAAAGGTCCGAATGCTGCCGCTCTCTACGGTTCACGTGCCGGTAATGGTGTCATCCTGATAACAACCAAAAAAGGTTCAAAAAAAGAAGGATTCGGTGTTCGTTATAGCGGGAACTTCACATGGAGCACAGTAGCTGAAACACTGAAAATGCAGGAACGCTACGGTCAAGGAACAGACGGTGTTTACAATAAGGCTGCGAGCAGTAGTTGGGGTAGCGAATTGGATGGACACATGGTAGAAGCCTGGAACGGAGAACAACGTGCTTATTCTAAGTATGGAAACAAATTGGAAGATTATTTCAACACCGGTTTTGCCCACAACCATAATGTGTCTATCAGTAATGTAACCGACAAGTCTCATTTCCGTGCATCTTTCGGCAGTTCTAACAATAAAGGTTTATTCCCGAACGAGAAATTGGATAAGATAAATATTGACCTGAACGCCGGTGCAGAAATGAACAAATATCTCTCTATGGAAGGAAAAGTCTCCTTATCACGAACCAAGGCAGAAGATCGTCCCTATTTCGGAAGTTATGGAGTTATTGCACAGTTAATCGGTATTCCGCACAACGTGTCTTTGGATGATTTAAAGAATTATTCAACAGAAAACTCCGCACACGTGAATTGGGCAGGCCCGAACCCCGGATTGGAAAATCCATATTACGTACAAGACCAGCGCCATAATTCTGACGAACGTTGGAGAGCTTTCGGATACTACAACGCAAAAATCAACTTTACCGACTGGTTACACTTTAGCGCCAAATATGCATTCGACTATTACCGTACACGTGTTCAAAGCACCGACTTATCGAACGGTATCGGTAAAACTATCGAAAACATTACCGATGACCGTATGAGCCGCAGTGAGGAAAACTTCTTTGAGTCAAATGCAGAATTTATCCTTGCCGGAGACAACCGTATCGGAGAAAATTTCCGTATCGGCTACACAGTAGGTGCCAACTTCATGTATCAGAAATTTGAGACCTTGTCGGCTGAAACAAAAGACATGGTAAACAAGAACCAATGGATATTCAATGCCGCAAACATTCTGAACAGTGCTGCTGAAGATGGACACGAACGCGCTACCAACTCTGTATTTGCATCTGCACAACTTGCATGGAAAGAGTATTTGTCAATGGACTTGACTGCACGTAACGACTGGTCGTCCACATTACCCTCCAGCAACCGTTCATTCTTCTATCCATCTGCAAACTTAAGTTTCATCATAACAGATTTTCTTCGTTCATTAGACAAGACATTACCTTCATGGCTCACATTTGCCAAAGTTCGCCTATCTGCCGCACAAGTAGGTAAAGATACAGAACCATACAACCTGTATAATACATTGAGCTATGCATTCAGCAACGGAGTGCTCAATATCACAAAATCTGATATTAAAAAGAATGACCAGTTGAAGCCGGAGATTTCCTCCTCGTATGAAGCCGGTTTGGATATGAAATTCCTCAATAATCGTCTAGGATTCGACTTCACTTATTACAACAGCCGTACCAAGAACCAGATCATGAAAGTCCCTGCACCGGCTCCTTGGAGTGGTGGTAAAATGATTAACTCCGGTTTAATTGTCAACCAAGGATTCGAATTCATGCTATATTCTACTCCTGTACAAACGAAAGATTTCACGTTCGATTTGAATATCAACTTATCCAGGAATGTATCTAAAGTAAAAGAACTGGCAGATGGCGTTGATTATCTCTTCTTCAATGGAGATGCAAATTTCCCAATCAATGTCGGTACACGCGTAGGACACCGCTTGGGTGAAATTTATGCCAAAAACCTGTACAAGCGTGATGAAAACGGTAATATGATAGTTAATAAACAAGGCCGTCCGACCAAGGTCTCCGGTGAAGACGCTTTCCAATACACATTGGATCATCCGATCGGTAATATTGAACCGGACTTATTAATGTCCGTTTCTCCATCATTCACCTACAAAGGATTTACTCTTTCTGCATTGTTCGATATGAAATTTGGTGGTGACATTGTTTCTGTATCCGAGGCAATGGCAACCAGCACAGGATTGGCAGCACGCACCGCTAATCGTGGTAATGCAGAGAATGGCTGGAAAATCGTTGCTCCGGGTGTGACCGCCGACGGTACTGTAAACTCAACAGCTATGAACGCTCAAAGATATTACACATCAATGAGTGGTATGGCCGAAGAATTCGTATACGATGCTTCATTCATTAAATTGAAAGAATTGTCATTAGGTTATTCTTTCCCGAAATCCATACTGAAGAAGACTCCTTTAACTTCACTGAACGTAGCATTCGTTGCCCGTAACTTGGCTTACCTGATGAAACATACACCGGGAACAAGTCCCGAAGGAGGTTATGACACAAGTATGTTCTCTCAAGCTATCGATTATATGTCTGTTCCTTACACACGTACATTCGGTCTTTCTATTAATCTTGGTTTCTAATCTAAACATAAAAAGAAGTTATGAAATTCTATTATAAAACACTTGCATTCGCATCTCTACTTGCTCTAGCAGCTTGCTCAGATTTTGATGAAATGAACACCAACCCGTACGAACCTCCTTATTCACCGGGTACTTCTAATACCGATGTAAGTCCTGAAGGCATTGATATTGATTATGAACTGCCTGAAGCTGATATAAAAGCATTAAAAGAAGCAGAAACTTCAATTGGTAGTTTGTTCCGTAATCTAACGAATGAGGGACCTTACAATGATTATCAGGTAACCACCAACTTAACTCATGACATTTATGCCGGCTATATGGCAAATACATCTGCCGGTTTCCATGAAAAAGCCTGCACATACGTATATACTGACGACTGGTCCAAAAACAGATGGGATCATTTCTATAATGACCGTACTGCAAACGAATATGCACAAATTATCAAAGTCTGTCATTTCGTCAATAAAGACAAATACTGGAACGAGTTCTACGTAACCCGTATTTATTATGCATTCCTCATTTCTATGCAGACAGATACATACGGTGATATTCCATTGTCGTACTACATAAAAGGAATGTTACCCCCGACACAGTATATTTCATATACCAGCCAAAAGGATGTGTACGATGCTATGTTCAAACTGCTGGATGAAGCTATCACCAACATCAAACCCGACAAAGGTTTGAACTGGGGAGAAGGAAAAGGAAGTAATGACCGTTGCTATGGAGGCGACATCAATAAATGGTTACGCTTTGCCAATACTTTACGTTTGCGTCTGGCGCTTCGTATTTCAAATGTCGATCCGGATCGTGCCCAAGAAGAAGGGAAAAAAGCAATCGAGAGTACTTATGGTTTGATGCAAAGCAATGCAGACAACATGAGAACTGTACCGAAAGTTGCCCCTATCGACAAAGGTGGTGAAGGAGGCGGCGGATCTGAAAATATCCATGCGCTGATATTCGGTTGGGGAGCGCAAATGGTTATGTCGAAAGATTTGGAAAAGGCCTATAAAAATGAATCTGAAGTATTAGATCCCCGATGCGAAATACTGTGGTGGCGCCCAAGTCCATTTTCAGATCTTAAGGAAGCCAAAGAAAGCAATAAGGACTTTGCCGGATGTCCGATTGGTAATATGGATGTACAAGGAGAGGACGCGACAAAAAGTTACTCTCCTGTAAGATGTAATAAACTGATAAGTTCGGATCATAATAATTTAGATGATAACTATTGGTTTAGCGAAGCTCGCGAACTGGTTTGGATGAGCTATGCGGAGAGTCGGTTCATGTTGGCAGAAGCTGCTCTCAGAAATTGGACGACAGGCTCAGTTGAGCAATATTATATTGACGGAATTAGAGCGTCCATGGATTACTATAATATTGATGAGGCTAAAAAACAAGCCTATATTGACGGATTGAAGAACAAACAAGATGTATCCGGAAGTGACAAAGAAAAAGCCTTGAAAGAGATCATCACCCAAAAATGGATTTCGATCTTCCCGAACGGCAATGAAGGTTGGGCAGAATTCCGCCGTACAGATTATCCTGAACTGCTGAATATCGAAGAAAACAACTCGGACGGTGACGTGCCTGAAGGTAAGTTCATCAAACGGATCAAATACCCTCAAAGTGAATCCTTTAACCCCAACCGGCCGATGGGCGACAACCAGGGAACGAAAATCTGGTGGGATGTGGCAGATACAAATAATGACAATGGTCAACGTGTACAGCCAAACAACTTCCGATAATCAGTCACTAACAAAGTGCTAAAACTCTTTGTGCCAAAGCCTGAAAAAATCTAATGACAGGAACTTGTCTTCTTAGATAGAATCAGAAAAACAGTAGATTGGGAACTTCTCCTTTAATCTACTGTTTTTTTCAACTAAATCACTCCACTTGTTCTTTCGGATAATTCACCAAATACAACGTCTTCGTCGCACGAGTAAACGCCGTATACAACCAACGAAAGTAATCGGGAGTCAAGTATTCATCCGTCATATATCCCTGATCCAGGAACACATTCTGCCACTGGCCACCTTGTGCCTTATGACAAGTGACCGCATACGCATACTTCACTTGTAACGCATTATAATGTGGGTCAGCTTTCATCTTCTTCATCCGGTCACGTTTATTGGGAATATCGATATAATCTTCCAGCACTGTGTAAAATAACCGGTCATTATCCGCTTTCGGTAATGCAGGCGAATCTGAATGTAGAGTATCCAACAACAAATTAGCATCCAATTCAAAATCATTCTGATCGGGAAATCTGAGAGTGACTTCCGCAAAACGGAAGCCGTACATTTCACGGGTACGACGGACACGGCGAACAATTGCAATCTCTCCGTTGGCTATGAAATCCATTTCTTTATATTTCTCCGTCCAATAATAATTATTCTTGGCTACCATTAACATATCTCCGGAATTCAATTCATCTTCCCGCCAAAGTATCTGCGCACGTATTCCATTATTATATAAGTTCGCGCGTTTATTAGAGCGACAAATCACAATCGTCTCATCCATTCCGTCATGGTCATAACAATCGGTCAGCTTTTCTATCAATTCTACTCCCGGAACGACTTGTATATCCGGAAAGCCGGTCACTTTTATCTTTGGTAACGAATAGCATTCATCTGCTGCTATCAATTGCCGCAATTGAGTCGCATTCCACAAGATGCCGGATTGTTGCACCTGACGAACTACTTGAGTCAAATCGACCTCACGAACTTCAAGTCCATATCCTTTCAATGCATCGGCAAACAACGCGGGACTTAACTCCTCTCCCACCGGCGGAAGCTGTGCCGTATCTCCCATTAACAAAAGACGGCAACCTTGTCCCGAATACACGAACTGCACCAAGTCATCCAACAAACGTCCCGTACCGAATACACTGCCCGACAACCCTTCATTAGAAATCATCGAAGCCTCATCAACAATAAACAAAGTATTTGTAGCAAGATTGTCATTAATCGAAAAATTACTGATTTCATTAGAAAAAGACTGTTGTCTATATATTTTCTTATGGATAGTAAAGGCAGAATGTCCCGCATAGGCCGAAAAAACTTTTGCCGCACGTCCCGTTGGAGCCAGTAAAACAGACTTTTGCTGCAACTGGTTCATCGTTTTCACCAATGCCCCTACTAGAGATGTTTTACCAGTACCGGCATAGCCTCTGAGGATGAAAACTTCATCCGCCAAGGTAGACAGAAGAAACTCTGAAAGAGATTTTACAGCAATTTCCTGCTCTAAAGTTGGTTCATAAGGAAAATTTTCCTTAATTTGCCTTTCTAAATAGTTATTTATCATTTTTGTACGAGAAAAAAGTTCGAGGAACTATCGTATTTAAATTTATTTATTCTATTTTTGCGATGCGAATATAACAACTAAAAACATAATTTATCATGAAAACAGTATTTAATATTGTATTAGTGCTCTGTGCTGCTGCACTGATTTACATCTGCTACAACAGCATCATGGGTCCTATCAATTTTGAAAACGCAAAAAAAGACAGAGAAAAAGCAGTCATTGCCCGTCTAATTGACATCCGTAAAGCACAGCAGGAATACCGTATGCTTCACCACGGAATGTATGCTCCTAAATTGGACACATTGATTGACTTCGTTAAGAATCAGAAGTTGCCGTTCGTTATGAAAATCGGACAATTGACAGACAAGCAGTTGGAAGACGGATTAACTGAAAAGAAAGCAATGTCGATCATCGAAAAAGCTAAGAAGACCGGCAGATATGACGAAGTTAAGAAATGGGGACTTGAAAACTTCAAACGTGACACTATGTGGGTAGCTGTATTGGATACTATCTATCCGAAAGGATTCAATCCGGATTCTATGAAATTTATCCCTCATGGAAATGGCGCTCAATTCGAAATGAATGTTAGAAACGATACCGCTAAATCCGGTGCTCCTGTATACTTGTTCGAAGTAAAAGCTCCATACGATACTTATTTGAGCGGACTCGACAAACAGGAAATTATCAACCTGAAAGACTTAGATTCCAAATTAGGTAAATACAGTGGTTTGATGGTAGGTTCTATCGACACTCCAAACAATGGTGCTGGTAACTGGGAATAATGATTGATTTTACTAAATCAAAACAATATACTTTATCCATCCGTCTTAGTACGGATGGATTTTCTTTTTCTATCTATAACCCGATTCA
>CDYU01026353.1_pt1 | contig 74204 bp, 81 predicted proteins | sample 480701 | NCBI WGS metagenome assembly CDYU01 (sample SAMEA3182105, study PRJEB8094) | gut metagenome | biome: human; feature: gut; material: Stool; isolation source: human stools | place: Canada | collected 2013-02-26 | reverse complement strand
CAGAGCTACAGCTATATGCTCGACACCATCTGCTCTCCTGTGGAGCGCAATGACATCCTCTACCAATGGAAAACGGACGAGCATCTGCTGCGCCGCAACACCTTCATTGGGGACTGCTACAACGAGTTTCAGGAGCGGAAGGACGCTCCCACGCTGCTGCGCGTGATGATGGCGAACTATATTTTGGAGGGCATCTATTTTTACAGCGGCTTTATGTTCTTCTACAATCTCTCCCGAAACGGGAAGATGTCCGGTTCGGCGCAGGAGATCCGCTATATCAACCGCGATGAGAACACGCACTTGTGGCTGTTCCGCAATATCATCACGGAGCTGCAAAAGGAGCAGCCGGAGCTGTTCACCGCCGAGAGTGTACAAGCGCTGCGCGAGATGATGTGCGAGGGCGTGGAGCAGGAGATCGCATGGGGGCATTATGTGATCGGCGATGACATCCCGGGGTTGAACCGGCAGATGATCAGCGATTACATCCGCTATCTCGGCAACCTCCGCTGGACGAGCCTTGGCTATCCGGCGCTGTATCCGGGCTTCGAGAGCGAGCCGGAGAGCATGGAATGGGTCAGCCAGTACGCCGACGCCAACATGGTCAAGACCGATTTCTTTGAGGCACGCAGTACCGCCTACGCCAAGAGCACTGCACTGACGGACGACCTTTGAGGTGAGCCTTCGCGGCGGTGACCTTGCCGCACGGGAATCAAAAAACGGTCTTGCAGCCCGCTTGGGTTGCAAGACCGTTTTTTGAAATATCTGCGTTTCCGCGTCGGTGATGGCAATGCTCCCGGACGCGCGTCCTTAGCTGGAACGGCAGGCGCTCTCTGATTGCTTCAGCCCTGCCGGATGAATTTGTCCGCCGTGGCGCGGCAGGTCGGGCAGATGAAGTCCTCGCGGAGCGTTTCGCTCTCGTGGACATATCCTTGATTTACTGGACAGAATCCTTGAAGGTCTTGCCAGCCTTAAAGGCGGGAGCTTTGGAAGCGGGAATTTTGATCTCGGCACCGGTAGCGGGATTACGCCCAATATGGGCAGCGCGTACCTTGGCCTCAAAGGTGCCAAAGCCCACCAGTTGCACCTTGTCGCCCGCTTTTAAGGCATTCTCCGTAGCGGCGACAAAAGCGGTCAATGCGGCTTCACAGTCCTTCTTAGAAAGACTGCTGATTTCAGCCATGGCGGCAATCAATTCGGTTTTGTTCATCGTGTGTACTCTCCTGTTGTTGTATTATGTATGGAATGCTGTTATTATAGAGGATACAACAGAATTTGGCAATATGTTTTTGTCGAGCGATCCCGCACGGAAGCAAGGGACAACTCTTTTCGGATACACACGGCGCCTGCGTCGGTATTTAAGAAATCAACAGTGATTGTCAAAGAGAAATATAGGAATTATATGGTTAGAACACCGACTTCGACGCGGGCGAGGAGGTGCTGTTCGTGGACGAGGAAACGCTGAAGGCCGATCCGGGGGCGCTGGGCGGGAGCAGTCTGAACGATTTCCGCGCGCTGTATGCCTCCATGAAAGCGGAGGACAGCACGGAGGTCAGGCGCCATGTGCGTACCGTGCAGGCGCAGTGGAGAAAGCGCGGCGTGAGCTTCCGCGACAGCGAGAGGATACGCCTCATCACGGTGTTCTTTCACGATAAGCCGAGCGAGGAGGGATCTCTGCTGTTTGTCGGGCATGTGGGCGTGCTGCTGTGCGCGGAGGACGGGACGCTCTATTTCATCAAAAAGGTGGCGTTCCAGGAGCCTTACCGACTGCTGCGCTTTACTGACCGAACGGCGCTGAGCGATTATCTCATGGGCAAGTATGACATCTCGTGGAGGCAGGATACCGCCCGGCCCTTTATCATGGAGAACGACACGCTGATGGAGGGATGGCGTCCGTGCGCGGAGAACAAAGGCTCTGTGCCCCAACAATACTATCATATGATAAAGCGATAAATCGGTCAAGTGAAAATTCGGGATCGTGCGGAATTTCATTAGCTCAAACAGTTTTTCGCTGCTTTTTTCTGCTGTTTTGCGAATTGCAGTCCCCACAAAAAGATGCTATCCTTTAAGTACAAAAAAGGTGAGTCCAATGTACAGTGAGGATACCCCCGAGCCGTGGCGGCACGGGGAAGACGGCTGCAAGGGATCTGAGAAAAACACTCCAATGTTCCCCGCATCATGAGAACCGCGCAACGGTGCATTGCATAGCAGAGAGTACCCCAGCACAGGAAAGATCTTGTATGCCGTGACTCCACAGAAAGAGAGGTAGTCAATGATGTTAGATATTAAGAACCATGGATGACCCTTGGCCGTGAAACGCAGGAGATCGGCCAAGGGTCATCGTTGTTTTTGATAAGCGTTATGTGCAGCGGCTTTCGAGCCGCCGTTTTTTTTTGCCCTGCCGCGTCCGCCGCCCCGCGCGGGCGACGGGGGAGGGGGACGACCCTGCGAAAAAAACTGAACGCGGCGCAGATCCGCGAATTTCTGAAAATCTACGCCCAATAAGCGATAAGCTGGATGCGCTTTGCGCTGTCAATTGGCGCGCCCCTGCTCAGTCATTCCCCTTGCCGGTGGAGCGGAGCATCACATCGTGATAGCCGCCCTCGACGATGCTGGTGGCGGAGACGAGCGTGAGCTTCGCGTTCTTCTGAAGATCGGGGATCGTGGTCACGCCGCAGTTGCACATGGTGGATTTGACCTTATAAAGGCTACGCGCGACATTATCCTGCAAAGAGCCTGCGTAGGTGACATAGGAATCCACACCCTCCTCAAAGGCAAGACCCGTCTTGCCGCCGAGGTCGTAGCGCTGCCAGTTGCGCGCGCGGTTCGAGCCCTCGCCCCAGTATTCCTTGACATACACGCCGTTGACAAGGAGCTTATTCGTGGGCGATTCGTCAAAGCGGGCGAAGTAGCGGCCGAGCATCAGAAAGTCCGCGCCCATGGCGAGGGCGAGCGTCATGTGATAGTCGTGGACGATGCCGCCGTCGGAGCAGATGGGAACATAGACGCCCGTTTCGCGGAAATATTCGTCGCGCGCGGCGGAGACCTCGATGAGAGAGGTCGCCTGACCGCGGCCGATGCCCTTGGTCTCGCGCGTGATGCAGATGGAACCGCCGCCGATGCCGACCTTGACAAAGTCTGCGCCGCACTCGGCGAGGAAGCGGAAGCCGTCGCGGTCGACCACATTGCCCGCGCCGATCTTCACGGTATTGCCGTAGTTCTCACGCACGAAGTCAATGACCTTCTTCTGCCAGACAGAGTAGCCCTCGGACGAGTCGATGCAGAGAATATCCGCGCCCGCCTCAACAAGCGCGGGGATGCGCTCGTGGTAGTCGCGGGAGTTGATGCCCGCGCCGACCAGATAGCGCTTCTGCGCGTCCTGGAGGGCGAGGGGGTGCTCCTTGTGCTCGGCGTAGTCCTTGCGGAAAACGAAGTAGCGCAGGCAGTCGTTCTCATCCACAATGGGCAGGGCGTTGAGCTTGTGCTCCCAAATGATGTCGTTGGCCTCCTTGAGCGTTGTGGAGGAGGGAGCAGTGATGAGCTTTTCGCGCGGCGTCATAAAATCGCGCACCTTGAGGTCTGTGCTCATGCGGCTGACGCGGTAGTCACGGCTCGTGACGATGCCGAGGAGTTTCCCGTTGGGCATGGCGTCCTCAGTGATGGCGACGGTGGAGAAGCCGTTTTTCTCCTTGAGCGCGAGCACATCGGCCAGCGTGTGCTCAGGCGTGAGATTCGAGGCGCTGACGACGAAGCCCGCCTTGCTGCTCTTCACGCGGCGCACCATCTCCGCCTCGCTTTCGATGGACTGCGAGCCGAAGATGAACGAAAGCCCGCCCTCCTTGGCAAGCGCGACGGCGAGCGTGTCGTTCGACACCGACTGCATGATCGCCGAGACCATCGGGATATTCAGGCTGATGGGGCAGTCCTCCTGCCCCTTGCGGTATTTGACCAGCGGCGTTTTGAGCGAAACGCGGTCGGGCACGCACTCCTCCGAGGTGTAGCCCGGTACGAGCAGGTACTCGCTGAAGGTATGAGACGGATCGGGATAGTAATAGGCCATGACTTGCCCTCCTATTTTTTGAAGTAACGCACCGCCGAGGCGAACAGGTGCATATCGTAAGTCCCCGGCACGTTTCGGTAAAGCGCGGGGCCGATGCGCTCGCTGTGCCCCATTTTGCCAAACACCCGCCCGTCGGGGGAGGTGATGCCCTCGATGGCGCAGACGGAGCCGTTGGGATTGAAAGCAGTATCCATTGTAGCATGTCCGTCAAGGCCTGCATACTGCGTGGCGATCTGGCCGTTTGCGGCAAGCTGTTCGATCAGCTCCTGCGAGGCGAGAAAACGCCCCTCGCCGTGCGAAATGGGAACGGTGTAAATATCTCCCACCTCTGTTCCCGCAAGCCACGGAGATCGCGTCGAGCACACGCGCGTGCGCACGAGCTTGGACTGGTGGCGGCCGATGACATTGTAGGTGAGTGTCGGGAAGGACTCGTCGGTATCCATGATCCTTCCGTAGGGCACGAGGCCGAGCTTGATGAGCGCCTGGAAGCCGTTGCAGATGCCGAGCATCAAGCCGTCGCGCTGCTCGAGCAGCGCCGTCACCTGCTCGCGGACGGCGGCGTTGCGGAAAAACGCGGTGATGAGCTTGGCGCTGCCATCCGGCTCGTCGCCGCCGGAGAAGCCGCCGGGAATGACGATCATCTGTGCGGTCCTGACGGCAGCTGCAAAGCGCTCGACGCTGTCTGCGACATCGGCGCTCGTGAGGTTGCGGACGATGAATTGCTCGGCGTCCGCGCCCGCCTCCGAAAGCGCGCGCTGCGTGTCGTACTCGCAGTTCGTGCCGGGGAAAACGGGGATGAGCGCCTTCGGACGCGCCTGCTTGACGGCAGGGGCGACGCGTGTCTTCGTTTCATGGGAAAAGCTCTCGACCGTGCCGCTGTCCCGCGTCTTTGTCGGGTAGACGGCTTCGAGCACAGCGTCGTTCAGCGCGGCAAGCTCTTCGATGGAGGCACTGTCCGCGCCGAGGGCAATGGCCTTTTCCGCTGTGGTGACGCCGATGCGCACGGCGTCGGAGACTTCATCGCTCAGCTCGGCGACAATCGCGCCTGGCATGGGGGCGAACCAGTCAAGCACCGTATTTTCCGCGGCGAAGCCGATCTCGTTGCCGAAGGACATCTTCATCACCGCCTCGGCAAGGCCGTTTTCGACCGCCCACGCACTCACGACCTTGCCCGCGCGCGCAAGCGCGGTGAAACGCTCCCACGCGGCGGCCTGCTGCTCGGGCGTTTTGCCTGCGAAGAGGTAGACGCCGTGGCCCACCGCCTTCAGGTCGGTCGTCAGCAGCTCGCCTTCGAGCAGCGGCGCGATGGCGAAGGAGATGAGTGTCGGCGGCACATCGCGGTCAAGAAAGCTGCCAGACATGGAGTCCTTGCCGCCGATGGCGGCGGCGCTCAGCTCCAGCTGCGCGTCCAGCGCGCCGAGCAGCGCCGCGAAGGGCTTGCCCCAACGCGCGGGCTCATTGCGGAGCTTTTCAAAAAATTCCTGTAAGGAAAGGTACGCCTTATGATAGTCCGCGCCTGCGGCGACGAGCTTGGCGACCGAGGTGTAGACCGCGTCGTGCGCACCGCGATAGGGGTCGGCGCTCAGCGCGTCGGGGTCGCAGCCCCAGGCCATCACGCTGCCCTGCGCGGTCTTCTCGCCGGGGAGGACGGGCAGGAGCGCCGCCATCGCCTGCGCGGGGCTGCGCTGCGTCCTGCCGCCAAAGGGCATGAGGAGCGTCCCCGCGCCGACGGTGGAGTCGAAGCGCTCGACAAGGCCACGGCGGGACGCGCTCTTGAGGCTGCCTGCCATGCCGCGCAGCGTTTGAGCTGCGGCGGGAGCAGCACATTCCCTCGCGGGGACGGCGACGGAGGCGTGCTTCGTCGCGCCGTTGGTGTCGAGGAAGGCGCGGGAGAGGTCGGCGATCGTCTGTCCGTGCCAGCGCATGACCATGCGGGGGCTTTCGGTCACGACCGCCACGCGGTAGGCCTCTAAGTTTTCCGCCGCGGCAGCGGCGATAAATTTCGCCTCGTTCTCCGGTGCGACGACGACCGCCATGCGCTCCTGCGATTCGGAGATCGCAAGTTCCGTGCCGTCGAGGCCCTCGTACTTCTTGCGCACGGCGTCGAGGTCGATGATGAGTCCGTCCGCCAGCTCGCCGACCGCGACGGACACGCCGCCCGCGCCGAAGTCGTTGCAGCGCTTGATGAGGCGCGTGACCGCGCCGTCGCGGAACAGACGCTGGAGCTTGCGCTCCTCGGGCGCGTTGCCCTTTTGCACCTCGCTTGCCATCGTGGAAAGCGATTTCATATTGTGGCTCTTGGAGGAGCCGGTCGCGCCGCCGATGCCGTCGCGCCCCGTGCGCCCGCCGAGCAGGATGACCACATCACCCGGCGCGGGACGCTCGCGCACGACATTGCTCGCGGGCGCGGCGGCGACGACTGCGCCGCACTCAAGGTGCTTGGCGACATAGCCCTCGTGGTACAGCTCCGCGATATGGCCGGTAGCAAGGCCGATCTGGTTGCCGTAGGAGGAGTAGCCCGCCGCGGCGGTCTGCGCGAGCTTGCGCTGCGGGAGCTTGCCTGAAAGCGTTTCGGCAAGCGTCTTTCTCGGGTCACCGCCGCCCGTCACACGCATTGCCTGATGGACATAGGCGCGGCCGGAGAGCGGGTCGCGGATGCAGCCGCCGATGCAGGTGGCCGCGCCGCCGAAGGGCTCGATCTCGGTGGGGTGGTTATGCGTTTCGTTTTTGAACATCAAAAGCCAGTCCTGCTCCTTGCCGTTCACCACGGCGGGCACATGAATGGAGCAGGCGTTGATCTCCTCGCTCTCGTCGAGCTCGGGGAGCAGGCCGCGGACCTTGAGCGTCTTTGTGCCGATGGTCGCAATATCCATAAGCGTCTGTGGGCGCTGGGCGGCCTTCTCCGCGCCGTAGACCTCCTCGCGCGCGGCGAGATAGCGCGCATAGGCGCCCTTGACGGCGTCATCGTCGATGCGGATCTCGTCAAGGTGGGTGGAGAAGGTCGTGTGGCGGCAGTGGTCTGACCAGTAGGTATCGACCACGCGCAGCTCGGTCACGGTGGGGTCGCGGCGCTCGGACTCGCGGAAATAGTCTTGCAGCGCCTTGAGGTCGGCGATATCCATGGCAAGCCCCATGGAGGAGAGCAGCGCGGAGAGCGCGGCCTCGTCCATGGCGGTGAAGCCATCGACGGACGCAACGCGCTTTGGCTCGGCAAGCTCCTCGGCGAGCGTTTCGGGCTTTGCAAGGCTCGCCTCGCGGCTTTCGACGGGGTTGATGACATAGCGCTTGACCGCCTCGACATCGGCATCCGTCAGCGTGCCATAGAGCGCGTAGACCTTCGCCGTGCGGATGCGCGGGCGCTCGCCTTGGCTCAAAAGCTGGATGCACTGCGACGCGCTGTCCGCGCGCTGGTCGAACTGACCGGGCAGGGGCTCGACGGCAAAGACCGCGCAGGCGTCCTGCGTGTCCGCCGCGTCGGACACAAGGTCCAGCGGCGGCTCGGAGAACACGCTCCTGCAGGCATTTTCAAAGAGAGGGGCCTCGATCCCATCCACATCATAGCGGTTCCAGATACGCGCGGCGCGCAGGCCCTGCACGCCGAGAAAATCGCGGCAGTCCGTCAGCAGCGCCTCGCACTCGGGCGCGAGACCTTGCCGCTTTTCCACATAGGTCCGAAATACCATTTTATCCTCTCTCCTCCCGCGCCGCGAGCGCGGCGCTGCCGATGTCGCCGCGGCAGTATTTGTTGGCAAAAGCTACGCCCTCCGCCAGCCGGTACGCCTCCTCGACGGCGGCCCTCAGCGTGGGGGCGGCGGCGGTGATGCCGAGCACGCGCCCGCCCGCGGTCAGGAGCGTATCGCCGTCCTTTTTTGCGCCCGCGACATAGCAGTGCGCGGCGGCCTCCTCGCTCATCGTGATGGGAAAGCCGCTCTCATACTTTTTGGGGTAGCCCTCGGACGCGAGCACGACGCAGCAGGCGGAACCGGTCGAAAATTCCACGCTCGCGTCCGCGAGCGTACCGTTCGTCGTCGCCTGCATGACGGTGAGCAGGTCGCTTTTGAGCAGCGGCAGCACCGCCTGCGTTTCGGGGTCGCCGAAGCGGCAGTTGTACTCCACGACCTTCGGGCCGCTCTTGGTGAGCATCAGCCCGAAATAGAGGCAGCCGCGGAAGGGGCGGCCCTCGGCGCGCATCGCGCGGATCGTCGGCAGGAAAATATTCTCCATGCACTCCGCCGCAATTTCCTTTGTATAGTACGGGTTCGGCGCGACCGCGCCCATGCCGCCGGTGTTGGGGCCTTTGTCGCCGTCGAGCGCACGCTTGTGGTCCATGGAGGAGACCATCGGCACGAGAGCTTCGCCGTCGGTGAAGCTCAGCACCGAGACCTCGGGACCCTCCATATATTCCTCGATGACGACGCGCGCGCCGCTCTGACCGAAGGTCTTATCCTCGATCATCGCGCGCACGGCGGCCTTCGCCTCCTCGACTGTCTGCGCGACGACGACGCCCTTGCCGAGCGCGAGACCGTCCGCCTTGACGACGATGGGCGCGCCCTCGGCGTTGATGTAGGCACAGGCGGAGGGCGCGTCGGTAAAGACGCGGTATTTTGCGGTGGGGATGTTGTATTTTTGCATCAAGTCCTTTGCAAACACCTTGCTCGCCTCGATGACGGCGGCCTTTTTGTCAGGGCCGAAGCAGGGGATGCCCGCCGCGCTCAGCGCGTCCACCGCGCCGAGGGCAAGGGGGTCGTCCGGCGCGACAACGGCATAATCAATGCCGTGCGCCTTGGCAAATTCGACCTGCGCGGGGATGTCCTTCGCGCCGATCTCACTGACGCAGACTGCGTCGGCGGCGATGCCGCCGTTGCCGGGCAGACAGTAAATTTTCTCGACCGCGGGATTTTCCTTCAGCTTTTTAATGATGGCGTGTTCGCGGCCGCCGCCGCCGATGACCATGAGCTTCATGGAGAAATTCCTCCTTGCTTAATGATGGAACAGGCGCATACCCGTGAACGCCATAGTGATGCCGTATTTGTTCGCCGTCTCGATGACATTGTCGTCGCGGATCGAGCCGCCCGGCTCGACGATGTAGGAAGCGCCGCTCCTGCGCGCGCGCTCGACATTGTCGCCGAAGGGGAAAAAGGCGTCCGAGCCGACGGTCACGCCGCGCTGCTGCGCGAGCCAAGCGCGCTTTTCCTCGCCCGTGAGCGCCTCGGGGCGCTCCTTAAAGATATGCTGCCACGCGCCGTCGGCGAGCACATCGTCGCACTCGTCAGAGAGGTAGACATCGATGGCGTTGTCGCGGTCGGGACGGCGGATGCCGTCCACGAATGAGAGAGCGAGCACCTTCGGATGGCGGCGGAGATACCAGTTGTCCGCCTTCTGTCCCGCCAGACGGGTGCAGTGGATGCGGCTTTGCTGGCCTGCGCCCACGCCGACAGTCTGAGCGTCCTTCACATAGCAGACGGAGTTGGACTGGGTGTATTTGAGCGTGATGAGGGCAAGGAGCATATCGCGCTTCGCACTCTCGGGCAGGCCTTTATTTTCGGTGACGATGTTTTGGAGCAGGCTTTCATCGATTTTGCAGTCGTTGTGCCCCTGCTCGAAGGTGATGCCGAAAACATCCTTCTGCTCCAGCGGCGCGGGAGCATAGGCAGGGTCGAGCTGCACGACGTTGTATTTGCCGCCCTTTTTCGTCTTTAAGATGGCAAGCGCCTCGTCGCTGTAGGCGGGGGCGATGATGCCGTCGGAGACCTCGTTTTTCAGATACGCGGCGGTGGCGGCGTCGCACTCGTCGGAGAGCGCCGCCCAGTCGCCGTAGGAGCAGAGGCGGTCCGCGCCGCGGGCGCGGATATAGGCACAGGCGATGGGGGAGAGCGCCGCGCCGGGCGCGACGAAATAGACCCTTTTGTCCACCTCATCGAGCGGCAGGCCGAGCGCCGCGCCCGCGGGAGAGACATGCTTGAAGCTCGCCGCGGCAGGAAGGCCCGTCGCCTCCTTCAGCTCGCGCACGAGCTGCCACGAGTTGAAGGCGTCGAGCAGGTTGATGTAGCCGGGCTTGCCGTTGAGAACCGTAAAGGGAAGGGCTGCGCCGTTTTTCATGAAAACGCGCGCGGGCTTCTGGTTGGGGTTGCAGCCGTATTTGAGTTCCAGCTCGTTCATATCGTCCTCCTCAGTCGCCTAAGTTTTTGTTGAACAGCTTTACCTCGCCGTTCATGTTCGTATAAAGGGAGACCTTGTTGTCCGCGTTGAGCGCCGCCCAGACTTCTTCGGGCGAGGGGACGCTCGCCTCCATCGGCTCGCCCGCAAAGGTGGGCAGGGGGGTTCCGTCCCCCTGATAGGTGCTGATGAAATAGCCCTTGCCCTCGTCGCAGCCTTCGTAGCAGAAGAACTCGCGCAGGCAGCGTCCATCCTTACGCTTGAGGATGGACAGCTCGAAGGAACCGTCCTCGTGCATGATGGCGGAGATGCGCGGCGTCCAGTTTGGCTCGTCGGGCTCGTATTCGCGCGTCATGAGGCCGCGGCGAAAGTCGCCGTGCTCGCAGATGGTGTCGGTCTGGTCGCCGTTCGTCACGACGAGGTCGCGCCCCATCGTGCGCACGGGATGATAGATGATGAGGCTCGGGTCGGAGAGCTTGGCGGGGTCGTGCGCCTCGGTGCGGATGCCGTCCTCGGTCTTGACAAAGACGCGGTTGCGGCTGTTCTCGCTGCGCCCCATGATGAAATAATACACACAGCGGCGTCCGACAAGGATGCCGCGGCCGGGATAAGAGGTCGCCCTTAAAAACTCCAGAAAATCAGTCATTTTTCTGCTCCTTCTCTCTTACGATCTCTGCGCAGACGCGCTCTGCCGCAAGCGGCAGCAGCTGCCATTCCGCCTGCTCCATCACGCGCCGCTGTAACGTTTCGGGCGTGTCGTCCGGCGCGATCTCCACCGCCTTTTGCAGCAGGATCTCGCCGCCGTCGGGAATTTCGTTGACAAAGTGCACCGTCGCGCCCGTGACCTTCACGCCGCGCGCGAGCGCGGCCTCATGCACCCGCAGGCCATACATGCCCTTGCCGCAGAAGGCGGGGATCAGGGACGGATGGACATTCAGGATGCGCCGCGGCCACTGCTTTGTAAATTCTGCGCTGAGGATGACCGTAAAGCCTGCGAGGAGAATGAGGTCGATCTCCTGCTCGCGCAGCAGCACGGAAAGCTCGTTTTCAAACGGCTCCTGCCCACAGGAGGGCGTGAGCACGCGCGCCGCAACACCCGCGTTTTCCGCCCGCGTGAGCGCATAGGCCCCCGCGCGGGAAGAAACGACCAGCACGATCTCGCCGTGCGGCATTTTTCCGTCACGCTGCGCGTCGAGCAGCGCCTGCAAATTCGTGCCGCCGCCGGAGACCAGCACGGCGATGCGGGCGGGTGTCAGCATAGCTCCACCTTTTCCTCGCCCAATACGATCTCACCGATGACGCCGGCCTCCTGACCGAGAGCATGCAGCGCGGCGAGCGCCTTGTCGGCGCTGTCCTTTGCAGCGACGAGCACCATGCCTGTGCCCATGTTGAAGGTGTTGAACATATCGCGCTCCGAGATGCCGCCCATGCGCGAGAGCAAGGGGAAGATCGGCGGGATGCGCAGCGCTTTCTTTTCAATCTTCGCGCACAGGCCGTCGGGAATGCAGCGCGGAATGTTCTCATAGAAGCCGCCGCCGGTGATGTGACTGATGCCGCGGATATCGGCGGCTTCGATGGCCGCTAACACAGGACGGACATAGATCTTTGTCGGGCGCAGCAGCTCCTCGCCCAGCGCGCAGCCCAGCTCACCGTAATACTGCCCGAGGTCGGCGTTCTCCACATTGAACACCTTGCGCACGAGCGAGTAGCCGTTGGAGTGCAGCCCGCTGGAGGGCAGCGCGATGACCACGTCTCCCGGCTGCATTTTGTTCTTGTCCAGAATTTTGTCACGGTCCACGACGCCCACGGCAAAGCCCGCAAGGTCATAGTCGTCCGGCTTCATCGTGCCGGGGTGCTCGGCGGTCTCGCCGCCGATGAGCGCACAGCCCGCGCGTACGCAGCCCTCGGATACGCCCGAGACCAGCGACACGACCTTTTCCGGGATGTTCTTGCCGATGGCGATGTAGTCAAGGAAGAACAGCGGCTTCGCCCCGCAGCAGATGATGTCGTTGACGCACATCGCCACGCAGTCGATGCCGACGGTGTTGTGACGATCCATGAGCTGCGCGATGCGCTGTTTGGTGCCCACGCCGTCCGTGCCGGAGACCAGCACCGGCTTTTCAAGCCCGTGCAGGTCCAGCGAGAAAAGCCCGCCGAAGCCGCCGAGATCGGAGATCACATCGGCTGTGAGCGTGCGCTGCACATAGCGGTTCATCATTTTTACGCCCTGATAGCCCGCCTCGATGTCAACGCCGGCGGCCGCGTATGCTTCCGAGTGAGAGATGCCCATAATGTCATTCCTTTCCGGTCCAGCAGTAGGTGCAGACCTTGTCCCTGTCAATACCGATCGCCTCCAGCAGCCCGTCAAGGGACTGATAGGAGAGTGAATCAAAGCCAAACTGCGCGCAGATCTCATGCAGCAGGCATTTTCCGCGCTCGGTGCGGCTGTCGGCGTATTCCTCCAGATGCTTTTGGCCCTCGTTGCCCTCCAGCTCCTGCACCATGCGGCGCGCGAGCAGGTCCATGGCGCTGTTGCCGCGCGAAAAGTTCAGGTAGCGGCAGGGGTACATGATGGGCGGGCAGGCCGAGCGCATATGGACCTCCGCCGCGCCGGTGCTGTATAAAAAATCCACGGTCTCGCGCAGCTGCGTGCCGCGCACGATGGAGTCATCCACAAACAGCAGCTTCTTCCCCTCGATCAGCTCCGGCACGGGGATCTGCTTCATGCGCGCCACTCTGCTGCGCACCTGCTGATCCTCCGGCATGAAGGAGCGCGGCCAGGTCGGGGTGTATTTCACAAAGGGGCGCGCAAGGGGCTTGCCGCTGTGGTTGGCATAGCCCATGGCGTGCGGCACGCCGGAATCCGGCACGCCGGCGACAAAATCCACATCGGGCACGCCGCCGCGCTCCGCCTCATCCCGCGCCATGATCGCGCCGTTGCGATAGCGCATCAGCTCCACGTTCACACCCTCGTAGTTGGAGTTCGGGTAGCCGTAATAGGTCCACAAAAAGGCGCAGATCTTCATCTGCTTCCCCGCGGGAGAGAGTGTTTGGAAGCCCTTGGCGTTCAGCCGGACGATCTCCCGCGGCCCCAGCTCATAGGCATCCTGATAGTCGAGCTTATGATAGGCGAAGGACTCGAACGATACGCAGTAGCCGTCCTCGCGCTGTCCGATCAGCACAGGGAGGCGCCCCATGCTGTCACGCGCGGCGATCAGCTCTCCTTCCTCGGTCAAAATCAGGATCGTCATGGAGCCGTCGATGACCTCCATCGCGTGGAGGATGCCGGAGACAAGGTCGTTTTCCTGATTGATGAGCGCGGCGGTCAACTCGGTGACATTCACGCGGCCGCTGCTCAGCGTCAGAAATTGCTGGCCCTTGTCGGAGAGATAAGCCTTCACCAGCTCGTCGGTGTTGTTGATGATGCCGACCGTCACGATGGCGTACAAGCCCAGATGGGAGCGCACGAGCAGCGGCTGGGGGTCGCTGTCGCTGATGCAGCCGAGCCCCGCGTGGCCGCGGAAGTCCGCGAGGTCCCGCTCAAACTTCGTCCGAAAGGGCGTATTTTCAATGTTGTGTATCTGGCGCTGGAAGCCCTCCTTCTTGTCAAAGAGCACCATTCCGCCGCGGCGCGTGCCGAGGTGAGAATGATAGTCCGTGCCGAAAAAGACATCCAGCGCGACATCGCGGTCCGAGACCGCGCCGAAAAAGCCCCCCATTACGCAAAGAACAGCTCAGAGAGCGTCATGGGGTCGATGTACTTTCCGTCCCGATAGACGCGCATATTGCCGGAGGAGATCTCGTCGATCAGCATCACGCTGCCATCCGGCGCGTAGCCGTACTCAAATTTGATGTCATAGAGGACAAGGCCCTTTTCGCGCAGGTCATCCGCGACGATCTCGGTGATCTTCTGCGTCATGGCCTTGATATCGTCATACTGCTGCTCGGTCATCACGCCCAGCGCCACAAGGCCGTCCTTCGTCACCAGCGGATCGCCCAGCGCGTCATTTTTGAAGGTCGTCTCCACATAGGCGGGCAGGTCGGCGCCCTCTTCAATGTACTCGCCGTAGCGGCGGCGGAAGCTCCCCACCGCCTTGAGACGGCAGATGACCTCCAGCCCGTGGCCGAAGACCTTCGCGGGCAGGACCTCCATCGTGGTCTCCTTCAGATCCGCGGAGACATAGTGCGTGCGGATGCCGGCGGCGTTGATCTTTTCAAAAAAGTGCTTGGTCATGCGCAGGTTGACATTGCCCACGCCCTCGATGGTCAGGCCCACGCTGTTCTCGCCGGGGTCAAACACGCCGTCCTTGCCCGTGCAGTCATCCTTGAACTTGAGGAGGTAGTTGCCGTTCTCCAATGCGAATACATCCTTGGTCTTTCCGGTATATACGAGTTTCATCTTCTTGTGCTCTCCTTTATGTTTTTTGAAGTGTATTTTCCTGATTTACTGATAGAGCGCCCGAACCTCTTCGTCCGCGCGCAGCACGGCGTCCCGCTCCCGCGTCCGCGCCTCGTCCAGCTTTTGGGCGAGCTCCGCGTCGGAGACCGCCATGATCTGCACCGCCAGCAGCGCGGCGTTCTTCCCGCCGTCCACCGCCACCGTCGCCACCGGGATGCCGCTCGGCATCTGCACGGTGGAGAGCAGCGCGTCCATGCCGTCAAGCTTCGTCCCGCTGCACGGCACGCCGATCACCGGCAGCGTGGTGTTTGCCGCCATCGCACCGGCAAGATGCGCCGCCATGCCGGCGAACGCGAGGATAACAGAAAATCCGCCCTCCCGAGCCGACGCGGCAAATTCCCTTGCCTCATTCGGACACCGGTGAGCGGATAATACGCGCACTTCCATCTGGACGCCGTAGTCTCGCAATACGCCTACGGCCTTCTCCGCGACGGGCAGATCACTCTTGCTGCCCATAACGATCGCAACCTTTCTCATCTGCGTTCCCTCCCTCAAACATAAAAATAGGCGCTCCGCTGCCCTTTGCAGTTGGAGTGCCCAGACGGTCGGCCTCTGAAACGCGCCGCCTCAGAGCGATGCTCCCTGCTCCCCCGTGGTAGCCCACATTCCGTCAGTTACAAAGAGCTCAACTTGCTTTTAGTGTACCATACGCCCTGCTTTTCGTCCATTCCGCAAAAAGGAGAAAGAAGATAGAAAATCTTAGCTATATTTATATCGTTATGACAATTCATAAGATACGCTTATACTTTGCCTTGGAAAAACTTATCGTCGAAAAACCATTTTTTGTCTTGACAAGGCAATCCTCGCGTGGTATTCTATCAAAAATTTGAGGAAAGAGAGGCGATGACCGTGACCGTGATTTTGAAGGACGCGCAGGTGTTCCACCGAGGTGCTTTCAGCGGCGGTGATGTTTCCGTTTCCTTTGGGGATTGTGTTTTTTGCAAGGACATTGTTTTTCCTTCGTCCCTGAATGTTTCTTCCTTTACCATATTACCCGGTTTCGTTGATGTGCATGTACATCTTCGGGAGCCGGGTTTTTCTTATAAGGAGACCATCCGCACCGGTACGCTGGCGGCGGCCCACGGCGGCTATACCGCCGTATGCGCCATGCCGAATCTGAATCCGGTGCCGGACAGCATGGAGACGCTGCAAATGGAGCTGGACGCCATTCAAAAGGACGCCGTGATCCGCGTTCTGCCCTACGGGGCCATCACGAAAGGCGAGCAGGGCAGGGAACTGGCGGACTTAGATGCAATGGCCCCCTACGCGGTGGCCTTCTCCGACGACGGAAAGGGCGTTCAGGATCGTGATATGATGCGCCGCGCCATGCTGGAGGCCAAGCGCCTCGGCAAGCTGATCGTGGCCCACTGCGAGGACAATTCCCTGCTGCGGGGCGGCTACATCCACGACGGCGCTTATGCCCGCGCCCACGGACATCGGGGCATATGCTCCGAGAGCGAGTGGCGGCCCATCCAGCGGGATCTGGAGCTGGTGCGGGAGACGGGCTGCGGCTATCACGTCTGCCACATCTCCACCAAGGAGAGCGTAGACATGATCCGCAAGGCCAAGGCCGAGGGCCTGAATGTCACCTGCGAGACCGGCCCCCACTACCTGCTGCTGGACGATTCCTGCTTGCAGGAGGACGGCCGCTTCAAGATGAACCCGCCTCTCCGGGACAATGCCGACCGGGAGGAGTTGCTGGAGGGTCTGGCGGACGGCACCATCGACATGATCGCCACGGATCACGCCCCCCACAGCGCCGAGGAAAAGGGAAGGGGGCTGGAAAAAAGCGCCATGGGCATCGTGGGACTGGAAACGGCCTTCCCGCTGCTCTACACCTACCTTGTAAAGCCCGGTGTCATTTCCATGGAACGGCTCATGGAGCTGCTCCACGACGCGCCCTGCCGCCGTTTCAACATCCCCACAGACACCGGCTTTACCGTGTTCGACCTGAATGACAGCTACCGCGTCGACCCGACGGACTTCCTCTCCATGGGTAAGGCAACGCCCTTTACAGGCTGGGAGGTTCAAGGCCGCTGCCTGCTGACAGCGACGGGCGAAACGGCGGTCTGGTATGACAAAAACCGTCTGCTGAAAGGAGAATGATTGTGAAGCAAACAACCTTGATAGTGACTGAAAACACAAGGCTGGCTGATGGGATCTACCGTCTGCGGCTGGCGGGGGACACCTCCGCCATCACCGCGCCGGGGCAGTTCGTGAACCTGAAACTCTCCGGCTTTTTCCTCCGCCGCCCCATCTCCGTGTGCGATTGGGAGAACGGAGAATTGACGCTTATTTATAAAGTCTTGGGCCACGGCACCGAGGCCATGACGGGCATGGCTGTCGGCACGGAGTTGGATGTGCTGACGGGCCTTGGCAACGGCTTTGACGTGTCCCGCGGCGGGGAACACCCCCTGCTGGTGGGCGGCGGCGTGGGGATCCCGCCGCTGTACAGCCTTGCCAAGCGGCTGACCGCCCAAGGCAAGCGTGTCACCGCCGTTCTGGGCTTTAACCGGGCATCCGAGATCTTTTTAGCGGAGGAATTTCGGGCGCTGGGGGCGGAGGTCGTCATCGCCACCGCCGACGGCAGCGCGGGCATCCACGGCCTTGTGACCGACGGCATGGCCGCCGTGTCCGACTACACCTATCTCTACACCTGCGGCCCGGAGCCGATGCTCAAGGCGGTGTACGACGCTTGCAAGACCTCCGGCCAGTTCAGCTTTGAGGAGCGGATGGGCTGCGGTTTCGGGGCCTGCATGGGCTGCTCCTGCGAGACGAAATACGGAAATAAGCGCATCTGCAAGGACGGCCCCGTGCTGGAAAAGGAGGAGATCGTATGGTGAACACAAAAGTGATCCTCTGCGGCATTGAGATGGACAACCCCATCATCCCCGCCAGCGGCACCTTCGGCTTTGGCTATGAGTTCGCGGAGCTGTACGACATCAATGTGCTGGGCACCTTCTCTTTCAAGGGCACGACCCGGGAGCCCCGCTTTGGAAACCCCACCCCCCGCATCGCGGAGTACGCGGGCGGTCTTCTGAACGCGGTGGGGCTGCAAAACCCCGGCGTGGACGCGGTGATCGAAACGGAGCTGCCAAAGCTCAAGCAGGTATTTCACAAGCCGGTGATGGCGAATGTCAGCGGCTTTTCCGTGGCGGAATACGCCGAGGTCTGCGAGAAGTTAGACGCGCAGGAGCAGGTGGGCTGGTTGGAGGTCAACATCTCCTGTCCCAACGTCCACGGCGGCGGGGCCGCCTTCGGCGCGGATCCCAAGTCCGCCGCCGAGGTGACGAAGGCTGTCCGGGCGGTGACGAAAAAGCCCATCATTTTGAAGTTGTCCCCCACGGCGGCTGATATTGCCGCCGTTGCCAAGGCCTGCGAGGACGCGGGGGCCGACGGCGTGAGCCTTATCAACACCCTGCCGGGGATGCGCATCGACCTGAAACGCCGCCGTCCGCTACTGGCCAACACCACCGGCGGTATGTCCGGCCCGGGGATGTTCCCGCTGGCGGTGCGGATGGTGTATCAGGTCTATGAGGCCGTTTCCATCCCCATCGTGGGCATGGGCGGCGTCACCACGGCGGCGGACGTCATCGAGCTGATGCTGGCGGGCGCCGCTGCCGTCGGCGTGGGCGCGGCGAACCTTGTGGAGCCGTATGCCTGCAAGACCATTATCGAAGATCTGCCTGCCGTGATGGAACGGTACGGCATGGAAAATCTGACGGAGATCATAGGAGGAGCACATCATGGGTAAGGACGTTATCGTTGCGCTGGACTTCGACAGCAAGGAAAAGACACTGGCCTTTTTAGACCGTTTCACCGAGGAAAAGCCCTTTGTGAAGATCGGCATGGAGCTGTTTTACGCCGAAGGGCCTTCCATCGTCCGGGAAATTCGCGGTCGCGGACATAAAATCTTTTTGGATCTCAAGCTGCATGACATTCCCAACACCGTGAAAAAGGCCATGGCGGCATTGTCTGCGCTGGATGTGGACATCGTGAACCTCCACGCCGCCGGTACCGCCGCCATGATGACCGCCGCGTTGGAGGGCCTCACCCGGCCCGGCGGCACCCGCCCGCTGCTCATCGCCGTGACCCAGCTCACCTCTACCGATCAGGAGCGCATGGAGCGGGAGCTGTGGATCGAAAAGCCGCTTGCCGAGGTGGTGATGCACTATGCCGAAAACGCCGCGCAGGCGGGTCTGGACGGCGTGGTGTGCTCTCCGCTGGAGGCGGGCGTTGTCCATGAGCGCTGCGGCAAGGACTTCCTCACCGTGACCCCCGGTGTGCGCTTTGCCGACGGGGACGCGGGCGACCAGAAACGGGTCACCACGCCGGCCAAGGCCAAAGAACTTGGCTCCGACTACATCGTGGTGGGCCGTCCCATCACGCAGGCGGAGGACCCCGCGGCCGCCTACCGCCGCTGCCGAGAGGAGTTCGTGGGCTGATGCGCTGGGATACAGTTCTCTTTGACATGGACGGAACGCTGACCGACTCGCAGGAGGGCATCGTAAAATCGGTGAGCTATGCGCTCGAGCGCCTTGGCCGCGAGCTGCCGCCGCGAGATACGCTGACTGCCTTCATCGGTCCGCCGCTCCACGAGAGCTTTTCGGCGATTTGCGGCATGGACGAGGTGGAGACGGAGCGGGCGGTCTGCGAATTTCGCGATTACTTCGCCCGCCGCGGCTGGGCGGAGAATGTGCCCTACGAGGGAATGGCGGAGTTCCTTGCCGCGCTGCACGCAGCGGGGCTGCGTCTGATCGTCGCCACCTCGAAGCCTGAGAGCTTTGCGCGCAAAATTTTAGAGCATTTTGCGCTGGAGCGTTATTTCGACCTCATCTGCGGCTCCCATCCGGAGGACAGGGCCAGCGCGGACAAGGCGAGCGTCGTGCGCACGGCGCTCACGCGCGCCGGCGTGACAGGACACGCCGTCATGGTCGGCGACCGCCGCCACGACATATACGGGGCGCACGCCAACGGCCTTGAGGCCATCGGCGTTCTCTACGGCTACGGCAGCCGTGAGGAGCTGAGCGCTGCCGGGGCGGACTTTCTGGCCGCCGATCTCGACGAGCTGAAAACAGCATTGCTTCAGCAATAAAAAATACAGAAATACAGGGAGGAAATGGACATGGACATCAGCAGCAAAATCGCACAGGGCCTGCTCTCCATCGGCGCGGTCTTTCTGCGCCCGCAGGAGCCGTTCACCTGGGCAAGCGGCATCAAAAGCCCGATCTATTGCGATAACCGCCTCATTCTCACCGCTCCCGCCGTGCGCGATACAGTCGAGCGCGCCATCGCGGACACGGTGCGCCGCGAGTTCCCGCAGGCGGAGGTTTTGATGGGCACCGCCACGGCGGGCATCGCCCACGCCGCCATCGCCGCGCATCTGCTCGGCCTGCCCATGGGCTATGTGCGCTCGGGCAGCAAGGACCACGGCAGAAAAAATCAGATCGAGGGCAGGCTCGAGGCGGGGCAGAGGGTCGTCGTGATCGAGGACCTCATCTCCACCGGCGGCAGCATGCTGGATACGGTCGCGGCGCTGCGTGAGGCCAGCGCCGAGGTGCTCGGCGTTGTGAGCATCTTCACCTACGGCATGAAAAAGGGCGTCGAGCGCATGGCCGAGGCGAAGGTCAAGAGCGTGAGCCTGACAAATTTGGATACCATCGCCCGCGTGGGCGCAGAGGAGCATTACATCACAGAGGCGGATGTCGCGCGGCTGCTGGCCTTCCGCGACGATCCCGCCGACGAAAGCTGGATCACAAAAGGAGGAACAAACTGATATGAAAAGCCTGATCGACATTCTGGAGCTCTCCGAGCAGGAGATCATGGAGCTGGTGAATACCGCCGGCGACATCATCGACAACCCCGCCGAATACGCACACAAGTGCGACGGCAAGATCCTTGCGACCCTCTTTTTCGAGCCCTCCACCCGCACCCGTCTGAGCTTTGAGAGCGCGATGCTCTCCCTCGGCGGCAAGGTGCTCGGCTTCTCGGAGGCGAAAAGCTCGTCCGCTGCCAAGGGCGAGAGCGTGGCGGACACCGTGCGCACCGTGAGCTGTTACAGCGATATCATCGCCATGCGCCATCCCAAGGAGGGCGCGCCGCTGGTGGCGTCCATGCACTCGCTCGTGCCCGTCATCAACGCAGGCGACGGCGGCCACAACCACCCCACGCAGACACTCACCGACCTTCTGACCATCCACCGCGAGATGGGACGCTTTGAAAACCTCACCGTCGGTCTCTGCGGTGACCTCAAGTTCGGGCGCACGGTGCACTCCCTTGTCTCCGCGATGAGCCGCTACCCCGGCGTCCGCTTTGTGCTCATCTCACCCGAGGAGCTCAAGCTGCCGCGCTATGTCAAGGAGCAGTACATCAAGGCCAAGAATATCCCCTACACGCAGTCCACCGATCTCGAGGCCGTCATGCCGGAGCTGGACATCCTCTACATGACGCGCGTGCAGCGCGAGCGCTTCTTCAACGAGGAAGACTATCTGCGCCTCAAGGACAGCTACATCCTTACGCCCGACAAGCTCAGGGGCGCGAAGGAGTCTCTTCGCATTCTGCATCCGCTGCCGCGTGTGAACGAGATCTCCGTCGCCGTGGACGACGACCCGCGCGCGTGCTACTTCAAGCAGGTGCAGTACGGCAAGTACATCCGCATGGCGCTGATCCTCAAGCTGTTGGAAATCAAGTGAGAAAGGAAGTGCGACACAATGATCATTGACTCTATTCAAAACGGCATCGTCATCGACCACATCACCGCGGGCAAATCCATGGAGCTCTATCAGATCCTCGGCCTCGATCAGCTTGACTGCACGGTGGCCATCCTCAAAAATGTTACGAGCGGCAAGCTCGGCTGTAAGGACATCATCAAGATCGACCGCGAAATGGACCTTGACTGGGACCTGATCGGCTATGTCGATCCGAGCATCACCGTCAACATCATCCGCGACGGGAAACTTGTGGAAAAGCGCACGCTCAAGTTGCCTGAGCGCATCCGCGGCGTGCTCAAGTGCAAAAACCCGCGCTGCATCACCTCCGTTGAGCAGGAGCTGCCGCAGGAGTTTGTGCTAACGGATCGTGAAAAGCGCGTTTACCGCTGCCGCTACTGCGAAACGCAGGCGGGTAAATAGGCTTTTGTAAGGCAGAAGTCGAGAAGATCCTGCTTGCAGAGAAGTATGCAGAATCAGACAAGCCTCGACGCACAGGGAGCCTCCTCTCAGCACGCTGTACTGTCCGGGCGCAAAGCCGAAGGCTTCAGATGCACCATGGAGGATGCTCGGCATATCATCACAATAGAGAGAATCTTCGGAGACCCTCTATTGCAGCGATGCAGGAACAATGAAAGCTCTTTATCAATTAGGACATGGCGATGAAGGGGCCGGAGCATGTTCTTCTGTTTTGCACTGTAATCATGGCAGAGAGACGTAAGGAATATCCCCGGCCAAGCCGGGGATATTCCTTACGCGGGCAAAGCTCCATGCTGTCGGCCACGCCTCATGTGGCGTTGGTATAGTCTGCTAAACTTCTTCTGCCACTTCATTTCTGAATGGTCTCCCGTTGCTTTACAGCTTGTAGCTGCCAGACAGCATTTCTACTATAACAGGGAGATTTCTTTTTCCGCAATCGTCTCAGCCTGCTCCCGCCGCTTTCGATACTCCTCCAGATACCGGTCCAGACAGACCTTGTTGACGGTAGCCGAGATCGTGCTGCGCAGGAGATCCTTGGCATCAGACTCGGTTTCACCAAGTCCCTCCACGGCAGGAGCGACACCAAACGCTGCGCCGAGCATATTCTCAAACTCATCGCAGAAGTAGTCATAGGCGGTCTGAAGGGGATAGCACTCCTCCTGTATGCTAAACATCAGTCGAAGCCCCTCCAAGGGAACAACAGGCTTGACCACCGCGATGAACAGAAGCCGCGCAAGATGTTCGGCTGTATACAGCTTTTTTTGAGGGGCAGGAACCAGCTTCTGCTTGACATAGTTGCTCACCATGGAGCCAGTCAGTTCAGGCTCTCCTAACGGTGCCAACCGGGCGTTGATATAGCGCACCACCTGCTCCAGATACAGTCCGACCTCCGGGATCTGTGCATAGCGCGGCAGACGGAAGGCCGCGATGTCCGCCGTGATTCTGTTTTGCACTTCTTTTTCCATATTGTTATTATAAGCGTTTCCCCTGCAAAGTTCAACGGCTTTGCGAAATATTTTTAACGGTTTATTAAAAACCGTTGACGAAGAAATAAAAAGCTGATAAACTGCATCCATCCCTTACCGGAACCGAACGACACTTTTTCAGTTGGAGGTCATCTTATGGATCAGATCCGCATTGCCGCAGACTCAAGCTGCGACCTGCTTACCATGGACGGCGTGGACTTTGTCAGCGTTCCGCTCACCGTCCGTACTGCTGTGGAGGAATTTCGCGATGACGCCGCGCTCAATGTCGACGCGATGGTTACAACACTTCGCGGCACGAAGGGCCGCACCTTCAGCGCCTGCCCGAACATCGCGGACTGGGAGTCCGCCTTTGGCGAAAGCGGCGATGTACTCGCGTTCACCATTACAAGCAGCCTTTCGGGCAGCTGCAGCGCGGCACTTGCCGCAAAGAAACGCTGCGAGGAGCAGAATCCCTCTCGCCGCATTTTTGTGGTGGACACGCTGTCCGCCGGTCCGGAGATCGCCCTGCTCATCGAAAAATCAGCCGCCGAACTGCGCTCCGGCAAGAGCTTCGAGGAGGTCTGCACAGCCGTACAGCAGTATCAGCGCCGTACCCATCTGCTCTTTGCGCTGGAATCCATGCACAATCTCGCCCAGAACGGACGAATCAGCAAGCTGGCGGCAACGATGGCCGGTGTTCTCGGCATCCGCGCCGTTGGGCAGGCCAGCGAGGAGGGCACGCTTGAGATGCTCGGCAAATGTCGGGGCGCTCGAAAAACGCAGGAGCTCCTGTTGAGTGAAATGGTGCGGCTTGGCTACAGGGGCGGCAGCGTCCGCATCGGGCATTGCCGGAACGCGGCATTTGCATTGGAGCTCTGCACCGAGCTCCGGCGGCGATTTCCGGGGGCGGAGGTGAAAAGCTATCCGCTACGTGGGCTGTGCAGCTACTATGCAGAACACGGCGGGATTATGCTGGGCTTTGCGTCATGAAAACGAAGGTCTCGGACAGGAAGGCGCTGCTGCATCTTGCGGTACGCATTCTGACACTGCCGCCCATCGTCATCGGAGTAACGCTGCTTCTGATGTACGCTCCGGCAGGGCTTCTGACGCGCAGGGAGCTGCTGCTGTGCGAGGTGTTCCTGCTGGTTATCCCGTTGGCGGCGTACCCGCTGCGGGAGATCTTCCACATTGGAAAGGACCGGCGCAGGGGGCAGCGCGGCACGGCGCTGGTATGCAGCGCCGTTGGGTATCTGTGCGGGTTTCTCTGGTCAATGCTGACGCCATGCTCATGGCTCGTCCATATCCTGTTTCTCTCTTATGTCATTTCCATCGCGGCGCTGTTGCTGCTCAACGCGGGCTTTGGCCTTCGCGCAAGCGGACACGCCTGCAGTACAACAGCTCCGGCGTTTCTGCTGACATGGAAGCTGCATCCGCTTTTTGTCATACCGTCCGTTCTGCTGATCGCAGCAGTGTACCGCTCATCCCTAAAGCTGTCGCGCCATACCCTGCCGCAGCTTCTGGCCGGCTCGGCGGTCAGTCTGCTGGCCTGTGTGATCTCGATCGTGGTTTATGGCGTCAGATAAAACGACACTGCGCCGCATCACCGTTTCATTTGACGGTGGCGCGGCGCAGTCCTGTCTTTATTGCAGCTTCTTCAATCGCTGCTGTTCTGTTCTGCGTTATATTGATTCTTGAAAAACGCTACCACAACAGCGCCGGGGCCCGCATGGGTTCCGATCACACTTCCTACGGTCGTATAGCGAATTTCTTTCAGTTTTCCCTCCCAGATGTGACGGCTGTCTTCGATATACTTTAGCAGCAGCGCGTCAGAAATTCCACTGTAGCCCAGCAGAACCGGCCTGCTGAAATCAATGCCGCCGGCCTTGTCGATCTCCTGAACGAGCAGATTGTTCCCCATTTTGGAGCCGCGTGCTTTTCCCAGCAGGTGAATCTCGCCGTCAGTGACGGAGATCACAGGCTTGATGTTCAGCACCCCGCCGGCAAATGCGGCGGTCTTGGAAATGCGTCCACCCCGCTTGAGGTATTCGAGGGTATCCACCAGCGCCACCACAACGATCTTTTTCTTCTCTTTCTCCAGAGCATCCGCAATTTCCTCTGCGGACATTCCCGCGTCCAAAAGCCGGAACGCAAGCTCCGTCAGAATTCCCGTTCCCATCGCTGCACTTGTGCCGTCCACAACATAAATGTTTTCATAATCCGCCGCCGCGATCACGGCGCTTTGATACGTGCCGGAAAACTTCGATGCGAGGGTGATGACAACGGCGGCTTCTCCCTCCTGCTTTGCCTTTTCAAACTCTTCGATAAAGTCGCTCGGGGTCGCCTGACTGGTGGTGGGCATCACATCGCTTTCGACGAGCTTCTCGTAGAATGTTCTGTGGTCAATGGTTACGCCGTCGATGTATTCCTCCTGACCGAAATGAACGGTGAGAGGCACCGTATAGACCCGCGCCTTGATCTCGGGAACTAGATCCGCGGTGGAATCCACAATGATCCTTGTTTTCAATTTCTTCAAGCCTCCTGTTTCCCGCTGCTTTGGGCGATTGCGTTCAAGCTTCTGCTGATGGCGGAAAGGCTGCGGTAAAGTGCCGCTCGTTCGTCCTCCGTGAGGGTACGGCTGACCGTATCGAGGACAGCGCCAATCTTCTCCGCGATCCTTTTGCCGACCTCCTGCCCTTTTTCGGTCAAGCGCAGAGGGTTTCTGTACCGTTTGACCCGGTCGGAATCCCGGACGATAAATCCGTTCGTTTCCAGATAGTCCAACGCACGGGAAATGGTCGCCTTATCCTCCTCGCAGTGCTCGCACAGCTCCGCCGAGGTCACGCCATCCAGAGAATATATGTAGTACAGACAGGACACATGGGCGCTTCGCAGATGATAGACGGCCATCTCCTGATTTTTTATCCTCCGTATGTCGCGGCTGATCCGGTTGATCAAAACCGTAAACGTCTCAAATCGCTCCTGCATGGCTGCGCTCCTCTCTCACGAATACTTTTGTTGAAATCTCAACGGTCAGACTATACCACACGGTTGTTGAAATGTCAACAGAAGACTTCCGCACAGCCCATACTCTTTGATTGCATCCCACGGCGCGGGGGGCTCGGCGCGGCTTTCGTGTTGTTCATCGAGCAGAAAAGCGGGATGCGAGAATATCGCAAAGCCTCGCCGGATCAATCCGGCAAGACTTTGCTTTTGACTACATAAAATGCCACAGACAGATTTGGGACACATGGGGGTTGCGAGTCACAAGGTGTCAGGAAAGTAATTAGAATTGAGAGGAAACCGCTAAAAACGGCTAAAAAGTGCAGAAAAAATATTGCAGTAGCTCTTTGTCTCTTGCAGCGAAAAGAGAACAGCGCAGCGTCAAGGCGAAAAGCCCGTCCGCTGCGCTGTCCGATGTTCGCTTATGTGGTCATGCCAGCGGCTTTGATGTTTAGCCGTATGTCAGCCGGTCACTTCTTGCAGCGCCAGAGGAAGGTCACGATCTGCGCTCTGGTGCAATCCGCGCCGGGGCTGAATGTGGTGTTGGTGGTTCCCTTGGTGATGTCCTCCTTGGCCGCCCACAGAACCGCATCAGCATAGTAGGCGGTGGACTTCACATCGGCAAAGGGATTGGCCGTACCCGCTGCCGGGGACTTCTCGGAACGCCACAGGAACGCGACGATCTGGGCGCGAGTGCAGGTCATGTTGGGGCTGAACGTGGTGTCGCTGGTGCCCTTGGTGATGTCATTCTCCACCGCCCACAGCACAGCGTCGTAATAATAGCTGCCCACGGGGATGTCGGTAAACGGCATGGCGCGGGTTTCGGGTTCAGGACTGCCAGCGGCACGCCACAGGAAGGTGACGATCTGCGCGCGGGTGCAGGGATCGTTGGGGCCGAACAGTCCATTGCCGATGCCGCCGGTGATCCCCTTCTCCTGCGCCCACTTGACCGCCTCGTAGTAGTAAGCGTTCGCAGGAACATCCTTGAAAATCTGCTCCGGAACCTCCTCAACGAAGCTGGCCTTGATGGTGACCTTGCCGCTGGGCATCTTGAAGGTGTACTTGCCGTTCTTCTCGGTGAGCTTCAGCGCGTCGCCGCTGCGGTCGAGCACCTTGAGCATTTCGAGCTCGTAGCCCTTGTCGGGCGTCGCGGTGATGGTCACGGTGTCGCCGTGGCTCGCGTTTCTAGGCGAAACGGTGATCGTACCGTTCTTGGTCTTATCCACGGTGATGGAGTAGCTCGGCGAGCTGCTGCCGCCGCCACCGCCTTCATTGCCGCCTGTGCCGCTATTGCGCAGAATCGTCAGCGTGTAAGTTTTAGCACCGATTCCCACGACAATGTCGGTTGTGCCGCTGTTGGGGATGGCAACGGTTGCGCTGCCGCCGGTGGACAGAGCCTGCCCGTTGATGCTCACGGACTCGCCGCTTCCAGACACCGCTGTGACTAGCGTAGATGTTGCTCCGCTATCATTTTGCAGCGTATAGGTATAGTTCGTTCCGTTGGCGGTAAAATCGCCGAGCCCCACTGCCAGACCGTCAAAGGTCAGAATGTCATCACCGGACACTGCGGCTCGCACCACTACGCGGGTGCCAAGCCGGGAGAAGGTGACGGGTTCCGCCCGGGAGGTTTCCCCGGGGATAACACCGCCAATACTGGTCTTTTTCGTTTCCAGAACGGCCCCGGCAGCATCCAGCAGCGTGGCCACCAGCTCTGCGCTATTCTGAGACTGCAGGCAGTTGTTGCGCAGGGTAATGGCGGCGGTGCTGTGACCGTTGCCGTCGTTCCCCTGTGTCACATCCATCGTCAGCCGCTCTCCGGTGCGGGCCAGTGCGCCGGTCATATGGACGCTGGCCTCGCTGTCACTGCCGTCATACTCCGGCAGGCGCTGATTGCTTCCCGTTCCACCGATCTTGCCTTCCGCCCACGCCTCGGCGTACAGATAGGTACCCACATTGGGGATCTCGGTTTTGCCAATGGATCTCATATACTCGCCCAGATCATAGGTCAGGTCCAGTGTAAAGGTTCCCTGATCGATGCGGGCGAGGACGCTGTCTTCGGAAACGGTGATTTCATTACCGCTAACCGATACGCCGTTTGTGGTGCAGGCTACCTCTGCAGGTTTGGTATGCAGATCATCCGCATAGAACGCAAGCTTCACCTTGCGGCCCTTTCCGCCGGCCAGCGTGGCGGCAGAGGAATTATAGAGGGTCATGCGCACCGTGCGATTGCCGGCACTCTCCGCAATCACTTCCATTTGCGAGATGCCAATGTCGGGATAATCCAGATACACTGTGCCGGTCTCGCTGATGCCGGCGTCGGCGGTGATGGTATAGCTCGGGTCGGTCACGCTGGTTTCCACACGGTGCCAGACGGTAAGGGTGGTGCTTTCATTGGGCAGCAGTTTTTCCGTAAGGGTGGCGGTTTCCTTGATGCCAAGGCTGACCGTTAGCTTTGTCACATCGTTCAGCCCGGTGTTGCGGATGGTAAAGCGAATGGGTGTCAGGCTGTTCAACGCCAGCGTTGCATAATCCACACCGATCTGTTCCACTGCCACCGCATCGGTGACAAAATCAGAGGTAGCGGTATAGAGGATCGTTTCCTCACCCGGAACGGTCACGCCGCCGATTACCTTCGGGTTTTCATCGTCATACCGGGTGGCCTGAATGACAGCCTGCACCTGATTGGTGCCGCTGACATAGGCATCAAAGTGGTCAGCCAGCGTGCGATCTGGCAGCTTTGCCAGTTCCAATGGTGCGGAGAGCGTGTAGGTATTTGTGTCATGGCGCAGCTTGGCCGCCTTCAAAATGCCGTGATCTACCGCGCCCTTGGCGTTATTGACAGTCTCATTCCAGACGATGGTAAGATCATTGATGCTGCGATAATTCTCGCTGAGGGAAGCGAAGCGGAAGTCTCCGCCCACAACGGCGTTGCCGCTGCTGGTCAGGGCAGACAGAGAGCCGGGGAAACTGTTGGACATGGTGCCGCTGCCGTCCACAGCCAACAGCTGGATATCGCTGCTGCCGCCTCGGACACTGTGCCAACCGATGACAAATCGGTCATCCCCGCCGCCGAAGTTGGCTGCAACGACCTGTGGGTTTTCGTCAAGATTGCTGTCACGGGTTGCCAGCATGGCTGTACCGGGATTTCCGTTAGCATCCACGGTACAATAGGCGATCTCGTAGGCGGAGGTATCTCCGGTTCCGCTGCGGTCCAGCGAGTAAACCGCCATAGCGGTTCCGTCGGGCAGCATGGCCGCCTGCAACGCCTTCACGCGGCCAGTAGCACCGTTATAAAGCATTTGGGCCTTGCTCCAGTCGCCCTTAGTGCTGTCATAGCAACGGTACATGATACAATCTCTGGTCGTGAAGTTCAGCAGGCTGTTGCTGCCCTGCGTACCGGGATCGGGGGTGTAGACGCTGCGCCAGAACACGATGGCCTTGCCGTTGCCGCCTACTGCCGTGGCTGGGGCCAGATCCGGCGTGCCGTCGTTGGTTAGGCGGGTGGAAGTCCAGGTTGTGCCGTTATAGACGGACGCTACGATCTCCGTGCTGTTCATCAGCAGGTTTTGCTCTTCCAATGTCACGGCATCAGCGGCATTTTTATTCGGTATCTCGGTGCCCATGCGAACCCAAGCCGCCGCCGCGAAGCTTTCAGTGCCGGACAGAGAAACGCTCGTGTCGCCGTGGCCGGGGAACTCTGTGAGATCGTCAATTTGGCGGGAGGTAGAATAGACGCCGCCAGTGAGGGTGGAGAAATGCGCCCGGCTGGCGTAAATATTGCTGCTGTTGCTGTCGTTGATGTAGGCCAATACCTTCCCGTCATCGCTGAGCTGTGGATAGGATGTGGGGTTGGCATTGGTCTGGATGCTTTCCAGCCCACTGGGGGAGTTCAGAGAGAGCAGCATCATCCGCCGCTGGGGCTGGCCCCAGGTACGGGCATATTGCTCCAGATAGTCCCGGCTTTGGAGCGTTGCACTGGCAGAAGCCACCCGCATTCCGCTCTGGGCCGCCGCCATCCGCAGCGAGGCAAGGCTCAGCCCACTGGTGGCGTTTTTCCAGTAGTCGTCGATTGTTTTCCAGTCATTAAAAGTCTTGGTGCCTTCAAGGGTTCCGGAGGCGATCACCGCCTCGTAGGAGATAAACAGGAATTGGGCCACAAATTTGATCCCCACTTCGCTTTTGATCCCCAGGGCCTGACCGTTGATCTGGCGCTTTGTCTCGTCGGCAAGATAGGTGCGGGAAAGGAACTTATTCTGACTGTCCACATCCAAATTGCCGAATAGGCCGATCTTCAGCGCCACGACCGAATAGTCAAAGCCAATGCCGCCAAACGCGTGGACATAGGCGTTGATACGCAGCGTGGTCAAAAAGTCATTCACTGCCGTGGCTGTGGGATCGCTCCAGGCAAGCTCTGTACCCTGTCCCTGCTGGCCGTAGCGCACTGCGGTACGGAAATCCAGCTGAATGGCACCACCCAGCTCAAAGGTTGCTGTCAACGGCACGGGGCCAGCCATGGCGTTCACGCTGAAGGTGAAGCCCACGCCAACGCCGGCGGTAAAGCCGCCGCCTACGGTGAAAACCTCCCACTCCTTTTTTTCGGCGTTATAGCGGATCTCCGCTTCGTAAAAGCCCTCCAACTGCAAGTTGAGATCCGTGCTGGTGACCTTGCCGGCTATGGAGTTGGCTTTGTATTCCCCCTTGGGATCATAGGTGCCCTTGGCCATCTGGCTCAGGTCCCCGGTACCGGGCACGCCCACTTCCAGGTTCTGCGTCAGCACATTCGCACTCAAGGCCACGCCGTCCTCGGAATAGTCCATGTCCTCCATCTCCAGCGTATTGTACCCGGCCCAAATCATGGCACGGAACACGGAGGGGTCTTCGCTGGGGGTGATGATCATTTTGAACACGGATGTGTCCACCGGACCGCTCAAATCATCCAGCCGTCCGGTCAGCACCTTGAGAATGTTACTGCCGTCCACTCCGCTAAAGTCGACTTGACTCACTCCACTGGAGGAGCCCATCGTCGCCAGAATACCGGTGACGCGCTCATCCTCTGTCACCTTGGGCACTCGGGTCAGATCAACGACCCGGAAGGGCATTATTTTCTCCTGCAGCAGGCTGCCGTTCAGGCTCAGCTGCGTTTTCATACCCACATCCTTGCCGTCGGCGATCCATCCAGAGGTGGTCATGGTGGCCTCGGTGAGGGTCAGATCGTTTTCCGCTACGGGGATGGATGAGAAGGGGTACTGCTTGGTACTGCTGCTCTGGGCGGCAGGAAGAACGCCGTATTCGTCCGCCAGTTTGAGACTGTAATTCCGCGCGTCGGCAATCTTCTCGCCCCAGAGGAACATGGTGGTGTGCAGGCTTGCTGTTTTGAAGCTGCTGTTAGGACCGATCTTCCCAGTCGAGCTGCGGACATCCACCTTCTGACCGTTGGCAAGACCGTAATCAACGCTTTGCGCCACAATGAAGGGTTTGTTTGCCTCCCCCGCCGGCACGCGCTCCAGAGAGACAACGCCCTCTGCGGTGCGCATTACATCGTCCACGCCCAGCTTGCCGTTGACGGTCAGCAGCAGCGGATAGTAATTGTCGCCGTCAATTGCGCTGATCTCCAGAATGTACTCCAGCTGATCCAGAGCGGAAAGCGCCGTGGTGTTGCTCTCGCCCTTTTCGGCCGACCAGAACTGGGTGGAATCCAGATAGACGGTTATATTTCCCGCCGCATCCGTGGTATAGGTGTCGCCGGTGATGCCGCTGACAAGTGCTCCTGCCCTGGAGCCCAGCAGAGCTGTCTGGCAGTAGCCTCCGTTTTTATAAACGCCGCCGCGAACGGTCACCGTCTTGCTTGCCAGCGGATCGCCGCCCGGCGTGATGAGCGTCACAGATGCCCGGGCGACTGGCCGAAGGCTGAAGGTATTCAAGGGATAAAGCTGCAGCTTTGTGGCGTCCCGCTCGCCGGAACGCAGATTTTCTTTATAGATGGTGCCCAAATAAATATCCGCGCCGGAACCGGACCGCAGAGACACCTCACTGGCGATTCCGTTGGGTTCGTAAAGCGCCAGCACGCCATCGCTGTTGGTCGTGACCGTTTTGGGCGCACCTGTGCCGTCGGTGTATTGCAGCGTAGTTTTCGCCGCAGGCGTCAGCTGGAAGAGATAGAACTTATTTTGCAGCGTCTCCGCTGTCACCTGTACGGCGGCTTTCATGCCCGTGGCGGCATGGGTCGCCGTGACGGTTGCGGTGCCGTTGGCCCGGCCGGACAGCGCCATTTTGGTTTCGGGAAGGTAAGACTTAAAGGAGAAGTTTTTGATGTCCTCATACAGTCCGCCCTGCTTGTAGTTGACGGAAATGGCATTGTTGTTGCTGGAGGCCCACTCGATGCCGTCTTTAAAGGAGTTCCAACCGTACTCGTTATAGTTGATGCCGATGTACTCGATCAGCCCCAGCTCCTGGCGCAGCTGCAAAATTTTATCTGTTTCGGTGGGCAGGCTGCCGCTGACCTTGGAGGTATTGTCCATGGTCAGCTTAGAAATCGTGTGTCCTTTGTCGTCCTGCACCTTCAGTGCGTCGGCATTGTAGACATACAGGGGGAAGGAGTCGGTGCTGGGAGATTCACCAGGATTCTCCACGCTCAAAACCACTTGATAGGTGTCCTTCAGATTGCCGTCTTTCACACTCTGTAATGACAGGGGGAAGCTCCCGGAGGCGCCGGATAGGCGCTCACGGGCCACCTCTTGGGTGCTGTTGTCCTCTGTGACCCGGGTAATGGTCAGCGTGGGCTGTTGAGGGGCGCCGTCAGTGGTGTTTTCCACCGACCAGTCGATATTGACGGCGCCGTCGGTATCCTTGAGGTAAATGCTCTTGGGCGGTGTCAGCTTGGCCGTGGCAGGCGGTGCCTGCACGATGATCCAGGCAAGTGCCGACAGGCGGACGTCCTCACTCCCGGCGTTGGGGTGCGGCATGGAGACCAATACCGTGTAGGCAGGGGTATTGCCGTTGGAGAGCTCGGAGAGCACATTCTCCGGGATCCGCACGCTGTTTTCACCTTTGCCGGCGGTATAAGACGCAACGGGCTTGAGGCCGCTCAGCGCCGCCTCATTCTTGTGGTTGCCCTTATACAGTTCGATCGTGTAATGGAACTCTTTGTTCGGTGCCATCAGCGCGGCGTTGGAGCTCCACAGCACGGTGGCGGGCTGATTTACCCGCGTCACGATGGACGCGCTGCCGGGAATCACCAGTGCCAGGGAATCGCCCGCCGTCACGGTATAGGGCTCTGACTCGCCCGTCACATCATCATTGTCAGTGTCCACAGTCCCGTTGTCCGCCGTAAAGGTAAAGATGACGCGTCCCACCTTGGCTCCTGTGGTGGTAACAACGCCGGTATCCTCGTTGATGGTGGCAATGTCCGTGTCACTGCTGCTCCATTTACCGGTGGTGTAGCTGGCCTGCTCACCGCCTGCCCCCAAAACCTGGGCCTGAAGCGTGGGGCGGGCGGGTTTGCCGAGGGAAATCGTATAGTTGGCGGGATCCGCTTCCGGGACGACCTTCACCGTGCTCACGGAAACTTTCTTTGCCACCGTGAACTGCCGGGTCAGGGGAAGAACATCCACCCAGTCAGGAGCGTCTTTCGTGCCCTCGTTGGCCTGCAGCGTCACCGTGTAGGTGCGGTCGAAATCAGAGGGTGGTGCGATTGCGTAGTCGCTAACGGTGAAGCCTTCGTTCACTATGTCCAGATAGACCTGCAGATGGGTCGGTTCAACCGCGGAGTCGTACCTCAGTTCGAGGCGGAAGGGGGCTTCCTTCTGCTCTGTTCCTGTCGGGGTGTGATAATTGTTGTATACGTTCTTGTAGGCCTGCTCCATGTTGGCGTTCATCGTGAACGATGCCTTGCCGTTGGCGTAGGTGGCCGTCAGCTCGGTGGGAGCATTGCGCATCAAGACGCTCTTCAGCTCAACTCCGGTAATCGGGTCGCTTTGATAGAGTGCGGTATCCAGCTCATGGCCGAAAACATCTTCCACACCGGTCATACCATTGACGATGACCGTGGTGGCATCCACATCCTGCACTGGGTACCAGAGCATTGCCGTGACGCCGCAGCTGTTCATGGAAAGCTCAGCGGCGCTATACTCTTTGCCGTTGATGGTCACGCGGGCGTTGCTAAGCTCCACGAACTCGCTAAAGGTAATTGTGATGGGCACGTGCTGTCCGCTGGCATAGGTTCCCGCCGGGGCCGTGACGCTTTGAATGGTGGGGTCGTCCGTGTCCAACAGCTCGGCGTGGACGCCGCTGGTCTTGGCGGTGGTGGTGGAATTCTGGGTATCTCTATTTACATTCTTCAGATACAGTTCGAAGGGCAGATAGTACTGCTGATCCGTTCTGTTTCCCGTGGTAGACTGCAGGGAGATGCTGACCGTACTGCCCTTGTTAATCGTACAGTCCGGCGGTCTTGTTTCGCCGCCGCTGATCCCCAGAGGTGTTCCATTGAACATGTACTCCGTCAGACAGAACGGGGCATAGACTTGAGGGGTTCTAGAATTAGGATTGCCATACGGCGCAGGGCCGGTATAGGCCTCTACATTGGTACTCCAGTCAAACTCGATGCTGGCGTCGATTTGGTATGGCTGATAAAATGGGTCGGAGCCGGCGGGAAGCACCGAGTTGCGGGCGCCTTCCAAAATTCTGATGGTATCGCTTAGTTCAACGAAGTCCGAATTGTTGGCACCGGTGCCAGCATTGTATCCATCCGCCAGCAAAGGAATAGACAAATCATCATATAATACGGTTGTATTTTTGACTTCTTTTTCATAGTTCGGCGCGGTCATTTCTGTTTTTATTGTGGGGACGTTAACCGTCTTTTTTAGCTTGAGCTGACAGTGGTCGGCATAGCTGGTGCCGTCATAGAACACCAGATTATCCGCATCGTAAAATTCAATCATCCCCAGCAGGTCGCCATAGGAATAAGTATCATTGTACAAGGCTCCTTTGGTTTTAACCTTGACAGTGATTTGACAACCACCTAAACTGTGGACATCTACCTCATAGGTCAGCTTGTAGGACCCGTCGTCTTGGAGCTCCCCACTCTTCCCGCCTATCGAGACATTCACATCGGAGATATACTCGCTGAGCTGGCCTTTTTGAATGCGGTAGGAAAAGCCGACCGGTTTTCCTCTGTATACAGTAAAAGTCCCGGATTCCCAGCTGTTGTTTGCTTCTTTCCCCAGCGTTTGACTCATCATGCCGCGCATATCCACCGTCTCAACGCCCTCAGGCTCTGTGGCAGAGGCGGAATACCGCAAGCTGATGCCCTGCAGCTCCAGCTGCTCCATCAGGCTATTGAGATTCTTCAGAGCTTCCCCGGTAAACTCCCTGCCGGAGAAATAGGTGTCCTTGATCCGCTGCAGCTCCTGTTCGATTTGGATCATGGTCTTCAAATCGCCCAGCGCCACCGGAGTCCCATCCACGTCGGCTATGCGGGTGAGATCCGTGGCGGGATTTTCCAGCAGCTCCATGACAGCCGCCAGTGTCAACACCCGGCCGTCCAGCGTGATGGTTTGATCCACCTTGAAATTGCCGTCTTCATCCAGCAGCCCCAAGGCGTTCAGCATGGAAAGCACTTGGTCGCTGCTGCCGCCAGTCAGGGCGGAGAGCTGCTCTAAAATCGCCTGATTTTCCTCGGGCGTGTTGCCCAGCGAATCGCTCACCGCTGCAAACGCCGCTGTCGGCAGCATGGTCAGCACCATGCAGCAGACGAGCAGTATGCTAAGTATTCGTTTTTTCATTGGCTTTTCTCCTCCTGTTCGTGTCGGTTCGGTTTGTCCGCCCCGCCTTTTTTCTGGTTTTCTCTGTTTCTGAGCCGGAAGCACAGCGCGGTGAACGCTGCCGCCGCGGCAAAGGAGACAACGCCTACCAGCACATAGCCGCCCGCGTCCTCCCGCAGCAGCATCGCGCCGAACACGCCCCATGCCTCCGGTTGCCCCGGCCCGACGACCGTGCCCGCCGTCTGCATCAGCACCGCGCACAGCAGCAAACACGCTGCGGAGAGGCTTATTGCCTCGCGCCGCTGCCTCCGGCGGGTGTTTTCCCGCACCCGCTGCTTGACGAGTGCGACCCGTCTTGCGGTATCGTACATATCGTTTGAACCTCCTCTCTGGATTTTTTGAAATGCGGCTTAAAAACCCCTTCACTTATATAGGTACAAAAAATCGAAAAAACTCTCACCGAAAACGCAAAATTTTCAAAAAAATTTGAGAGCTGCCAAAAAGCAGCTCTCAGGGAGTGGTTATTCGGTTATTTCCTCTGCCCGAGGCGGAAAGCGGACAGCTTTCCCGCCGCCACCAGCAGCACCGGCAGGGCGTAGGACACATACTGTGCCGCGCCGCCGTGGGCGATGAGCAGATTATAGATGGCGTGGAGGGTGATGGCAGCGCCCAAGGGGCCGCAGGTGCCGGCCACCTTCAGCCACGTCCGCTGCCACGTGTATGCAAGGCCGCCGCCGACGATCAGGCCGCAGAGGACGTGCATGGCGCCCGTGCCGAAGCCGCGGAAGAAGATGAAGGAGAAGCGGTCCGCGCCGTTCTGGATGAGATAGCAGACGTTTTCAAAGGTGGCGAAGGCAAGGGCGACCGTGATGGCGGCGGGCTTGATCTTATCCCCCTCCGGCTCGAATACCAGAAGATAGAACACCAGCGGCAGCAGCTTCATCATTTCCTCCACCACCGGCGCGATCTCCGCCGTGGCGGCAAGGGCGTCCGCCTGACATACCGCCGCGAGGAAGGTGTTGATATAGGCCGAAAGCAGGCACACCCCCATCCCGGCAATGCAGAACAGGAAGAAGCGAAGCTGCCGCCTGCCCATGCACAGGGCGGCCACCAGCAGGGGGGATACCATGCAGAGGAAGATGTTTTCGATGTAGGTCATGCTGCCACCGCCCTTCTCGTGGCGGGCAGCAGCCCCAGAATCGCAAGCGTCAGCAGCATATCGCACCAGAAGGTGGGGCTTGCGGGTGAGGTATCCGGCCAGAAGCAGCCCGCCGTCCAGAGCAGATACTCTGCGCACACAAAGCACAGCACGCCGATGTGAAACCACCGCATATTCCGCGCCGCGTCCGTCTGCCCATTGGCGTAGACCAGTCCACGAATGGCGCAGAAGGAGAGCCATATCATCATGCCGCACCAGATCAGATTGGAGAGAATGTCCCCAAAGGTGCAGTAGAATACCAGCAGCGGCACGCCGAACGCAGGCGCGAGCCATGCCCTGCGGCAGCGGAAGCTGCGCTCGTCCTGACTGGCGAGCGTGGCTTGCAAAATGCGCAGGAAAATGACGCTGGCCACCCAGCCGAACTCCGAGACATAGAAAACCCGCGGCGTGGTATCGAACAGCAGCAGATACAGCGTCCAGTAGAGCGCGCCGAGGGCAAAGCAGCCGTAGAAGCACAGCAGCAGAAAATACGCCTGTCGCCCACTTTTCCGGTAGGAGATACCCGAGAGCAGCGCGCCCACGAACGTGACCAGCAGTTGCAGCAGGTTCTCAATCAGCTCCATGCGCATCCTCGCTTTCCTCGTTCTGCCCGTCCTCCCGGTTCATCTGCCGCAGCCGGAAGCACAGAACGGTCACGCACACGCCGAGTAAAAACGCCAGCAGCCCGATGACGATGTATCCCAAGGCAGCGCCGCCGCCGTACATACTGGCCGCCGTTTCAAAGCCGGAGTAGTCGCCTGTCTGGATGCTTGCGGCAATGCCGGGCATGGCAAGGGACGCGCCGATGAGCAGTACAAGGCACGCCGCCACGGCAGAAGCCATGGTGATCGTATTGCGCCGCAGCCGTTTTTCCCGCTCAATTTGGGCGATGCGCCGCTTCGTCTCCGCGACGCGCTCCTCATGACTCCGCATTTGTGATTCCCTCCCGTTCCAGCAGCCTTCGCAGGCTTTCTTTTCCGCGATACACCATGTTGGTGATCTGTTTTACCGTTTTCCCCGTGACCTCCGCCGCCTGTGCGTAGCTCATATCCTCGAAATAGGTGAGGTACAAAACCTCCCGGTAGTCCGGGTTCATTTCATCCATGCAGAAGTGCAGGATGCGGTTTCGCTCCTCCGTCCGTATGACCTCCTCCGCCAGCAGCCGTCCGTCCGGCTCACCGGTCAGCGCATCGAGGCTGAATAGCGGTTTTCGCTTGCTCTTGTGGCGCAGTGCCATGTGCCGCGCCGCCTTATAGAGATACGCCTTGAAGCCGCCGTCCCGTACTTTTGGCTTTTTCGTGAACAGATAGGCGAAAACATCCAGCATCAGCTCCTCCGCCTCGTGAACGTCGTGCAGATAGCCGTCGATATACAGGGTCAGAGGGTCGCCGTATTTTTTCATCAGGGCATTAAGCCCTTCGTCGTCACCGCTCAGATATTGGCGGTACAAGCTCTCGTCGCAAGTCATAGCGTTCACTTCCTTTTTGCGGATGCTTCCAATTCCAATGCGGAGGGGATTCGTCAGGTGCTTGTCCTGCCGGAATCGCGGTGCTGCCCCTTGAAGCGCGGGTCGGAGGGCTTTTCCGCGTTTTCCGGGATCGCCCATGAGCGCCCGAACCGGGACGCGCCGGGGATCCGCCCCTCGGCACAATATTGGTTGACCCGCCGCTCTGACACGCCCCAACGGTAGGACGCCTCCCGAATGGAGATATAGCCCTTGATCCCGTTCATACCGTACCTCCGCATGGATAATACTCAACACGATACATTATATACGAATATCCGAAGAAACACAAGGCGTCCGGCGAAGTGTTCAGAGAAAAGTTGCGGATAAGGTTGATTTTTTTGGAAAAATCCTCCGAAATCTGGCCAAAACGCCTTGTTCAGATTGTAGTATGGGTAGAGGGGGAAAACGGGGGTACGGAGTAGTCAGCAAGCACAGCAAGCGAGTACCCGCTTGCGGATTTTGCGCTGTTCAGGTCCCCTGCCCGAACAGTCAAAATTGCTTGCTGGGATATCCCAGACCCTTATGAGAAACGGAGGCTGCCCATGGCGAACCGAAAGCGGAACATTCAGATGAAGTTCTATGTGACGGAGGAGGAAAAGTGGCTCATAGACGGAAAGATGGCGCAGCTCCCCACACGGCGGTATGGCGCGTATCTGCGGAAGATGGCGATAGACGGGTATATCATCCAGCTTGACACCACGGATATCAAGCAGATGAACGCCGCCCTGTCTGCCATCGGCCGGAACATCAACCAGATCGCCAAGCGGGTCAACGCGGGAGGCGGCGCGTACAAAGCGGATATGCGGGAGATACAGGAGAGGCTGGATGAGAAAAGGGTAGACGGCGCAAGCCGTCGCAGGGAAAATGCAGTTTTCCCTGTTCGCGGCAACGCCGCCAAGCTTGGAACACGGCAGGGCTGTGTGGAGAGGTTCAGCCCTCGGCAGAGCGCACAACGCCCGCAAGGGTGTATAAGTGCGCCCTTGTTGCCAAGGGATTATTCAGCTTGTCGTTTCCTCGGCTCGTTTTCTCAAAAATCCCCGCGCTGGTTCACTCGTCAAGGCAAGTCGGAAAAAGGTCTGCGCGTCCTCGTCCGTCATGGTGATAAGCTCCGGCACGATGCTTTCAATAAAGCCGCCCCGCGAACACAGGCGGTGGTTGCGTGCCTTGCGCTTCTCAATGGCAAGCCTGCGGTCAAGCATCTTGCTTCGGTTCTCATACTGCCGGATTTTCTTCTGCGTGAGTTCCAGCTCGGCGTTACATTCCTCGATGGTCTGCGGTGTTTTCTTCTTTGTCATGGGTGGTCGCTCCTTTCTTGATTTTGGGTAAAAGAAAAGCGCAACCGCTTTTCGTCGATTGCGCTTTGCAGATCACTTAAAATGGAACACAGTTAGTTCTTACTTAAAGGACAGTCATAAAGGATATAGACATTAAATCCTCTATGCTGCGTTTCACTATTTTCCCCAACAGGCGCTGTAAACCAGCTCGTTTCCATCAGAATCACATCAGGTGTTCCGGAGGTGTAATAAACTTTTGCCGCCCCTGTGTTGCTGGAGAGTATGCCGGTTGGAATGGTATCATATCCGCTGAACTTCGCTGTTCCTGCAAGTGTAAATTCATCAGGAACAGTACCTTCTATGCGAACTCCATATGTGGATTTCATCTCATCATAGTATTCCATTGTTACATCTGGGGTTTCGCCAAGGGGATCTGCGCTCCATATAGATATGTACTTTTTGTCATTGTAAGAAATCAAATCCTTCCCGCGTAAGCGTTCGTCAACATAACGGACATAAGCGGAATGAGGCTCTGTACGTGTAAGAGTTCCTGTCGAATCAACTGTTCCATCGGTTCTGACCTCATGATAGACATATACCCATTCAGGAATGGCTGGGTTTAGGAAATACGGACAGTTTTCAAAACCTCCAACATTTGCCTTACCTGCTTCCTTGAACCCGTCGGGTAGTTTATCACTGGCAGAAAGATAAGGGGATATATAAAACGTCCTATTTTCAACTATGATATGTGAAGGCCTAGCCGCTGTGTCGTTCTCAAGGTCACGCCCTGTTTTGGGCGTTTCTGGCTTATTCAGGAAAATAGGAATCGTAGCAACAAGCAGACACAGGCAGGCTGCAACAGCTCCCCATTTGACCCACTTGCGCGTCGGCTTCGCATTGGCGCGGACTTTGTTGGTTTCCTCGATAATATCATCGTTCAGCATATTCAAAGCGTCGCTGATGTGTTCTTTCTTCATAGCTCATAGCCCTCCTTTTCCAAATATTTTTTTAGTCCCTGCCTTGTTCGGTAGAGCATACTCTTGACTTTCGGCTCGCTTACGCCGTAGTAGCCTGCAACTTCCCGGATAGAATCCGCAAAGTAGTATCTGCCGACAAATGTATTTCGTGCTTCTGCTGGGAGCGTGTAGAGATAGGTATTGATTGCTTCCGCAAGCAGTTTCAATTTTACGCTCTGCTCCGTGGTTTCGCTGCCGGAAATACAATCCTCCAGCTCGGAAAGAGAGACTGCATATTCCGAGTGCTTCCGTTTATCCCTGTTGCGTGTGCGGAACGCATCAATGGATAGTTGCCGTGTGATTTTTCCTAAATAGGTGGAGAGAACACCAGGCTTGTGCGTCGGCATGGAGTTCCACGCCTTTAAGTAGGTGTCGTTGACGGTTTCCTTGCTGTCCTCCCAGTCGGAGAGGATATTGTAGGCGATCTTTGAAAGATACCGCCCGTATTTCCGCTCCGTTTCGCTGATGGCTTTCTCGTCTCTTTTCCAGTATAAGGCAACAATCATCTCGTCCTGCATAGGCGAACCTCCTTTCTCATCTGCTGTCAGATGCTTTCACCATATAACCCGACAAAAATCGGGTTTGGTTTCACGATTTTCAAAATTTCCTCAAAAAATTATAGCAGATTTTTGTGAAGGCTTCTACCAATGCCGTTTACGCTGTTTTTCTTCGCCGCCTCGCTTGCCGCCCTGCGGCGTTCTGCGCTGTATGGGGCGGTCAGCCGAAAGGAGAACCGCCCCTTGCGGATTTCAAATTCCATGCAGCCCGTGTCCGGGTCTGCGTCGGTCTGGCGGCACTCGCCGGGGTGAGCTGCGGCATAGGCGGTCAGCCTGTTCTTGAGGTCAGTATTGTGTGTGCGGATATAGATCAGCGGCTCTTTCTCGTCAAACCATATATCGGTGGTTTTTTCCTGCTTGGTAAGCCCTGTTCTCATGCAAGCTCCTTTCTGCGCCTTTGTTACGCAATAGGGGTGTTTTTCGGCTGTTTTCTCCGGCTCTTGACCGTCAATCATAAATCAGCTCACGCTTGATAATTTCCTCGGCTCGGCTGCGGATGGAGTTCATGGACTGCACCCATAACATCTGATTTTCCGCTTTCAGGGCTTCGTCCACGCCCTCGGCTTCCGCCATCTGCTCAATGATGAGACTGCATCTTTCCGTTGCCTGCTCGTTCAGATCGGCAAGGTAGGTGTGCAGCTTGCAGGAGAGAACGAGTTCGTTGTAAAAACCGGGACGGTACATCCGCAGGTAGGCTTGATGCAGCCTGCCCCAATGCCCGACAGGGCGTTTTTCCTCCGGCAACTTAGCTCATGTGAGATAAAGAAGTAAAAGAAGTGTAAAAAATTTTGCCGTTCCCTGTCCGGCTGACTGCCGGACGGGTCGGGCTTTAGTCGGGCAACTCTACCTTGCCGACAAAAGAATAATAGATTTCGATTTCCTGCCTGCGGTGCTTGTTCTCGTCGTAACTGCACTAATGTTACACAAAACGGTTTGACAATGCTTGCTTTTTTCAATGCTGTATGGTAAACTAAATATGTAGCAAGAGAGGCATGAACACCGCGGTCTGCCGTTTTAAGCAAACAATACAAACGGTTTTTATGCCTTCCACAAGTGAAGTATTATTAGACCGCAACAGCTGTTGACGAAGGCTTGTTGCGGTTTTTGCCGTATGTTGAAAGGTTTGTGTGAATCTAAAAAGTAAAATATGTAACTGGCAGAAAGGAGGGTTACAAATGGCAAACATAATAATTTATGGCGGAGGATTTCAAGCAGCGGCGGCAGCGTCAAAGGCAGCATCGCAAGCTGGAAATGCGTAAATCTACCTGCAATGCAAGGCTCGAAAAATAAAAGGAGATGTATAATGAGAAGTTCTCTCTCTTGTCATTTGAAATCAATATCGGGTTTGCTGATTGTGGTTTTCATATTTGCAACCCTTCCTGTTTGCAGAGTTGCAGCGCTTGAAACTGCAAGCATATCCGAATATGCAAAACCGTATGTTGAAGAATTGACCGAAAGCATCCCGTTTGATTATGATGATTATACAAAGCCGATAAAGCGTGATGAGTTTGCAAGGTTGATTTATTTTGCGATAAAGCAGATGTCTGATGCAATGACTACAAAAGTTGTTCTCAATGATGCTGCGTCGCCTTTTTCCGATACAGACGATGTTTTTGTGGGAGCGTTGTCCAATGCCGGAATTATAATGGGTAGAAACGATGAAATCTTTTCTCCGAACGATTTTCTCACAAGAGAAGAAGCCGCCGTTATTATCGGAAGAACATTTGACTTATTCGGATTTAAGCAGCTGAATAAAACAACAGATTTTGCGGATAAGGGAGATATTTCGCCGTGGGCTGTTTCGGCGGTGGATTCGCTTTGCCCATATAAATTATTTATAGGATCAGATAACGGGAAATTTCTTCCGAAAAGCACAATAACAAGGGAACAGGCAGCCGTGATTACGCAGAGATTTATGCGTATGACAGAGATTTTCAAGTTCACGGTTGATGGACCACTCCCCAATGGTTATAGTGTTTGGCAAACCTGGTCTGCCAGCTATATAGAGGATGGCGCGGGAAAGGTTGTATTCTCGCTTCCACGATATTATCCGCCGGAAATGGGGAAATCGGTTGAGAGCTATGACGGATTAAGAATATTTGCGTATAAAGGCAGCTATCTTTATATCGCATCGGGAATTGACGCAGCGAGCGCTGCACAGGGAAGCACGATTCCCGGAACAGTTGTGTTTGATGGATCAAGCGGCAGAGAGCTGATGTTTGTGCCTATGCAGCAAAATGACGTTGGAAATTGGGCATCGGGTTTTTATGGCTTGACATCCGACGGAGAATACCTGATTTTTTATCATCAGACTCAGCAAGGATCAATAATGGGAAGTAGCGGGAAATACGTTTATGGCATATATGACATTAACGGAAATGAACTTTTACCTATATCCCATGCATGGCAAGACCTGTACGATGGCGGTTGGGTAAATGAAGAAACGGAACCATTTAGCAAATGACCGCTTAGAATCAACTTCTTCTTTCCTTGAGGAGTCGCAATAAACCTTTCTGCTCTCGATATAGTTTGTTCAAGGCGGTCAAGTGCGTTTGGGCTTGACCGTCTTTCCCGTTTTTCTATCTGAACTGCCACAGTGCTACCAACCAAATATCATAACGAAAGGTCTGTTAAAACCAATGAACCAAAAAGAACTCAACGAGCTGCGACGCCGCTGGAAGCCGGATAAAAATGCCATCAGCCGTATTTACGGCTGTTTTGTCAATGGCAATAAGGAGATTGTAACCGATTTGGACGAGTCGCTTGGCAGGATGACGCATGAGGAATCTGAAAAATACCTCAGCCTGCTGAAAAAGGCACTGTCAGGAGCACTCGGAAAAAACTTGATCGATATTGTGTTTTCTACCCGGCAGGTCATGACAGGGGAAGAACACAGAATGTTGATGGAACTGCGCACATCCGGTGCGAAGGATGCTCGGGTGCGGCAGGCATTTTATCAGAAAGTCAGTCAATCGTTGGACATGGGCGAGAGCAATTTTGGATTGCGGTGCTTCGGAGGAACAGGCGGAAGCTTTTCAAGCTGCCTGTGGGGAACGGTTCGGCGCAGGCGCCGTTCTCAATCCGGCCAACCTGATTGATGCAAAGAAAGTGGAGCTGAAAACGGAGAAGGTATCACTCTCCATTGACCCTGAATACAGCCATCTTGTGGAAGCGAAGGCCATCGACGGTCAAAAGGTGTTAATCGTTCCGGTAGAAGATCATTTGGAATTCAACGGGGTTGCCGTCAATGTCAATAAGGACAAAGAATAACCGACAATGCGCGCTGCGAAGCTTCACGGTTTGCCGAAGGGGGTATTTTTACGGCTCGGCAATATAGATTGGCAAGAAAACAGAAAAGGATTACGCTAACGGCGGCAGCCAAAATGCTTGGTGTTTCGCAGCCGACCTTGAGCGCATGGGAGGGCGAGAGGAAGAACCCTTCTGTGGAGTCCCTGATTCAGATGTCCGAGCTTTACGGCGTGAGCGTGGACTTTCTTCTGGGCCTTCCGGAAGCTCGATATCATCGGGCAGATATGCTTCAGCCGATTCCGCCGGAAGCTCTGCCGGCTTTTCATGATACACCCGTCTTCTCAAGCCGATATGGCTGGGCAATGGTGAATGCGATAGAAGGAGAGCTTTTCTTCGCAAGCGGGATGCGTCTGTCGCTGGCAGATGTAACCGAAGTGTATGTCTGCCTCCGGCCTTTGCAACACCCGGCGCGGCAGTATCCATGCCGTTGAGAAGGGACGAGCTTACCGGGTACGACTGCGTATGGGTAGAGCCAATCTCCATGGACGCCGCCCTGCGAGATGAGCTTCGCGGTTGGTATCATATTAAAAGGCGCTTTGTGGAAAACAAGGTGGGGCAGCGCTTCTACTTTGATTTTTACGGTGCAAAATGGCTTGCCTTTGCAAACGGACCGGGAAATATATGAATGAGGTCCATCTTGATGCGCGAAGTGAAATCAGAATAAGAATGTCCGCCCGTTTCTGCCCTTGAGGCGTGGAGCGGGCTTTCGTTCATTTTCCGGGCTGGTCTCGTTGCACTTTTGTGACACTTTCCCTGCACTTTCGCGGGGGAAATCCAAGACGATCCCTGGTATGCTACGGACATGGTTGATACACAACCAAACAATAAAAAAGGAGAGTAACATACCATGAAAAAGAAAACTGTTTGGAGCTTTATGCTGGCACTGGCATTGATGGTATCTGCCATCGGCGCATCAACCGCAGCTTTGGCGGCTGCGCCTGACACGGCAGAGCCTGCAACCGCCATCGCAACCGAGAACGAGGACGCCATCTGGGAGCAGATCGAGGCGGTGGAAGAGAAGAGCGACGCCATCTTCCAAAGAAACGCAGCGCTATGGGAAAAGCTGGACGAAATCTGCAACGCCCTGCCCGCCGACTACGACTTCACAAACTTTGATGAAGCGGCGTTTATCCGCAGTACCAACGCCCTGACGGAAGCGGAGAAGGAAATGCTTCTGGCGGACATCAAGGAGCTGAACAGCCTTGACGCTGAGATGGAGGCACTGTACGCTCAGCTGCCCGACTGCGACAATATGCCGCTCTATGAAAAGGCACTGGAAAAGGCCGACCCCAAGGTGCTGGATGAGATCGACACCCTGGAACAGGAGTATGACCGCGTCTGTGAAAAGCACGCCGACCTGTGGGACAAGGTAGATGAAGCGTACTTCAATCTTCCGGACGACTACGACTTCGACAACTACGATGAGGCAGCCTTCATCCGCAGCCTGAGCTTCCTGACCGACGCGGAAAAGGACGCGCTGATCGCTGACTACACCCGTCTTACGGAGATCGACAGCCGGCTGTGCGAGCTGTACAATTCCATCTGGGGCAACACCGGTTGCGAGGACGGCATCTGCCCCCTTTGACGGAAAGGCGATATTCTGATAGTATAAAATCAACATCATGCCGATGCTGCGCCCACGCGCAGCATTTGGCGCTGCTTTCAAGGAGGACGCATGGGACATTCCATCTATTTGGCGGACGATGAAAAGAGCATCCGGGAGCTGCTCCATAGCTTCCTTACAAGCGGCGGCTATACCGTGCGCTCCTTTGAAAACGGCGACGCGCTGCTGGAGGCATTTCATCAGGAGCCTGCGGAACTGGTAATACTGGACATCATGATGCCCGGCACAGACGGACTTGCCGTGTGCCGGGAGCTTCGCTCTGTTTCCGATATTCCCATCATCCTGCTCACGGCCAAGGACAGCGAGCTGGACTATGTCATGGGCATCAGTCAGGGCAGCGACGATTATCTCACCAAGCCCTTTCGTCCAACGATATTGCTGATGAAGGTGAAGGCGCTGCTGCGTCGCGTGGAGATGGACAGGGGGAAAACGGCGGCGGAGGAGGATGAGCTGCATTACGGGGATATCCGCTATTCCGCTACAGAAAACGCCGTCTTTTGCGGAAGCACGATCGTGGCGCTGACCCAGACCGAGCTGCGGCTGCTCAGCTATATGCTGAAGCAGCCGGAAAAGGCCTATTCCCGCGAGGAGCTGCTCAGCGCGGTGTGGGGCTTCGACTCGGAGGTGGAGACCCGCGTGACCGATGAAACGCTGCGCCGTATCCGAAAAAAGCTGCTGCAAGCGGGCAGCACCGTCAGCGTAAGCACCATCTGGGGCTTTGGCTATAAGCTGAAGGGAGCGGAGTGTACATGAAAAACATCAAACTGCGGATCGTGTATTTGATCCTCGGCTCGGCTTTACTCCTGTTTGCTCTTTTTGTGCTGGCGGTAAATGTGATCATCCCGTCTCATTTTGTAACCGAGGCAAAAAAGGCGCTGCTCAATGAAGCGGAATATCAGAATCGAACCGCTCCCTACACCTATGACGAACCGGACTATGATGAGGACTGGGAGGAGGACTACTTCTTTACGCCCAGCATCGTCTTTTTGGAGCTGGAGGACGGCTACCGGCCCAACACATGGAATCGGGATGCCTACCTGCTGGAGAAAAAGCTGCTGGAATACTGTGCCGGACGGGATATCACACTCGATCAGTGCTACACCTTCAAAACGGACAGGCATCATCTGATCTTCATGTCTGCGCAGGAGGATTACGGCGATGGAGAGGAACCCTACTCCTATATCATGTACATAGACATCGGTCCCATCACGCGCTATATCGTAACGCTTAACTGGGTGTTCTTTGCGGTACTGCTGGCGATCTCCTCCGTCATGTGCCTACTGGGGTTCCGCTTCGGCAGAGATATTGAAAAGGAGGCGGAGCGGCAGCAAACCTTCTTCCAGAATGCCTCCCACGAACTGAAAACGCCGCTGATGGCGATACAGGGCTATGCGGAGGGCATACAGGCGGGCGTGATGGACGCGGGCGGCGCGGCGGAGGTGATCCTGGAGGAGAGCGACCGCATGACGGAGCTGGTGGAAGAACTCTTGGACATCTCGAAAATCGATATGGGGCGGCAGCTGCTTGCCTTTTCAGAGATGGATATTCGGGAGCTGCTATACGACAGCGTACGCGCCGTGGAGCCGGCAGCCGCCGGCGGCATCGCAATCGTGCCGGATTTCCCCGAGGAGCCCGTTATGGTCAGCTGCGATGATACCCGGCTGCGCAGAGCGGTCATCAATATCCTGTCCAACGGCGTGCGCTATGCCCGCAGCGAGCTGCGCCTGACCTGCCGCGCAGACAGGCGGCAGGTGACGATACGCATACAGGACGACGGGGACGGCATCGCCGAGGAAGATCTTCCCCACATCTTTGACCGCTTCTACATGGGCAAAAGCGGAAAATCCGGCATCGGCCTTGCCCTGACCAAGGAGATCGTTCACCTGCATAAAGGGACGATCCGCGCCTACAACGGGGACACCGGTGCCGTTTTTGAGATCTCCATTCCGGTGAGCAGATAAGAAGATCACCGCGCCGCCTTTGAGCGTCCCTCTTGCAAAAAGGACGGGCCTGGAAAGAATCTTTGCTGGTGCCGGGCGGAGAGTTTCCTGTGATTTCCTCTCGTGCCGACATTGTTAGAATGGAGTACATCTATGGACTGCAAACCAAAAAATATCTGCATATTTATGACTGGAACTACTGGTGGGGCTATTACCGCTGCGGACAGGACTGGGAACCTTTCCATGCGGCGGAGTTTTCTCTTGCCGAGGACGAGGCGGGAGAGACGCCCTTTTTCCACTTTGATTTCCATAACCTCCCCGCACTTCACCAGACCATTCGGGACAGTGAGTTTGTGGAGCCGGATAACCCGGATCATCCGCACTTTCTGGAGCAGGCAAGGCGGCTCAGAAGCGGTGAACAGGACTGGTTCGTCGGGGCGTTGTACTATCCGCTTTTTTCGCCGGAGATGCATTTCTGCAACGCCTCCGTCCGGAGCGGCGTCCCGCTGACACAGCTGCTTTCCCCGTCTGTACCGCCCTATTACGGGGTGATCTTTCTCCGGGAGGAGCGCCCCCTCGCTCCGGAGGTGCTGACGCATTGGGTGGAGACACTGTCCCGACCCCTGTTCGGCCAGCCGTTTTCCTGTACGCTTGCACAAGTCCCCAGCCGGCAGGAGGCGATGGAGCAGTTTGAGAATGAGATGCGGCTGACGCGATGAAATGTACGGTATCGTTTACCACTGATTTCCCGTTGAAAAGCAGCTGAGAGGGAGGCATTTCTTATGGAATTAAGACTCACGGAGCGGGAGGCTCTGACGCTGTATCGCATCATTCTGCGGTGGGATGAATTGGGCAGCTTGACCACAGAGGATGGCGAGGAGCATCAGCTGCTATGGGATCGATCCTGTACGCTGGAAAAGGAACTGGAGCCGGTGGATGAAGATGTAAGATGCAGACTGCTTTGACTGCGTAAGCTCCCACCGGATTGAAGCTTTTGCTGCGCTGCTGTTTCTTTTGGCGCTGACAGATTTTGAACTGCCGGAAAGACGCCGGTATCGCGGGATGATATTGACAAAAGGGGAAATGATGCTATAATATCTGCGAATGGTTCGCAGATTGGAGGGCGACTGATGTCAATCTACAACACAAAACAGCGAAGAGCCCTGCTTGCTTTTTTAGGGGAACACCCGGACAAGCTGCTGACTGCACGCCAGATGGCGGACGCGCTGGCAGAGAAGCAAATCAGCCTCAGCGCCGTGTATCGAAACCTTGCGCAGTTGGAGGCGGAAGAAAAGGTGCGCCGCAGCGCCAAAAGCGGGTCGCATGAAGCGTTTTATCAGTATCTTGACGCCAAGGGCTGCAAGGGCGCGCTGCACATGAGCTGTGTGAAGTGCGGCAAAACCTTTCACATGGCCGACAGCAACGCTGCCCTGTTTGCAAAGCACCTGGCGCAGAGCGAGCAATTCACGCTGGACGCAGCCGACACGATCCTCTATGGAACCTGCTCGGACTGCAAGGAAAAATAACGAACAGAAGGGAGGACAGACTATGACGAAGAAATTTCGGTTTATGGTGCGCTTGTTGGCCGTAGTGCTGGCCGTTGCCATGCTGTCCTCTGCCGTCTATATTGCGGTCAAAGCCGATCATGACTGCTCCGGTGACGACTGCGCCATCTGCCGCCAGATCAGCATCTGCGAGAATCTGCTGAAATCTCTGGGGCTTGCCGGTGCTGCCGCGACGATCTCCGCTGCGTTTACATATACCGTGTGCAGGGCGATCCTGCCCCGCGCAGAGATGAACGGCACACTGACGCTTGTTGCTCTCAAGGTAAAGCTTTCGAATTAAAAACAGGATTTTTACAAGGGCGAAGTCTATCCATTTTCGGATAGGCTCTTGCGGTTTTGCCGCTGCCCTTGTATTTTTGCGCCTATTTTTCAATAATTCGGAGGTTTTATCTATACTATGAAGAAAATTATCACCCTGGTTCTTGCACTGGCCATGGCGGTCAGTCTGTTCACCGGCTGCGGCAAAAAGAACAACGCAGAGACGGGCGAGAGCGATTCCAATAAACTGAGCGTTGTCACCACCATTTTCCCAGAATACGACTGGGTCAGAGAAATTCTCGGCGGCAAGGCTGAGAGCACCGACCTAACCATGTTGCTGGACAACGGTGTTGACCTGCACAGCTATCAGCCCACGGCGGATGACATCGTCAAGATTTCCGACTGCGACCTCTTCATCTATGTGGGCGGCGAGTCCGATGAATGGGTGAAGAACGTCCTGAAAAACGCCGTCAACAAGAAGATGAAGGTCATCAACCTGCTGGAGATGCTGGGCGATTCCGTGAAAATGGAGGAGATCGTTGAAGGAATGCAGGAGGACGGCCACGACCACGGTCACAGCCACGATGAACAGCTCACAGAGAATGACATCGAGGATCGCACCCTCTCGGATTTCGCCGGTGCGTGGAAGTCCCTGCACCCCTTTCTGCTGAACGGCGATCTGGACAGATTCTGCGAGCACAGGGCGGAGGAGGACGAGGACAGCTCGACCACAAAGGACACCTATTGGGAGAAATATAAGGCTTCGTGGCAATGCGACGCCGAGAAGATCTCTATCAACGGGGACACGATTACATTCACTTATGCAGACGGAAAAACCGTTTCCGCTGAATACATCTATGCCGGTTATCAGCCGAAGCGGAATGACGAGGGCAAGATTCGCAGCGTCCGTTATCAGTTCGAAACGACCAGTGCCGATGCGCCCAAATATGTGCAGTTCAACGACCATGGCCACGAGCCGGGCGAGGCAGAGCATTTCCATATCTACTTCGGCAACGACGGCTTCGATGCCTTGATGAGTGCCAAGACCAATCCGTTTTTTGTGAAGGACGCGCTTTCCGTAGAGGATATCCTTGACGAGCTGATGGGGCATGACCATGGGGAGGAAAAGGACGAGCACGTCTGGCTGTCTTTGAAGAACGCCAAAACGCTGGTCGGCGCGATTGCCGATGCCTTGCAGGAGCTTGATCCCGATAACAAGGATACCTACGCCGCCAACGCATCTGCCTATATTGAAGAGCTTTCCGCGCTGGATGGCGCGTACCAGTCTGCCGTGGACGGCGCGGCGCGCAAGACCGTTCTGTTCGGCGACCGTTTCCCCTTCCGCTATCTGGTGGATGACTACGGCCTGAGCTACTACGCCGCCTTTGCGGGCTGCTCCGCCGAGAGCGAAGCCAGCTTTGAAACGGTATCCTTCCTCGCAAAGAAGGTAGACGAGCTGAAGCTGCCCTGCGTACTGACCATCGAGGGTAAGAACCACAAGCTCGCGGAAACCATCGTCCAGAGCACCGCCGGGAAGAACCAGAAGGTGCTGACCATGGACTCCATGCAGTCCATGACCTCCAAGGATGCTGCAAACGGTGCTACCTACCTTTCCGTGATGGAGCAGAACCTTTCCGTGCTGAAAGAGGCACTGGGTTAAGGAGGCAGAATGATGGCTCAGCTCACCTGTCAAAAGCTCTGCGTCGGCTACGATGGAAAGTCCGTTCTGCAAGACTTGAGTTTCCAGGTCTTTGCGGGCGACTACCTCTGCATCGTGGGAGAAAACGGCTCCGGCAAAAGTACCCTTATGAAAACGATCCTCGGCTTGCAGATGCCCATCAGCGGCAGAATTTTGACGGGCGACGGGCTGAGGAAAAATGAGATCGGCTATCTGCCGCAGCAGACCGTTGTCCAGAAGGACTTCCCGGCATCCGTGAGAGAGATCGTTCTCTCCGGATGCCAGGGGCGCTGCGGCAGCCGCCCCTTTTACAACAAAGAAGAAAAGAAACTGGCGGCGGACGCCATGGAGAAAATGCAGATCACGCCCCTTGCCAAACGCTGCTACCGGACGCTCTCCGGCGGTCAGCAGCAGCGGGTGCTGCTCGCCCGCGCCCTGTGCGCCACGCAAAAAATGCTGCTTCTGGATGAACCGGTCTCCGGCCTTGATCCCAAGGTGACAGCGGAAATGTATGCACTCATTCAAAAGCTCAATTACGAAGATGGCATCACTGTTGTGATGATCTCCCATGACCTGAACGCGGCGCTGCAATACGCCAGCCATATCCTGCACATCGGGGACAGGGTGTTCTTCGGCACCAAGGCGGCCTATCTGAACGAATTTCCGCATGCATGGCAGAAAGGCGGTGAGGCATAATGACGGCGATCCTTGAAAAAATTGCGTTCTACTGGACCTATCCCTTTGTGCGCTACGCGCTCATCGTCGGCGTACTGATCGCACTGTGCTCATCGCTTCTGGGCGTGACGCTGGTGCTGAAACGGTTTTCCTTCATCGGCGACGGGCTTTCCCATGTGGCCTTCGGCGCGATGGCTATTGCCGCTGTGCTGGGGCTGACAGACGATATGCCCCTGACGCTGGGCGTCACGGTGGTCTGTGCCGTGCTGCTCCGCACGGGGCAGAACACGAAGATCAAGGGCGATGCCGCCGTCGCCATGGTTTCGGTTGGGGCGCTTGCCATCGGGTATCTGCTGATGAATCTCTTTTCCACCTCCTCCAATCTCTCAGGCGATGTGTGCGTCACGCTGTTCGGCTCCACCTCGATCCTGACGCTCTCTCAAAGTGAGGTCCGGCTGTGCGTGTCGCTGTCTGCGGCGGTTGTGGCGGTGTTCCTGCTGTTTTACAATAAAATCTTTGCCGTGACCTTTGACGAAGACTTTGCCAAGGCGGTGGGCACAAAGGTTGATCTGTACAATCTGCTGATCGCCGTCATCGTTGCTGTGGTCATCGTGCTGGCGATGAATCTGGTCGGCTCGCTGCTGATCTCCGCGCTGGTGATCTTCCCGGCACTGTCCGCCATGCGCGTTTTCCAAAGCTTCCGCGCGGTGACGGTCTGCTCGGCAGTGCTGTCGGTGAGCTGCGCGGCGCTGGGTATTCTGATTGCTATTTTAGCCGGGACACCGGTGGGCTCCACCATCGTGGCGGTGGATATTCTGGCATTTTTGGTTTGTTCGGCCCTTGGCCGCGCAAGGGGAGGGGAAGCGGGATGAAACGGATTTTCTGTCTGCTGCTGGCTGCCTGCATGACGCTTTCCCTCTGTGCCTGCGGGAAAGACAGCGAAAAGGACGCAGGAAATGATACGCTTTCTTCCAATGAAGAAGCGTCTGCACCGACAGAGAGCATTCCAACGCCGAAAGAACAGGAAACGCCGGGGGAATCTAAGCCGTCGCACCCCTCTGCCGGCAAAGTGGATGTGGATCTGACGGTGCTCAGCAGCACCATGGTCTATTCCGAGGTCTACAATATGCTCTACAATGACCCGGCGCATTACCTCGGCAAGACCGTCAAGGCAAGGGGGACGTTTTCTATCTATCAGCTCGTGACAGACGGCGTTTTACAGCCTGACCCGGTGTCCTACGCCTGCATCATTTCAGACGCAGCCGCCTGCTGCGCTGAGGGGATGGAATTTGCGCTGGAGGGGGATCTCACCTACCCGGACGATTACCCGGAGCTGGGGACGGAGATCACTGTCATCGGCGAATTTCAATCCTATGAAGAAAACGGGATGACATGGTACCATCTGGTGAACGCAAGGCTGGCGTGATGCCGCGATAGCGCTGCATACATAGTAAGCGTGACGATTTCAGGGAGAAAGGTATTCCGGTGCAGCCTGACTGCAATTTATAAAAGCTGGACAAAGGGAGTCATTTTCCCCGCTGCAGAAAAATTCTCGTGAGGAGAGCAGTGTGTTGAAGTTGAGATGACTCCTTAAAGAATAGGCAGACTTAACATAAACTTTATTCCTGTTATGATAACATAATCTATAAATATCCTGCTCTGGACGGAACACTTCTGCAAGGAATCAGACAGGCTGCAAAAACAGAAATGATCAACGGTGGAGAATATGAATGACTTTTGAAATTCACAGTGATATCACAAATCGATCTATGACCGTAGCCGCCCGCGCGATGCGCAGGGCGCTGCGGCGAAAGAGAAGCATTGTTTGGGCTATCTTCGGCTGGAGCGTCTTTTTATTCAGCGCATTGCTGCTGATCCCATTCGATGGAGAGCCTTTTGCGCTTGATGTCAGAACGGTGACTTCCCTGCTGGCAGAGGTGATGCTGCTGTCCGTTCTGCTGTTTCAGGACCGATTCAACGGCATGATCGCCCGCAAAAACACGCTGGCGGGCACAAAGGAATATCATGTCGCATTCGGCGAGGATTCTTATACCGTCGTTACGGCGGCCACCACCTCCACGTTCCGCTATGAACTGATCGACGCACTGGCTGAGTCGCAGGACTACATCATCCTTCTGATGAAAAAACGCTATGCGCAGCCTCTGGACAAGCGTACTCTTACCGGCGGGACGGTGGAGGAATTCAAACGATTTCTTGAGGAGAAGACCGGAAAGACGTTCCGGCGTGTGAAATGAACGGATTTTCTATAGCGCCTTTTTGCGGGCTGCATCTGCTTCTGCTTTTGCTTACGGCAGCGGCGGCGCTGCTCATATTCTTGCTGCTGCGCGGAAAACCGGAAGCACGGCGCTCCCGGTATCTGATCGGCGTGTGCCTTTTTAATCTTGCGCTGTTTACCGTCTACAAGCTCTCACTGTCCATGGACGCAGCGTATGTCCGTGCCTACTATCCCAATGGCTTCAACATTTTCAATGAGCTGCCGCTGCACCTGTGCAACATCAATCTGTTTCTGATCCCGCTGGGCGTGTGGAAGAGGAACCGCTCGATCATGGGCTTTTCCTTCTTTGTAGCGCCCCTCGGCGCACTGATGGCGCTGCTCTTCCCAGAGCCTCTGTTCTCCGGCTTTTCGCTGTTAATGCCGCGAATTTTCGGCTACTATGTGACCCACGCAATCCTTGTTGTCTGCGGCCTGAGTCTGGCGACGCTGGGCTTTTACCGCCCCGACCCCAGGGATATCCCGCAGATCCTCAAGACCTTTGGTTTGCTTGCCGTAGGCGCGCACCTTATCAATCTCCTGTTGCGCCTCACGCTCTGCCCGGAGGCGAACTACTTCTTCACCTACGGCGCGGAGATCGGTGTGCTCAAGCTGTTTTGGCGTATCATCCCGGCGCCGCTGCTTTACGGGCTGCCGGCACCGCTGATTCTTGCAGGCTATATGTACGCAGTCTGTGCGTTGTCCCGCCTGACGCAAAGGGAGGAAGAAGCGCCTTTTTCATAGATTGGATAAGTTCCGCAGCAAAAAACAGGAGGATAAGACATTGCTGGATAGAAATGTAAGAGGAATCGGCATCGCTCTGTGCTTATTGACTCTCTTGCTATCCCTGTCTGGGTGTGGTTCATTGAGGGATGACTCGCTTCTAATCGTCAACGCAGTGATCACGGAAGTCGATACAGGAAAGCAAACCATAACGGTAAAAGACGATGTCGATGAAAGCACTTTAGGTGAAGAATGTCTGATCGACTGTTCCTCCATTCCTATGGTCTATTGCGACTTTGCCACGCAGAAGGTTACAAGGATTTCTTTTGAGGATTTACAGGTCAATGATAGGGTTATTGTGAGTATCAGAAGCCCGGAAATGGAGAGCTTCCGAAGCGGCGGCAACGAGGAGAATACGCTCAAGGTCGAACAATTGCAGTTGTATACGCAAAGAGCTGCCGAATGAGCCTCGGCTGTCCCACGCTGCATCGAGGCTTCGAGATCGAACCGGAGAGCATGAAGTGGGTCATCCAGCACACCAACGCTAACATGGTCGAAACGGGCTTCTTCGAGACCTGCAGCACCTCTTATGCCAATAGCATGGCACTGTGGATAATCTTGTGAGGATACGCATATGAGCAATCAAAATAAACAGCTGTACATCGTAATCAGCCAGACCGGAACACTTCTGTCCCGGATCCTTAAACAAATCACCGGCGCAGAATATAACCACGCCTCCATCAGCCTGTCCAGAGATTTAGAGAGGATGTACTCTTTTGGACGCAGGCATCCCTATAATCCGTTTTGGGGCGGCTTCGTGATAGAGTCGCCCCGTACTGGTACCTTCAAGCGTTTTTCCGAAACCAAGGTGTTGGTTCTGAGCGTGAGTGTCACAGAAGAACAACACGCAGAACTCAAAGAAATGCTCGATGTGATGTGGAAGCGGAGGAGGAAATACGGCTACAACTATATTGGCTTATGTCTGGCATACTTCCATGTTGTTTGGAAGCAGGAGGGCTGCTATTATTGCTCAGAGTTTGTCGGAGAGCTTCTCACAAAAAGTCGGGTTGACGGCACGGAACAGTTACGTTCCTCTATCATACAGCCGATGCAGTTCCTTAGAGTGCCGCACACACTGCTCTACTGCGGAAAACTACGCGAATATGTGAGCAACACCTGTTCCGAGGGCATATGTGAAGATGCAACGAACCGCACAGTGCATAGGCGACTGCCATAACAGCAGATAAGGGAGCGCGTGGTCGAGTATCTGCAAAGGTGTGGTTTTGATCCGCCGACGTGGCTTCTGCTTTTTGCAGTCATAATGGATATTTGTCTTGGACATGTTGACCACAGGGGTTGTGTTCCTCATACACAAGCCCTGCGGTCATTGGATATCTCTGGAGGCTTGGGGCCGGTCATTTCGACCGTGTGTACTCGCTTCCTTGGCCGGCGACCATGGAGATGGACCAGATTCCTGTGGAAATACCTGGTCAGATAAGATGGGCTGCCGCGGCTTTGGCACTGCTTACTGTGCCTCGGCCCCTTTTTCCGCGCTGCTTCTATTACGAAGAAAGCAAAAAACAGCGGCACAGAGGGTTTGCTCTGTGCCGCTGTATGCTTTATACATTGTATAAAAACCTTACATGCTATCTGCTCTTTTGCCCTGTCTGAGTGAACGGCAGACGACATACCCTGCTGGAGCGATCATGATCAGAATAAAAATGCTGATCAGTTCATTCACTTCGGATGGCGCAAAGCCCTGCAGCATAGTAATGAGGTTGTTTGCGAAATGCACGAGGATGGGAAACAGCAGGTTCTTTTTCTTCTCGTAAAGGATTCCTGCGGCAATACCCATGAAGGTAGCATAGGCAGCCTGCACGATATTCAGGTGATAAACGCCGAAGAGTACAGATGATATTAGAATCGCGGCCCAAACGGGGGTGAATTTCCGCATGGAGCGAAGCACAATGCCGCGGAATAGAATTTCTTCTACAACAGGTGCAGCAATCACCGCAATCATAAATGTTCCAAATGCATTTCCGCCGGCAATATTTTCAGCACCGGCGTTCATTGCCTCAACGCTTTTTTGAAGCGAGGGAAGCTGTTCTGCCAGCATGATCCAAAGACCGGAGATCCCGCAAATGCCAAATCCCACGACCAGACTGCCGAGCACATCTTTGAAATTTGTCGCTGTGCGCGGTTCGCTTATATCTTTCCTCCAAAGCAGTTTATAGAGCGTGAAGAATACGAGGATAAGAACAGCGTAGATCAAAATCTCGCCCCAATATGAGTGTTTCATAAATTGCTGCGGGGGGATATGAAAAACATCCAAAACGAGCTTTTCCACAAGAAAATATAATAGATTGGACAGCAAAAAATGCAGTGCGATTGCAAGAATGGGAATAGCGAAATATCTTTTTTTCATCATACGGTCAATTTTTTCTCCTGTCTGTATTTTTGAGGGGACTGCAGCAGTGTAACAGATCTAACTTAAAGTCTTCGTTAAGGGGCAAAGCTGTGATTTTCCGGAAGCGGCATCGCAAAAGGACACTGTTTATCTTCCTTGCCGAATCATTTGAGTTTTGACCTTTCTCTAAAGGATGTTTTCCTCATAGTTGGTGACATACTGAATTTGGCATTAGGCTCCTTGATTTCTGCAAAGCTTTTGGAGTTCAATCAGAAAATACCCACAGCCAAAGCGGCTGTGGGTATGATCAAATCAGATTGTACGAGCTGACGCTATCCTGCCGATCTCTACAGACCGTAGCTGCTTCTTCCATCTGCAAAACCCCGACGCTCCGTGGCTGACGGGTTTATCCGCACTTGCCAATACGCCCAAAGGGGGCTTGAAGGGGAGATTCTTAACGCGCAGAAGGAGGAAGACCGTCCGTCTCTGGCGCCTTGAGAAGAAAGTAGCTTTTGTGAAAGTCGAGCAAGCCCTCATCCCGCATTTTTCCAAGCTCCATGGACAGTCCGCTGCGCTCCACGCCGAGGTAATCCGCAAGCTGCTGGCGGGAGAACGGAATGTCGAACTCGTAGCCGCCCCGGCGCTGCGCCTCGGCGGAAAAATAGGACATCAGCTTTGCCCGGGTCGTGCGCTGGCCCATGTGGGTGAGCTTTTCGTTGAGCCGCAGGTTCTTCTCCGCCAATTCGCCCAGCAGGTTGCGGATGATCCGGCTGTGGTGGGAGCAGGCGGAGGGGCACACGCTCAAAACGCGCCTTATGTGCAGAAACATCACCGTCACCGCGCTCTCTGCCTCCACGCTCACATTCAGCACCGCCCCCGGCGCACAGGCGAACACCTCCGCGAAGGTCTGCCCCGGCCCGGTCTTGGAGAGGATGTTGCGGTTTCCCCAGATATCCTCCTGCACGATGAGGGCGCTGCCCGCCAGCACGAGACCCGCCTCCTCCACCGACTCCCCGGCGCGGAGCAGGCGGGAGCCTTTGGGAAAGGTGTCGATCCTCGCCCCAAGGCAGGAGAGCATAGCGGCAAGCTCCTCATCGGAAATGCCGGAGAAAAGCGCTGCCATATGGAGTACCGGAAAAAATTCTTTCATAAAAAGTCCTCTTTCGTTGAAAATTCAACCGACTTGTTGCTTTTAGTATAGTACAATGAGCGCACAAAAGCAACAGGAGGACTGAACATGAAACGACGGATCATTGAAATCGATCAGGATAAATGCAACGGCTGCGGCGCCTGCGCCGCCGCCTGTCACGAGGGCGCCATCGCCATGGTGGACGGCAAGGCGCGGCTCATGCGGGACGACTACTGCGACGGTTTGGGCGACTGCCTGCCCACCTGCCCCACCGGGGCCATCACCTTTGTGGAGCGGGAGGCGGCGGCCTATGACGAGCAGGCCGTCATGGAAAATAAGCAGCGGAAAATGCGAAACGAGGGCATGACCCTGCCCTGCGGCTGCCCCGGCAGCCAGTCCCGGAATATTCAGCGCCAGGAGGCGCCCGCCGTGGAAACGCCGCAAGCCCAGCAGACGAGCCGCCTTTCCCAGTGGCCTGTGCAGATCAAGTTAGTGCCGGTGAACGCCCCATATTTTGACGGCGCACGGCTCCTGATTGCCGCCGACTGCACCGCTTACGCCTACGCCGCCTTCCACGAGAGGTTCATCAAGGGACACATCACGCTGGTGGGCTGTCCTAAGCTGGACGGCGTGGACTATTCCGAAAAGCTGACCGAAATCATCCGGGAGAACGACATCAAGAGCGTCACCGTCGTCCGCATGGAGGTGCCCTGCTGCGGCGGGCTGGAGATGGCGGCGAAAAAGGCGCTCCAGCAGAGCGGAAAATTCATTCCGTGGCAGGTGGTCACCGTCACGGTGGACGGTCGGTTGGTGGAAGAATAACAAAATCATTAGAAAAAGAAAGGAAGAATCACGATGAAGTATGTATGCAGCGTTTGCGGTTGGGAATACGACGAGAGCGCAGGGTTTCCCGAGGGCGGTATCGCGCCGGGAACTCCTTGGAGCGAGGTGCCGGAGGATTTTGAGTGCCCCCTGTGCGGCGTGGGTAAGGATTCCTTCGAAGAGGCGTGAGTTTTCTGCAAAAGGAGTAAAGACGATGAGTTATGAAAACTGGAAGGACAAAATCGGCACATTCGAAGTGATGGACGTGCAGGGCAAAAAGATGGACTTCTTCCCCGCATTGAAGGCAAAGGCCGCCGCGCTGAAAAACGGCGAAGGACTGCATATCATCCAGACCTTCGAGCCTGTCCCCCTGTACCCGGTGCTGGCCCTTATGGGCTTTGAGCATCACACGGAGAAGGTGAGCGGCAGCGAATATCACATCTGGTTTTATCGAGTGAGGAAAGGAGAATAACCGCATGAGCTACGAAAACTGGAAGAATAAGGCGCAGGGGTTTCAGACCGTGGATGTGCGCCATATACAGGGCAGCTTTTTTGAAGGGCTGAGGAAACGAGCCGAGGCGTTGGAGGTGGGCGAAGGATTACACATCATCCAGACCTTTGAGCCGCATCCGCTGTACGCTGTCATGGAGGGCTTGGGCTACGAGCACCACACTGAGCAGCGGGGTGAGGCGGAGTTCCATGTCTGGTTCTGCCGTGTGGAGAAGAAGGAAGGCGATGGCTCCGCTCCCTTCAAGCCGCTGGCTCTTTTGAACTATCCCATGATCGACGAAAAGCTGGGGCAGATCGCCGTGGATTTTTGGGAGACCACATGGCAGAGCGAGAAGCGCGTACTGCCCTACGAAACGCGGCTGCTGCTGTCCCTGACCAACGCTGTCGGTGCGGGCCGGATGCGGCAGGCGGCGCGGGAGCTGGTAAAGGCATATATCCACGGCGTAGAGAGCGCCGCGCTGGACGACGTGTTCGAGCTGCTGGCATGGAATCAGGGCATCGGCTTTTTCAGCAGCGAGATCGGCCCCTCGGCGCTGTTTCAGGCGTACAAGCTCATTAAAAACGGCGAGAAGCAGGGCAAGTCCCGGGAGGATATCTGCAGTGCGCTGCGCGAGAAATTCGGAGAGAAGAACCCGGAGATGCAGGTCCTGAACAGATCATAAGGAGATGTTTTGCATATGACCATTCAAACGGTAACAGATGCCATCCGCTATGTAGGGGTGGATGATAACACATTGGCACTCTTTGAAAACCAGTACCCCGTCCAGCCTATGGGAGTGAGCTACAACTCCTATGTCATTCTGGATGAGAAGATCGCCGTGATGGACAGCGTGGACGCACGGGCAGCGGGGGAATGGCTTTCCAATGTGGCGCGGGTGTTGGAGGGGCGTAGCCCCGACTATCTTGTGGTCACACACATGGAGCCGGATCATTCCGGCAGCCTCATGCGGCTGGCACAAAAGTACCCGGAGATGAAGATCGTGGGAAACGCGAAAACATTTACCCTGATCAAGCAGTTCTTCGGCACAGGTGCATTGTCGGAAGAGCGTATGCTGGAGGTTGGCGAGGGCAGCACGATCTCTCTGGGCTCACACCGGCTGCACTTTCTGCTGGCGCCGATGGTACACTGGCCGGAGGTGATGGCAGCGTATGAAGAGGAGGAAAAGATCCTGTTCTCGGCGGATGCCTTCGGCCGCTTCGGTTCACTGGAACGGACTGCCCGTGCCCCCTGGGTGCCGCAGGCCCGGCGGTATTATTACAACATCGTCGGCAAGTATGGCGCACAGGTGCAGACTCTGCTGAAAAAAATCTCCGCGCTGGAGATCAAAACGATCTGCCCATTGCATGGCCCCATGCTCACAGAAGGCTTGGGGGAGCATCTGCGGCTCTATGATCTCTGGTCACAATGGAAACCGGAAGAACCGGAGGGCATCCTGATCGCTCACGCATCCATCCATGGAAATACCGCATATGCATCGGAGGCCCTCAAGAGCAAGCTGGAGGGAAAAGGTGCGCAAGTCACCATGTGCGATCTGACGGCAACAGACCTTTCCTATGCCGTGGCCAGCGCATTCTACTGTGGGAAACTGGTGTTGGCCTGCTCCACTTATGACGGAGGACTGTTCCCGCCCATGAAGGAGTTTTTGGAACATTTACAGACAAAGGGATTCCGAAACCGCCGGATCGGCCTCATAGAAAACGGCTCATGGGCCCCTGCCGCCGCGCGGCTGATGCGCGCCGAGCTGGAAAAGATGAAGGAACTCCGACTGTGTGAAACGGAGGTATCGCTGCGCGGCGCACTGAACCAAACCAGTGAGGCACAGATGGACGCTCTGGTGGCGGAGCTCTGCGCGGAGTAGGCGGCGAGTCTGGCTTCGTCCGGCCGCCCGATGCCTCAAAAGCAAAACATCGTCGCTGAGTTATTTAGACAACAATATGGCGTTGAGTGATGCCGAAGCTTTGAAAATGGATCGAAGCGCAGCCGCAGATGTTCTCTGCGGCTGCGCTTTTTGTATTCCGGCCACGGCGCAAACGGATGGCTTTGACCGTTGCCCTCGGTTTCTAAGGAGACACGAAGTGTGCTACATGGAAGCGTACTTCGTGATGGGATAAGATTTTTGCAGAAGATGCAGAAATCTGTCGAAACGGAGGTCTTGGCACATGAATCCATATAAGGAAATACTCCGAAAATTCTTCTCGGAATATGTCGGCGCTTTGAGAAAACGCAGGGGGCTGACACAGGAGCAGATGGCGGAGAAGCTTCGCATCACCGGACGGGCATACAGTGATTTGGAGCGGGGCATATATTGCTTTTCCGCTGTTGCACTGGTGTTCCTGCTGCTCATGCTGGAGGAAGGGGAGATAAAGGAACTTTTATCTTCCCTTCGGGACGAGATCGAAAAAGTCGAGGGCAGAGAGGTGGCGTAGTGATCCATGGAAATGGGGGACATATACGGGCTTTTGCGTTGGCTTGGACTATCTGCGGAAAGCACTCGCTTTTTTCACGTTTCGTATGCGGTCTATCTGACGACACGGCAGCCAGCCCGGACGCCGTTTGCCGAATGGTGGTTGTACCCGGCGGTTGCCGGACACTATCACACCTGCATTTTCGACGTAGAGCGCAGCGTCTGCTTTGCGGTGGACCAGGTGTGGGAAACGGAAAGAGAGGCGCTGAGATCCATCACGAAGTATCCCTTGAAGCGGGAGCCTCTTCCTTCGGAATTTATTGCTATTCTTGCCGCCTACATCAAGAACGGAGATGCAGCGTGAGCCTTTACGCAGTACCATGTGCTTAGGGGTGCAAGAAATAATCGGCACACAGGGTAAGGCTGAAAGCGAAGCGTCATCATGGGTGGAAATGGTGTCTGCACGAATGCGTCTTCTGCGCCCGTTACAGCGACTGCACCGCACCGATGGATGAAGACTATTGAGAACAAATTCGCGGATACGTTTAAGAATTCCTTCGCTATGTCGCTACCCTCAATGCGGTGGCAATGATAGAAGATCTCTGCGATGTGGGCGATGACAAGTACGGCCGAGGGCAGATGTTTTGCTTCGTCTTTGCGAAATAAACAGCATGCCAGTTGTGAAGGCATCTCCGCAAACTGTGCGCTCTTAACAAAGATATTATGCGCTAAGGGGTATCCTAAGCAGCATGAAGAGTTTTGCAGACGAAGAAAGGAAGATCAAAATAGATGAAATTGAACCAGCAGACAGCAGCACTTGCGTTATGCACGCTTCTTGGCGTCTCTGTATTTGCAGGCTGCGGCGCGGCCGAGCAGCGACCAGCATTGGAAAGAATCGAGTACACGAACCTGAACGACAGCGGATCAAGGGAGCTTTTGCAGGAGCTGCTCTCCGGCGTAGGCGTGTCGGACGGGCGTGTTCAGGGGTTTTTCCGTCGAGTGGACCGCTTTCATGACAGCGTGAAGCAGGAATGGCTTACGGATGGCTTTGAGGAAGCAGATCTGCTGTATACGAAATATGACCCTTACGCGATGCAGGACGAATGGACGGCGAAAAACGGGACGTTTCCGGGCTATAACTGCCGGATCACCGCCATGAACCTGTTTGGGGACTTCCTCTCCGTGAGCGCAGACTCTCAAATCAATGCCGGTGAAGATGTGCTGTTTGTGGACGAGGAAGCGCTGAAAACGGATCCCGATGCGCTGGGCGGAAGCAGCCTTGCAGATTTCCGCGCACTGTATTCCTCCATGAAGGCGGAGGATACCACGGAGATCAAGCGTCATGTACAAACCGTACAAGAGGAATGGGCTTCCCGCGGCGTTACCTTTCGGGAGAATGAACGGATCCGCCTCATCACGGTATTCTTCCACGATAAGCCGACCGAGGAGGAATCTCTGCTGTTCGTCGGGCATGTTGGCGTACTTTTGACGGCGAAGGACGGGACGCTGTACTTCGTAGAAAAGGTTGCCTTTCAGGAGCCGTACCGGATGCTGCGCTTTGCGGACCGAACGGCTCTGAGCGATTACCTTATGGGGAAATATGACACCTCATGGGGACAGGATACGGCGAGCCCCTTTATCATGGAGAACGACAAGCTTATGGACACAAAGTCCCCTCATTCTAATTAATAGCAGAGGGCGGCAGCATTTTGTGCTGTCGCCCTCTTGATTACCGAACAGCAAAGACGGGCGGGGCTGTCAACGGTGGGCGCAGCCCATTCACTTGCCGTTGACTGGCTTGGCTGGGTTTGCTATTTATTTCCTCACCATTCCTGTGTCTTGGCTTCCTTCCGGATTTTCATTATCTGTATTTGATATATACTGCCAGGAATTATAGAAACCAACGCAAAGATGCCAAAGATTATAGATTGCTTTGTAACTGCGAATAGTGCAAACATGAGCAGTAGAAATAGCCACGGATTGCGTAAGTTGCGATAATATTTTTCTTTATCGTCATAAGAGGTATGGAGTTCAAACGGCTTTCCATCATTTGCTTTTTCCACAATCAATAGTTCTCGGTTAAAGGTTGTTGCGTTTGTCGCAATACGCCCGCCCCGTTCTGCCCATGGACGCCAACGAGCCTTTCCAACAGAATAGTTTAGATTGATATTTTTGAAAAACACCTTATATCCAATATCCTCCAAAAAGTTAGCATAGTCTATTGAACTCTCTTTTGATTTTTCTCCGATAAACTCTACGCAATAGGTCACTTCATCAAGCTTGCATTTTTCAAATTCGTATAGCAGTTTTCCTGTCCGAACAAGTCGATATCCCTTTTCAGCCATTTTGTTTAGCCATTTTGCCTGCGTATTCAGCAACCCACCAAAATAGCGATAACACTTTTTGCTCATATCGCACCTCCAACAATTTTACTTGCAACGCTTACAAGTTCATTTAGCCTTGCAAGCTCTTTTTCTGCAATTTCTTTTCCCTGTGCTGTAATGTGGTATTCTTTTTTTCTTCCCTCACTATCTCCATAAGGCTCGATCCACTTCTTGTCCTGCAAAGAGTTTAATGCTCCATATAAAGTGCCTGCTCCTAACGAAAGCCGCCCGCCCGTTTTTTCTTCAACAAACTGCATAACGGCGTATCCGTGTTTTGGTGCATAAAGAGAGAGTAAAATATAAAAGGTCACTTCTGTAAGCGCGCCACCTTTTGCATTGTCTCTCATAGTTCCTCCTCCTTATTACGGTTACTGTAATAAATATATCACTAACCGTAATATAAGTCAAGCAGATTCAAGGAAATTATTTAAGGGGCATGAAAATGGAGCAGCAACATTTTCGTGTTACTGCTCCACTTTGATACAGAATAGTAGGGTACGCTGTTCTTGTTTTGTGTTGTTGCTTCTCTATCGTACATGAACACTGCCCTTGGGATAGAACGATAGACGACCGTCTTGCTGGCGCGATCATGCAGACTGACGGCATTGCCGTTCGCGTCATGTAAAGTAAAGTCAGGGACTTTCATTCCGGGTTCGAGCATATGCATCCTCTTTGTTTTTGTACACTGCCTATACGCAGATTGGAATGGGGTTATTTCTCTCTAAAGAGCGAAACAGAGTTTAATAAAATCGATATTCCTACACATACCCACAGAGCCTTGCTCATGGTTGGCATGATATCCATCAAGCCTCCCCAATCTTCATTTAGCACACGCATCGCTCCGTCTGAATAAAACGAACATACGGTCAATGCAGTGAAAGATAAGGCTGCGAATCTAAACCATTTTTCATTCTTACTTTTAAAAGAGCAAATCAAATTGAATCCTGTAAAAATGATCGCAGAAATTCCGAAAAACAGCCACATATATATTATCTCCTTAAATTCTTGTACCCACCGCTCCTATGAGGCATGGCTTGCAATCGTATCGCTTACGGACAGGAAATGCCAGTAAGAGGATCGTTCGCAGCCCCTTTACCGATTCTCCGCCAGATATTCCTCTGCGTAGTGGACAGCCACCGCGCCGTCGGCCACAGCGGTGACCACCTGCCGCAGCGCCTTGGTGCGCACATCGCCCACGGCGAACACGCCGGGAAGATTCGTGCGGGTGGATTCGTCCGCCATAATGTAGCCGGATTTGTCCAGTGCCAGCTCATTTCGGAACAGCTCCGTCGCCGGGGCGCGTCCCACGCTGATGAACACACCGTCGCAGGCAAGATCACGCTCTGCGCTGGTGTTGACGTCTTTTAACCGAAGCCCCGTCAGGCGGCTGTCGTGCAGCAGCGCGGAGACGGTGCTGTTCCAGCAGAATTCCACATTGGGCGCAGCCATCAGCGGCGCATGGTATACCTTGGTAGCCCGCAGGCTGTCCCGGCGGTGGATGAGGTAGACCTTTTTTGCGATGCGGGACAGAGCAAGTGTGTCCGCTGCGGCGGAGTTGCCGCCGCCCACCACCGCCACGGCCTTGCCCCGATAGGGCGCGCCGTCGCAGGCGGCGCAGTAGTGAACGCCCTTGCCGACGAGCGATTCTTCGCCGGGAACGCCTAAGGGGCGGGGCGTCGCGCCGGTGGCGATGACCACCGTGCGGCCCTGAAAAACACCCTCGCTGGTGTCCAGCGTCTTGATCCTCCCGGAAAGGCTGGCCTTGTAGACCTCCGCCAGCTCCGTGACCGCGCCAAAGCGCTCTGCGCTCTGCTGCATCTTTTCGCCCAGCGTAAAGCCGTCGATGCCGTCCTCAAAGCCGGGATAGTTGTCGATCTGCTCCGTCAGCGCCATCTGCCCGCCGGCGGAGAGCTTTTCCAGTACCACTACAGAAAGCCCGCTTCTGGCGGCGTACAGGGCGGCGGTGTATCCGGCGGGGCCGCCGCCGATGACGATCATATCATAAATCTGCTCCATAGCCACGCCCTCACTGCGCCAGCGTTTCCCGGATAAATGTCTCAATGGCCGCCTTGGAGCCGGGCGCCACCACAGAGCCGAGCACCTCACCGTTCTTAAAGAGCATCAGCGTGGGGATAGTGTCGATACCGAAGCGCTGGATGAGCTGCGGCTCCTCGTTGTAGTTGATTTTCCCGGTGATGAGCGTGTCTGCGTACTGCTCGCCAACCTTGTCGAAGGCCGGGGCAATACGGCGGCAGTAGGGGCACCACTGGGCCCAGAAATCCACCAGCACGGGCTTGTCCGCATGCAGGACGTCATTTTCAAAGCTGTTGGTCGTAATGGTAAGCATCGTAAAATCCTCCTATTTCTGTGTAAAAAGCTGTGTTTCAATATCCGTGATGGTAATGCGCGAGAGATACGCGGCGCACTGCTCGTTCATGTTCCGGTACAGCGCGTCCATCACGCCCGCCATGCCGGAGCAGATGGCGCAGTCCCGGTCAATATCACCGCTGTGCCACGCGCAGTCCACAAAGCGGGTATTTACCGCCTCCGCCACCTGCCGGAGAGAAAGGGTTGCCGGGTCTGCCGTCAGGCGGTAGCCGCCGTCCAAGCCCTCGCGGGTCTCCACCATTCCCGCCTTTTTCAGCCCCGCCAGCACCCGGCGGACGCGGGTGGGATTGGTGCAGATGTTCTCCGCCAGCGCTTCGCTGCTGAGGGAGCGTCCGCTGTGGCTCAGGCAGACCAGTGCGTGGATGGCCAAATTAAAAGAACTGTCCACAATTATCCCTCCTTCACAAGCTCGTAGGGCCAGTCGATGACGCCGCCGAAGTCGTAGACGCTCTGATACCCCAACGCCAGCAGCTTTTGGGCGGCATCCTTGCTGCGGCGGCCGCTGCGGCAATAGATCAGCAGCGTGGCTTCCTTGTCGGGCAGCGCCTCGGGCATTTCGCTCCCGATGCTCTCGTTGGGCACAAGGACGGCGTTTTCAATATGCCCGCCATCGTACTCCTCCCGGGTGCGGACATCCACCACCACGACCTCCTGCGAGACCATCATCTCATAGGCTTCCTCGGCGCTGATCTTATGATACGCCGCATTGTCGGGCATATCCTCCGCCTTGTCTTCTTTTGCCTTGGACAGCGCGCAGCCGCTCAGCAGCGCAAGCGAGGCGGCAAGTGCCGCAAAAAGTAATATCTGACGCATAATCAACCTCCGATGCAACTGTGTTCGCTGATGATACAGTTTATACTGTGATCATAACAGATACAGTTGAGGTTGTCAAGGCTTTTTGGAGCAATTTGGGGGCGTAAGACCCTTGTGGCTGTTGACAAAGAGAGAAATATGGGTATAATAAAGGAGAAAGAATAAGACTTATTCTTGTATTTAGGAGGCTGGCAGTATGCCGAAATACGCAGAGGAGATATTGGCTGCCGTAACGGAGCTTCAGCGGCACCCCACGGCGGAGCAGGTGTTCCTGGAGATGAAAAAGGAGCATCCCAGTATCGCCATTGGCACCGTGTATAAGCATCTGAATGCCTTGGCAGAGGAGGGCCTGCTGCACCGTATCACCGAGTCGGGTTCGCCGGACCGGTACGACCGAATGGAACGGCACGATCACTTGATTTGCAGTCGTTGCGGGAAAATCGCGGACGTTCACCTGCCGGATATGCAGAGCCGGATCGAACGGGCGCTGGGACGGGAGATCCTCTCGTATGATCTTAAAATCAGGTATATCTGTCCCGATTGCAGGGAACAGGAAGAAAACAACGCTGAAGGAGGCACCCAATGAACGCTAATGTATCGAAGCTGCTCAACGAGCAAATCAACAAGGAGTTCTACTCCGCCTATCTGTATCTGGATTTTGCCAACTACTACGCCGCCGTCGGACTGGACGGCTTTGAGAACTGGTACCGAGTACAGGAGCAGGAGGAGAGGGATCACGCCATGTTGTTTTATCAGTATTTGTAGAACAATGGCGAGGGTGTCACCTTTGAGGCTATCGCAAAGCCGGAGTGGGAACGAGGCGACCATATGACCCCGCTGAAAAAGGCGCTGGAGCATGAGAAACTCGTTACCGCCAGCATCGACGCCATCTACGCCGCCGCATACGAGGCCAGGGACTTCCGTGCCATGCAGATGCTGGACTGGTTCATCAAGGAACAGGGCGAGGAGGAGAAGAACGCCGCCGACCTCATCACCAAGATGGAGCTGTTCGGCGGAGACAGCAAGGGGCTGTATATGCTCAACAACGAGCTGAAGGCACGGGTCTACACAGCGCCCTCACTGGTGCTGTAAGCCCTGCGCGGCTGCGGGCTTTCGCATCAGATAAAAGGCAGACTGCATACAGGTGGCCTGCCTTTTCTTCCGCCAAACGGTTAGAGGAGGCTAACCGTGTATAAAACAGAAAGGACTTCAGAATTTGAACAAGGAAAAGGAGATCGAAACCGTTACCCTCATGGTGCGCCGGTATTGTTGGGGCGTGCATGGGACAAGGGGCGAGGCGTTTTGCCCGGCGTGCAATGCACTGCTGGAATACGACAGAGAGCGGCGGGACAGATGCCTGCACGGGAAAATTTAGCGGCACTTTGAATCCTTTCCGAGAGACACAATGCGGCAAAAAATAAAGAAGAGATAAGGGCAACGGCTATGAAAGAACGAAAGACCTTCTGGGACAAAAATGCCGGACGTTACGACCGCTTTATGCAAAAGGATCGGGCGGCGTATGACGAGATGTATGTGCTGATCCGGCCGGTTGTAAAAGCTAAGACGGTGCTGGAGCTGGCGACCGGCACGGGACTGATCGCAAAGCACATCGTGAACGCGGCGGCGCACATCGAGGCGACAGACGCCTCCGCGGAGATGATCGCAGAGGCCAAGCGTGATAACCGCTCTGCCAGGCTGCACTTCTCCGTGCAGGATATGTTCTGCCTGCCCTACGCGGAGGAGTCCTTCGATGTGGTGATCGTGTCCAACGCGCTGCACATCGTGCCGCAGCCGGAGAAGGCCCTTGCCGAGATCCGCCGGGTGCTGAAGGACGACGGTGTGCTCATCGCGCCCACCTTTACCCACGCGGGGAACTCATTTTCCGGCAAGGTCAAAGCCTTTTTCATGAAGCTGGCAGGCTTTCCTCTCCACAGCAGGTGGACGAGCGAGGAATACCTGTGCTTCCTGCGGCAGAATGGCTGGACGGTGCGGAAAAGCGCTGTGCTGAAAGCCTCGTTCCCGCTGACCTATGCCGAGTGTGTAAAAATGGAGGTGTGATATGTCATTCTTTGAAAATACCCGCAAGCCCGTAGGCTTTGGTGGAAAAATTATGGTCGCCATGATGAATCTGGGTCACAGTCCCGTGGCACGGTGGGGGCTTCGGTTTCTGAATGCCGCGCCGGACGCCAGGGTGCTGGACTGCGGCTGCGGCGGCGGGGCGAACATCCGACGGCTGCTGAAAAAATGCCCACAGGGCGTCGTCAAGGGCATCGATTATTCGCCCGTCAGCGTGGAGAAATCCAAAAAGGTCAACGAAGCCGCCATAGCGGAGGGACGCTGCGCCGTTCTGCAAGGCAGCGTGGCGGATATGATCTTTGCAGGCGACTGGTTCGATGCGGTCACAGCCTTTGAGACCGTCTATTTCTGGACTGACCTGCCGCGGTGCTTCCGTGAGGTTTATCGAGTGCTGAAGCCCGGCGGAACCTTTCTCATCTGCAACGAAAGCAACGGCGATACGGACAAGGACGAGAAGTGGACGGAGATCATCGGCGACATGACCATCTACAAGGACGCCGAGCTGAAGACGTATCTGGAGCAGGCGGGCTTTCACGATGTGCAGATACACAAAAAGAAAAGCTGGCTCTGCGTCACAGCGCAGAAATGAGGAAAGGAAGCGTGCATATTGAAGCAATGAAACAAACAGAGACCTTTCTCGGAATTATGATCCCTTTCTTGGGGACAACACTGGGTGCGGCTTGCGTGTTCTTTCTGGAACGATCGCTGGACGATCTGGTGCAGCGCTCCCTTGCCGGCTTTGCCGCCGGGGTGATGGTGGCAGCGTCCATCTGGAGCTTGCTGATCCCAGCCATCGAGCAGTCGGAGGGCATGGGCAAGCTGTCTTTCCTTCCGGCCTTTATCGGCTTCTGGGTCGGCGTGCTGTTTTTGCTCCTGCTCGACCATCTGATTCCCCACCTTCACGTGGGCAGCAATCAGGCGGAGGGACCGAAAAGCAGACTGGGCCGCACTACCATGATGGTGCTGGCAGTGACCCTGCATAACATTCCGGAGGGCATGGCGGTGGGCGTGATGTACGCGGGCTTCCTTGCGGGGAACGCGCAGATCACGGCGGCGAGTGCGCTCGTCTTATCAATAGGCATCGCCATTCAGAATTTCCCCGAGGGAGCGATCATCTCCATGCCGCTGCGGGCAGAGGGCGAGAGCAAGGGGCGGGCGTTTTGGCTCGGCGTGCTCTCCGGCACGGTCGAGCCAATCGGCGCGGTGCTGACGCTCCTCGCCGCGCAGCTCGTGATCCCGGCGCTTCCGTATCTTCTGAGCTTTGCGGCGGGCGCCATGCTCTATGTGGTGGTGGAGGAGCTGATCCCCGAAATGTCACAGGGAAAGCACTCCAACATCGGCACGATTTTCTTTGCCGTGGGCTTTAGCGTCATGATGACGCTGGATGTGGCGCTGGGATAGGCGCGGAGGCATTTATGAAATACAAGATTGAGAAAAACACCGTGCAGGAAACGCTGGTCATTCCGCTTTACTCCCGGAAACTATGCACGGAACTGTACCCAAACCTTTTTCAAGATGAAACGGCGGTACGCTTGATCGATCAGATCGACTACGATTTTTCAGAGACGGAAAAGAAATCCCGCAGCCTGATGCAGCGCTGCGGAGCGCTGGAAGTGGGCGTGCGGCAGAATGACCTTGCCTTCGAGGTGCGGGATTATCTGAAATCTCACCCCAACGCGGCGGTGGTCAACTTGGGCTGCGGGCTGGATTGCACCGGCAGATCCTGCGACAACGGCAGATGTAAAATCTACAATCTGGATTTTCCCAATGTCATTACCGTGCGCAACGAGCTACTGCCCGCTGGGGATTGGGAACAAAACATTCCCTGCGATCTGAATGACACAGCATGGTTTTCTCAAATCGATGCTTCAAACGGTGCGGTGTTCTTTGCCTCCGGCGTGTTCTATTACTTTCTGACCGAGCAGGTCAAAGCTCTTGTGCAGGGTATGGCAGACGCCTTCCCCGGCGGTGTGCTGGTGTTTGACGCTGCGAATCGGGCGGCGGTGAAGATGATCGCCAAGACATGGCTCAAGAGTGCGAAGATCAGGGATGTGGGCGCGTATTTCGCGGTTTCGGACGCTCCCAGAGAAATCGGCGCGTGGGACAGCCGTTTGCAGGTCACCAGCCGAGGCTATATGCTGGGCTACAACGATTTGAAAGACCCGTCCGTCAGCGGATTTTTCCGTTTCCTCGCCAGAGTCGGCGACGGAGTGATGAAAATGCAGATCGTGAGGATCAAATTCGTCGGCAGATAAATGAAATACACCGGGATGCCTTAGGACATATGGACGTTGATTACACCGTTGTTTCAAGAGCAGCTTCGGGGAAAAACACGAAACTCATTCCGATGCCGCTACTCCGGCTATCGGTTTGAAATATATATTCTTACTTTAGGAGGACAATCATTATGAAAAAACTCGGTTTATTTGCAGCAGGCGTGCTGTTCGGCACGGCAGGCATCAAGCTGCTGGGCAGCAAGGATGCCAAGAAAGTCTACGCCCACACCACTGCTGCCGCACTGCGTGCCAAGGAGGGCGTGATGAAAACGGTCACGGCGGTGCGTGAGGGTGCGGAGGATGTTTATGCCGATGCGAAGGCAATCAACGAATGCCGCGCAGAGGCGGAGGCTGCCGCTGTGGTGGAGGACGCTTCCGCGGAGGACGCTAAGGCGGAGTGATCCATGAAATGCACGATCCTACATGAATCGGCAGGGAGGCTGCGTGTCCATCTCTGCTGCGCTCGGATGACGCTGCATCAGGCGGATGTGCTCGAATACTATCTGCGCGCCCAAGGCGGTGTGCGCTCCGTCAAAGTCTACGACCGGACGCAGGACGCGGTGGTGCTCTATGACGCGGAGCGTGGAAGCATAATTCGTGCGCTGGCACAATTCTCCTTCGCCAAGGCGGAAGCTATGGAGCTGGTGCCGGAGCATACCTCCCGTGCACTGAACCGGGAGTTTGAGGACAAGCTGGCGGTCGCCGTCATGCGGCGATGCATCTCCAGGCTGTTCCTGCCTGTACCCATCACCACGGCGCTGGCACTGCTCCGCTCCGTAAAGTACATCCGGGAGGGGCTTTCGGCACTGTGGCACGGCAAACTGTCCGTCGCCGTGCTGGATGCCACCGCCGTCACGGTGTCCATGGCACGGGGAGACTTTGCCACCGCCGGCTCTGTGATGTTCATGCTGCATCTGGGCGAAATTTTGGAGGAGTGGACCCACAAAAAGTCCGTGGCCGACCTCGCCTCCGCCATGAGCCTGCGGGTGGACAGCGTCTGGCTGCAGGTAAACGGCAGCGAGGTGCTGACGAAAATCACCGATGTGAAGCCGGGGGACCGTATCGTGATCCGCACCGGCGGCATGATCCCGCTGGACGGCCGGGTGGTGGAGGGCGAGGCCATGGTGAACCAGTCCTCCCTCACCGGCGAGTCCATGCCCGTGGCCAAGCACCCCGGCAGTCCCGTCTATGCCGGGACGGTGGCGGAGGAGGGCGAGTGCGTCATCTCCGTGGAGAAATCCTCCGGCAGTGGGCGGTATGACCGGGTGGTTCGCATGATCGAGGAGTCGGAGAAGCTGAAATCCACCGCCGAGGACAAGGCGTCCCGGATGGCGGACAGGCTGGTGCCCTATACGCTGGGCGGCACGGCGCTGACGTATCTGCTGACCCGGAACGTGACGAAAATGCTGGCGGTGCTGATGGTGGACTTCTCCTGCGCCCTGAAGCTGGCCATCCCCATCGCGGTGCTGTCCGCCATGCGGGAGAGCAGCGGCTATCACATCTCCGTCAAGGGCGGACGCTTTTTGGAGGCGGTGGCCAAGGCGGACACCATCGTGTTCGACAAGACCGGCACACTGACCTATGCGACGCCCACCGTGGCGGCGGTCATCCCCTTCGGCGGCCACGATGAGGCGGAAATGCTGCGACTTGCCGCCTGTCTGGAGGAGCATTACCCCCATTCCATGGCAAACGCCGTGGTGGCGGAGGCAAAGCGGCACGGGCTCACCCACGAGGAGTACCATTCGCAGGTGCAGTATGTGGTGGCCCACGGCATCTCCAGTATGGTGGAGGGCAAGAAGGTCATCATCGGCAGCGC
>CDYU01031298.1_pt1 | contig 74448 bp, 58 predicted proteins | sample 480701 | NCBI WGS metagenome assembly CDYU01 (sample SAMEA3182105, study PRJEB8094) | gut metagenome | biome: human; feature: gut; material: Stool; isolation source: human stools | place: Canada | collected 2013-02-26 | reverse complement strand
GCATTACAGCGAGCCGCTGTCTGCCGGACAGCTTGCTTCCGCTGCGGCGGTCAACCGCACCATGCTTAGTGTATTGTTCAAAAAGTACACCGGCATGACGCCGACGCGGTACCGGAATGAATACCGGCTCTACATGGCCAAGAGCATGATCGTCGGCACGGACCGGCCGATCACCGAGATCTGCGCGGAAACGGGCTACAATCAGCTCAGCCACTTTATCGAGCGGTTTCGCCTGTGCTATGGCGCCTCACCGCTTCAATACCGCAAGCGGTATGGTGCGGGGTGACAGGGACGTCTGCTGACTATACCACCATGCAGGAGGGCCTCATCAGTATTCCGTGTAAATTTGAGGGAAAGCCCGGCAACTATCTGGCGAAGATATGGCAGGACCGCGACTGGGGGGTAGAGAGGGGCCCGACGCTTGGCTACAATACCGAACTGACGGAGGTGCATATCAATCGCTTCCCCGGACGCCTGCGCAAGCTGTACGCACCCCACGTCGGCAGCAAGATCAAGGGCGTGGTACGCCAGAACGGAGACGATCCGATTTCCGGCTGGATCGAATTGACGGAGAAAGTTGTTTATCCTCAGGACGAATATATGGTTTGCTATGGCCGATTGGGATTATGAGATCGTAGATGCCTATTACTTTGAGATTGGCTTTTCCACCTCTGGCTGGAGAGTGCTGAAGGATTTGAAGAAAAAATAATCTCAGTGATTTCGATATTCTAAGAGAATCGGAACTTTTTCAGCAAATACGGAGAGCGGGTGACCTCGCTCTCTATATTTGTATAATGGGATAAGAACAAGGAGGGGAGAAATCGAAAATGAAGAACAACGGTGCTATATGATATGGAGAGACAGAAATGAAGCGGATCAAGGACATAGCGTGTATATCCAGACCTTCGGCAAACATTCGCATTAAGCCGGCAATCATGCTGCTTGAAAGATATTGTTTCCTGAACATCCAAAGGTATATCATAGCAACATCCACTTTTTGAATTGCCACTTTTGATGATTTTATTGGCGAAAGCAGGAACGCACATCCACCTTTTTATCCACTCCCCGCTCTCCCGCGGCGCAAAAAAGGGGGAAGCCGATCTCTCAGCTTCCCCTTAAAAATCTCTTGATTTTTCAGTGCCTTCGGCTTACTTGAAGTAGCGCTCCAGCAGGCCCTTGAGAGCCTTGCCGTGACGGGCCTCGTCGCGGGCCATCTCATGGACGGTGTCGTGAATGGCGTCAAGGCCGTTCTTCTTCGCGCAGGCAGCCAGCTCGAACTTGCCATTGGTCGCGCCGAACTCGCAGTCCACACGCCAGGCGAGGTTCTTCTTGGTGGAATCGGTCATGTTGCTCTCGAGGTCGCTGCCGAGGAGCTCCGCGAACTTGGCGGCGTGCTCGGCTTCCTCGTAGGCGGCTTTCTCCCAGTACAGGCCGATCTCGGGATAGCCCTCGCGGTGCGCGATGCGCGCCATGCACAGGTACATACCGACCTCGCTGCACTCGCCGTTGAAGTTGGCCATGAGCTGATCGAAGATATACTTCTTGTCCTCTTCGCTGATCTGGTCGTTGTTCTTCACGGTCTTGGCATAGACGCCGAACTCATGCTCGGCGGCGAGCTTCATCTCGCCCTTGACTTCCTCGAACATATTGCTCTTGGCGTGGCACACGGGGCACTCCGCGGGCGCCTCGGGACCTTCATAGATATAACCGCAAACCTTGCAGACCCACTTTTTCATATTCGTATCCTCCATTTGATTTTTGTTGGAATTTTTAGGTTGCTTGCCTTTGTGAGCTTAGTGTAGCATAGTATTTGCAGTTTTGCAAAGTTGCATTTGCAACTTTGCGGTAAAATTTTTATGAATTTCTTGCCATTGCCCTGAGAATACGCGGGGCAAGGAGCACACTGACGACGATCTTCAGGCAGTCGCCGGGGAGATAGGGCAGCATATAGGCCGTGGCGAGCTTCGCCGCACTGACGGCTCCGCCGTTGTAGACGTTTACGATGAGCGCGATGTAGGGCAGGCCGATGGCGTAAAGCACAGCGAAGCCGGCGGCACAGGCAAGCGCGAGACGCAGCGGCGTGCGGTTTTTCTCTGCGAGCCTGCCGATGACCCACGCGGCGGGGATCAGACCGAGCAGAAAGCCAAAGGTGGGATTGAACACATAGCTGAAGCCGCCGCCGGCAGCGAAGATGGGAAGCCCCACCAGACCGAGACCGACGTAGAGCGCCTGCGAGAGCGCGCCGAGCCTCGCGCCGAGCAGCAGTCCGGCCATGGCAGTGAAGAAGCATTGCAGCGTGATGGTCGCGTGCATGAACTGGAAGTGGATGAACGCGCCGATGGCGGTCAGGGCGGCGAACAGGGCGCAGTAAATGAGGTCTCTTGTTTTCATGGGGCTGCCTTTCTTTTTCTCAATAGGATGGGGCCAGTGTAGCACAGTGCGGCGTCTCTGTCAACCTGAAATTTTATATAGGTTTACAGGAAGGGTAACCGAAACGGGGAGAATGGCATCTCCCCGTTTTGTAAGCTCAGACGTTGAAGCGAAAATAGATCATGTCGCCGTCTTTCACCACATAGTCCTTGCCCTCGCTGCGCAGCAGCCCCTTCTCCTTGGCGGCGGCCACGGAGCCGCAGGCGATCATCTCGGAGAAGTTGATGGTCTCGGCACGGATGAAGCCGCGCTCGATGTCGGAGTGGATCTTGCCGGCGGCCTGCGGAGCCTTCGTACCCTTGACGATGGTCCACGCGCGGCACTCATCCTCGCCGTAGGTGAGGAAGGAGATCAGTCCCAGCAGCGTATAGGAACACTGAATGAGCCGGTCCAGGCCGGACTTTTCGATGCCCAGCTCCTCAAGGAACATGGCGCGGTCGTCGCCGTCCAGCTCAGCAATGTCCTGCTCGAGCTTGGCGCAGATGGGCAGCACCTCCGCGCCCTCCTTTGCCGCCAAATCGGCGACGAGCTTATAATATTTGTTGGAGTCCTTGTCGGCAAAGCCGTCCTCGTCCATGTTTGCGGCGTAGATGATGGGCTTGAGGCTGAGCAGGTCGGCGGTGGCGATCAGCTCGGCGTCCTCCTTACTGTCGGCTTCAAAGGTGCGCGCGCTCTTACCGGCGTCAAGGTGCGCGGCGAGTGCCTTGAATACGTCCGCCTCGTGCAGGAACTTCTTGTCGCCCTTGCCCATCTTCGCGGCCTTTTCCACGCGGCGGTTCACCATCTCCAGGTCGGCCATGATGAGTTCGAGGTCGATCGTTTCAATGTCGCCGATGGGATCGACGGGCACGTTCGTGCTGGCGTCGGCGACGACGTGCATGATGTTCTCGTCATCGAAGCAGCGCACGACGTGAACGATGGCGTCCGTGCGACGGATGTTCTCCAGAAACTTGTTGCCCAAGCCCGCGCCCTGGCTGGCGCCCTTGACAAGGCCCGCGATGTCCACGAATTCGATGACCGCGGGGGTCTTCTTTTTGGGGTGGTACATCTCGGCGAGCTTGTCCAGCCGCTCGTCGGGCACGGCCACCATGCCGACGTTCGGCTCGATGGTGCAGAACGGATAGTTGGCGCTCTCCGCGCCTGCGTTGGTGATGGCGTTGAACAGGGTGGACTTGCCGACGTTCGGCAGCCCGACGATACCTAATTTCATAAAGGAAAGCCTCCTTTTATTTTTCAGCAAAACATTCTATCACGCTGGGGCGCAAAACGCAAGCCATTCCGCCGCCTTTTGAAAAAGCAGAGCGTTCCGCGGAACGCTCTGCTTTTTGCTTGACTCTTTACAGCTTTGTGATGACGGGAATGACCATCGGGCTGCGCTTGGTCGTTTTGAACAGGTAGTTGCTCACGCCCGATTTGATCGCGCCCTTGAGCTCGCCGATGTCACGGCTGCGGCGACCCAGCACGCCCTCGGCGGCGGACATGACCACCGTTTTCAGCTCGTTCATCAGCTCCTCGGACTCCTTGACGTAGATGAAGCCGCGGGTGATGATCTCAGGCTCGGCGAGCATATAGCCGTCGTGCGCGGAGATGGGCAGCACGACCACCACCATGCCGTCCTCGGCAAGGTGCTTGCGGTCGCGCAGGACGACCGCGCCGACGTCGCCCACACCGCTGCCGTCCACGAAGATCTCACCGGCGGGCGCCATGCCCGGCACGAGCTTCATTGTGCGGGCGGTGATCTCCACCGCGTCGCCGTTTTCGCAGATGGCGATGTTCTTGCGGTCCATGCCCATGGACATGGCAAGGTTCTTATGGATCTGCAGCATACGCTGCTCGCCGTGTACGGGGATAAAATACTTCGGCTTTGTGAGCGCGTGGATGATCTTCAGCTCCTCCTGACAGGCATGGCCGGAGACGTGGAGCATATCCGCGCGGTCGTAAATGACCTCGACGCCCTTGCGGAACAGCTCGTTGATGACGCGCGAGACGGTGTTCTCGTTGCCGGGAATGGCGGAAGCCGAGATGATGACGCGGTCGCCGGGGCCGACCTCAATCTGCTTGTGCTGGGAAAACGCCATGCGGTAGAGCGCGCTCATCTCCTCACCCTGCGAGCCGGTGGTGACGATGACCTGCTTATCGAGCGGGAGCGCCTTGATCTTGTTGATATCCGTCACGGTGTTCTTGGGCAGCTTCATGTAGCCGAGATCGACCGCGACCTTGGTGACATTTTCCATGCTGCGGCCCGTGACGGCGACCTTGCGGCCGACCGCCGCCGCCGCGTCGATGACCTGCTGGATGCGGTGGACGTTGGAGGCGAAGGTCGTGACGATGATGCGCTGCTTGCAGCCGGCGAAGAGCCGGTCGAAGGTCTTGCCGACCGTGCGCTCGCTCATCGTGTAGCCGGGGCGCTCGACATTCGTGGAGTCCGCGAGCAGCGCGAGCACGCCCTGCTTGCCCAACTCACCGAAGCGCGCGAGGTCGATGACCTCGCCGTCGATGGGCGTGGAGTCGATCTTGAAGTCGCCCGTGTGGACGACGGTGCCGAGCCCGGTGTGGATGGCAAACGCCACGCTGTCCGCGATGGAGTGGTTCACATGAATGAACTCCACGCTGAACTTGCCGGCCTTGACCGTCATGCCGCTTTCGACCGTGACGATCTTGGTGGACTTCAAAAGCCCGTGCTCCTCGAGCTTCAGGCGGATCAGTCCCGCGGTCAGGCGGGTACAGTAAATAGGCATATTGACCTGCTTGAGGACGTAGGGGATGGCCCCGATATGGTCCTCGTGGCCGTGGGTGATGAACAGACCGCGGATGCGGTTCTTGTGCTTGGTGAGGTAGCTCACGTCGGGAATGACAAGGTCGATGCCGTACATATCGTCGCCGGGAAAGGCCATGCCGCAGTCCACGACGATGATCTCGCCGCCGTACTCATACACGGTCATGTTCTTGCCGATCTCGTTCAGCCCGCCGAGCGGGATGATCTTCAAATTTTCTGCCAAAATGCATTCACTCCTTATGGATCTTCAAAAATTGGGTGAGCATTCGGTCCACGCCGCGCGGAAATGACCGCACGGAAACAACGACGTCCGTGCTGCGCGCTCCGCCCTGTTCCGCGGAGCGCATCGCACCATCGGCGCCCTGATCGTTTTCTCTATGGACTTGTGCTCTATTCAAACCGCGCGATGGCGGCTCAATACAATTTGTGTTTTTATAGTATACCACGTTTTTTGGAAAAAGTACACACTTTTTTTCATGCGCCCCTTTTCCGGACGAATTTTTTATCGGAAAGCCTATTGCGCCCTTGCGCGCCCGTGTGCTACAATATAGTATCTATTCGTATTTGTTCCGCCTTTGTGCTGCCGATGAAGCAGGGAGGATGCCTTATGAGTAAGAAAGTCAATAAACTGACCGAGCCGAATATGCGGCTGTATTTTCTTCTTGCCGCGGTCTTCTGCGCGGTGACGCTGTGGATCGAGCCGATCCTCGGCCTTGTTGAAGCCGGTGTGATGGCGCTTACCTACGTCTATTTCCGCCGCACGGCGCAAAAGCGCCGCGAGGGCATCCAGCGCTACGTCGAGGATATGACCGACGATGTGGCGAGCGCGGGCAAGTCCTCCATGCTCTCGGCCCCCTTTGCCATGATGGTCTTCCGGCCCGATACGCAGGAGGTGCTGTGGAGCAACGAGAGCTTCCTCCAGCTCACGGGCATGAGGGAGAATCTGTTCGATAACCGGCTGGAGGATACGCTGCCCGGCTTCCCCGCCCAATGGCTGCTGGAGGGAAAGAGCGAGTGCCCCGAAACGGTCGTCGTCAACAACCGGCACTTCCGCGTGTTCGGCAGTCTCACGCATCCGAGCGGCCGCAGCGGTGCGCGCGGACTTCTCGCGCTGACCTATTGGATGGACGTGACTGAGCAGGACGAGCTCAGGAAAAAGAGCGAGGAGAACCGCCCCATCGTGGCCGTGCTCATGCTCGATAACTACGAGGAGCTGATGAAGGCCGGCACCGAGGCGGCGCGCTCGTCCGTGCTCGCGCAGATCGACGAAAAGATCAGCGCGTGGGTGTCGGGCACGCAGGGGCTTTTGTGCAAGTACGACCGCAACCGCTATTTGCTGCTGCTGACGGAAAAGCATTACAATACGCTGCTCGAGGGCAAGTTCAGCGTGCTCGACGCGGTGCGCTCCGTTGTCACCGAGGACGGCGTCGCCGCGACGCTCTCCATCGGTGTCGGCAAGGACGCGGACGATTACGAGACGCTTTTCAAGAACGCGGGCCTGTCCATCGAGATGGCGCTCTCGCGCGGCGGCGATCAGGTCGTCGTGCGCAACCGCCTCGATTTTGAGTTCTACGGCGGCAAGACAAAGTCCACCGAAAAGCGCACGAAGGTCAAGTCCCGCGTGATGGCCAACGCCCTCGGCGAGCTGATCTCCGATGCCAGTCAGGTCTTTATCATGGGCCATAAGCACGCCGACTTCGACGCCGTCGGCGCGGCGGCGGGCGTGTGCTGCATCGCGCGCAAGCGCGGCAAGAAGGCGCAGATCGTCATTGACATGGACGACAATGCCGCCGGCCCGATCCTCAAGCGCCTTGCCGCGCTGCCGGAGTATAAGGACGCCTTCATCAGCGGCAGCGACGCCTTCATCAAGGCACAGCCCGGCGCGCTGCTCGTGGTGGTGGACACCAACCGCCCCGACTTCGTGGAGTCCGAGCAGCTGCTTGACACCTGCAACCGCGTGGCGGTCATCGACCATCACCGCCGGGCGGCGAGCTATATTGAATCCGCTGCGCTCAACTTCCACGAGCCGTATGCCTCGTCGGCATCGGAGCTGGTGAGCGAGCTGCTGCAATATCTCATTGACCCCGGCGATCTGCTGCGCGCCGAGGCCGAGGCCCTGTTCGCGGGCATCGTGCTCGATACGAAGAACTTTACCATGCGCACCGGCGGACGCACCTTTGAGGCCGCGGCGCTGCTGCGCCGCGTGGGCGTGGACACGGCGGACGTGCAGCGCCTGTTTCAGGGAACGCTTTCCGACATGATCGAGCGCTATGACATCATCCGCCACGCGGAGCTGTATCACAACGACATTGCCATCGCGGCGGTGGAGCAGGACATCGACCGCGTGACCGCGGCCAAGGCCGCCGACGAGCTGCTGACGCTGCGCGGTGTGCGCGCGTCGTTCGTGCTCTTCAAGCACGATACGGGTGTGAATCTGTCGGCGCGCTCGCTCGGCGAGATCAACGTGCAGCTCATTATGGAAAAGCTCGGCGGCGGCGGAAACTCCACCACCGCGGGCGGACAGATCCCAGACGGGACGGTGGACGCGGTGCGCGAGCAGCTCATCGCCGCCATCGACCAGTATTTGGAAGGATAAAAAACCACCATCAGGAGGATAGAACGATGAAAGTTATTTTACAGCAGGACGTCAGAGGTCAGGGCAAGAAGGGCCAGATGATCGACGCGGCGGAGGGCTACGCCCGCAACTATCTGCTGCCTCGCAAGCTGGCCATCCCCGCCACGGCGGACGCCATCAACACCATGAACCTCAAGGAAAAGGCGCGCCGCGCCGAGGAGGCGGCGAACCGCGCCGCCGCCGTGGAGACCGCGGACAAGCTGCGTAACTGCACCGTGAAGATCACCGCTAAGGGCGGCGCGAACGGCAAGCTCTTCGGCGCCATCACCGGCAAGGAGATCTCCGAGGCGCTCATGGCGCAGTTCGGTCTGGACGTCGGCAAGCAGAAGATCGTGCTCGACGAGCCGATCAAGGCGTTCGGCAGCTATGAGATCCGCGCGAAGCTCGGCTACGAGGTCAGCGGGAAGTTCACCGTGACCGTGGCGGAGGAATAAGCCAGACTTTACGCAGAAAAGAGGTGCCCTGCGATGGACGAACTGCTCTACCGCCAGATGCCGCACTCGCTCGAGGCGGAGCAGGCGGTGCTCGGCTCGATGCTCATCGACGCAAACTGCATCAAGGACGTGATGGAAAAGCTGCGCCCCGAGGATTTCTACCTGCGCCAGAACCGGGAGATCTTCGAGACGATCTATTCCATGTTCCTCTACTCCAAGCCCATCGACGGCGTGACCGTCGCGGGCGAGATGGAGCGCAATGGCACCTATGACGAAAATACCACGCGCAATTATCTTGTGCAGCTCATGGAGGTCACGCCAACCTCCGCGAACGTCAATGAATACGCCGACATCGTGCGCGACAAGGCGCTGCTGCGCGCGATCGCGACCGTGGCGAGCGACATCACCGGCATGGTGCAGGACGGCACGGGCGGAGCCTCCGCCGTGCTCGACGCCGCCGAGCAGAAGATCTACGCGGTGCGCCGCGGGCGCAGCGCACAGAATATGGAGCAGATCAGCGTTGTACTGCAGGGCGTGCTCGACCATCTCGCCGAGCTTTCCGCCACCGGCGGTAAGACGCTGCCGGGCCTTTCCACCGGCCTGAGCGCCGTGGACGACAAGATCAACGGCCTGAGCAAATCTGACCTTATTCTGTTGGCGGCAAGACCCGGTATGGGTAAGACGAGCTTTGCGCTCAATGTGGCGCTCAATGTCGCCAAGGCGAGCGGCAAGGCGGTCGCGGTCTTTTCCCTGGAAATGTCCAAGGAACAGCTCGTCACGCGCGTGCTGTCCAACGAAGCGCTGGTGGAGAACGGACGGCTCATCTCCGGCAATCTGCGTGAGAGCGACTGGGTAAAGATCGCGGAGGCGGCCTCGACGCTCAGCCGCACGGACATCAAGATCGACGACAACCCGCTCCTCACCGTCGCGGACATGAACGCCAAATGCCGCCGCATCGAAAACCTCGGCCTCGTCGTCATCGACTATCTTCAGCTGATGACCTCCGCCGGCGGAAAGGGCTACAGCGGCGAAAACCGCCAGCAGGCGGTGAGCGACATTTCGCGTATGCTCAAGATCATGGCGAAGGAATTGCAGGTCCCTGTGCTCTGCCTTTCACAGCTCTCGCGCGCGAACGAAAAGCGCGACGACAAGCGCCCCATGCTCTCCGACCTGCGTGAATCCGGCGCGATCGAGCAGGATGCGGACATCGTGCTCTTTCTCTACCGCGACGACTATTACAACGAGGATTCCGAAAAGCACAACATTGCCGAGTGCATCGTCGCCAAGAACCGCCACGGCGAGACCGGCAAGGTCGAGCTGCGCTGGATGCCGGAGTACACGACCTTCGGCACGCTCGAAAGGCGGTACGAGGACGAATGAAAAAGGTACTGGACTTTGTGCAGCGCTTCGACCTGCTGCCGCGCTACGAGCTGCTGCTCGCGGCGGCTTCGGGCGGCCTGGACTCGATGTGTCTGCTGGACTTTTTATACGAAAACGGCTACCGCGTGTGCGCGGCGCACTACAACCATCAGCTGCGCGGGCAGGAGGCCGACATGGACGAGGACCTCGTGCGTGCGTGGTGCGCAGCGCGGCGTATCCCGCTGTGCGTCGGCACGGGCGATGTGGCGGCCTACGCCGGGGAGAACGGCCTGACAATTGAGGAGGCGGCGCGCAAGCTGCGCTACGACCTCCTTAACTCCGTTGCCGGTCAGACCGGCGCGGCGCGCATCGTCACCGCCCATCACGCGAACGACAACGCCGAAACGGTGCTCTTTCATCTTGCCCGCGGCACGGGCATGGCGGGCCTTGCGGGCATCGCGCCGAAAAACGGCAGGCTGGTGCGCCCCTTCCTCTGCCTGACGCGGGAGGAGCTTGCCGCCTACGCGAAGGAGCATCATGTGCCCTATCGCACGGACGCGACCAACACGGACACGGCGCTCACGCGCAACTTTATCCGCGCGGAGGTGGTGCCGAAGCTCTGCCGGGTCAACGCGCAGGCGGTCGAGCACATCGGCGAGACGGCGCTGCGCCTGCGGCAGGAGGATGAATACCTCGACTCCCTTGCCGCCGCTTATCTGACGGAGCTGAAAACGGAGGCCGGCGCGGTGACGCTGCCCTGCGCGGCGGTCGCGCAGGCCCACGCGGTCCTGCGGCCGAGGGTGCTGCGCCTCGCGCTCGACGCGCTCGGCGCGGGGAAGAAGGACTTCACCGCCGCGCACTACGACGCGCTTGCCGCGCTCTGCGCGGGAAGCGGGACAGCGCAGCTCGACCTGCCCGGCGGCGTGACCGCGCGGCGCGCGGACGGTGTGCTGGCGCTCTGCGCACACCGGAGGGAAACGCCGGAGCGCGTTTTGCTCCGCGCGGGGGAGACCGTCCGGTGGGGCGGCTTTGCCATCACCTGCCGAAAATGCGAAAAAACGGTTGAAAATTCTGAAAATACCGTTATATTAAGAGGTGCCGCTCTGGACGCGCCGCTCTCGGTCGGCGCGTGGGACGCGCGGGAGAGCATGACGCTGCCCGTCTCGCGCGGCTCGCGGAGCCTCAAGCGGCTCTTCGCCGAGCGCGGCTTTTCGCCGGATGAGCGGGAGCAAACGCCGGTCATCCGCTCGGGCGGCGCGGTCGCTGCGGTGTACGGCATCGGCACGGACGCGCTGTTTCTGCCGGGCGACGGCGAGAGCGTGTGTGTATTGACCTTTGAGAAAACCGCGGAGTAAGTCTCCGGAAAAACAAACATAAAACAATGGGAGAGGGAAAAACTATGGCGAAAAGCATGATGGATCAGGATATGCTGAAGGTGCTCTACAGCGAGGAGCAGATCAGGACGCGCGTGCAGGAGATGGGCGACACGCTCTACGAGCAGTTCAAGGACCGCAACCCGCTGTTCCTCGGCGTGCTCAAGGGCAGCTTCATCTTCATGGCGGACATCGTCCGCGCCTGTCAGATCAAGAGCGACATCGAGTTCATCGCGGTGTCGTCCTACCAGAACGGCACGTCCTCGTCCGGCGTGGTGCAGATCACGCACGACCTGCAGCAGGACATTACGGGCCGCGAGATCGTGGTCATCGAGGATATTCTGGACTCCGGCAATACCCTCTACTTCCTCAAGAACTATTTCCTCACCAAAGGCGCCAAGAGCGTGACGGTCGTTACTCTGCTCGATAAGCCCGCCCGCCGCGTCAAGCCCATCACGGCCGATCTCGCGGGCTTTGAGGTCCCCGACGAGTTCGTCGTGGGCTACGGGCTGGATTACGCCCAGCAGTACCGCAATATGCCGTACATCGGCGTACTCAAGCCGGAGGTCTACAGCAAGTAAGGCCGTAGCCCACACGCCCTGAAAGGGGCGGCGCGCGTAAGCGCGTACAAGCATTTTGCCGCAGGCAAAATCTTGGAACGGGACGGATTCATTCCGTACCGTTCAGAGTAAGATCAAAGGGCTCCCGCCGCGCCTGCGCGGTGGGAAGGGCTACGGGCTGGATTACGCCCAGCAGTACCGCAATATGCCGTACATCGGCGTGCTCAAGCCGGAGGTCTACAGCAAGTAAGGCCGTAGCCCACACGCCCTGAAAGGGGCGGCGCGCGTAAGCGCGTACAAGCATTTTGCCGCAGGCAAAATCTTGGAACGGGACGGATTCATTCCGTACCGTTCAGAGTAAGATCAAAGGGCTCCCGCCGCGCCTGCGCGGTGGGAAGGGCTACGGGCTGGATTACGCCCAGCAGTACCGCAATATGCCGTACATCGGCGTGCTCAAGCCGGAGGTCTACAGCAAGTAAGGCCGGCGTATGATGGAAAAAGCGCCGCAGGCTTTGCGCCGCGCACGGCGCAAATGATCTTGACTGTTATTTCTGACGACATGCGCGTCTGAAATAACACATCTCGCGAAGTGAGCGTCGAGCCGCTGCGGCGGAGAGGCGCAGAGCGAAGCGCATCCAAATATCAAAAAAGTCTGTAGGACTTTTTTGAAGAATCGAAAAGAGGCGCTCGTCGCCTCTTTTCTTCAAGGCAGACTCTGCTGCCGTAAAAGGAGGGAAAACCTTTGACCCAGACCAAACGACCCAATTATGTGCTGTGGATGCTGTGCGTTTTCATGCTGCTTTCGGCCGCCTCGTATTTCTTCCGCCCCAAGGAACCGGAGATCTCCTATGCTGAGGTCGTGCAGCTCTTTGAACAGGAGAAGGTGAAGTCCTTCACCGTGCAGGACACCACGCTCACGCTCAAGCTGCGTGAGGCGGTGGACGGCAAGACGGAGCTCCGGAAGGAGCTCTACGACTTCGACCTTTTCTACGACGACCTCAACGACCTTGTCGTGGAGCAGAAGGCCGCTGGCATTCTGGAGGACTATAACTACTCCGCCAACCACTCACCTAACTACCTTGCCATTGCCCTGCCCTATGTGATCGCCGTCGCGGGGCTGTTCGCCATCTGGTACTTCTTTTCCATGCGCGCCTCCGGCGGCGGGAACGACCGTATGGCGAAGTTCGGCAACGCCACCTTCCGGCACGGCAGCGAGAGCGCCCGCAAGACCACCTTTGCCGACGTTGCGGGCGCGGACGAGGAGAAGGAGGAGCTTGCGGAGATCGTGGACTTCCTGCGCGACCCGCAAAGGTTTGTCGAGCTCGGCGCGCGTATTCCCAAGGGCGTGCTGCTCGTCGGCCCTCCGGGAACGGGCAAGACGCTGCTCGCCCGCGCGGTCGCGGGTGAGGCGGGCGTGGAGTTCCTCTCCATCTCCGGCTCGGACTTTGTGGAGATGTACGTCGGCGTCGGCGCAAGCCGCGTGCGCGACCTGTTCGAGCAGGCCAAGAAGGCGGCTCCCTGCATTATTTTCATCGACGAGATCGACGCAGTCGGCCGCCAGCGCGGTACCGGCCTCGGCGGCGGTCACGACGAGCGCGAGCAGACGCTCAACCAGCTGCTCGTCGAGATGGACGGCTTCGGCACGAACGACGGCGTGGTCGTTCTCGCGGCGACCAACCGTGCGGACATCCTCGACCCCGCGCTGCTGCGTCCCAGCCGCTTTGACCGCCAGATCTACGTCGGCTATCCCGACATCAAGGGACGCGAGGACGTTTTGAAGATCCACACCGCCAACAAGCCGCTTGCCGAGGACGTGGACCTTGCCAAGGTCGCGCGGGGCACGGCGGGCTTTACCGGCGCGGACCTTGAGAACCTTTCCAACGAGGCGGCGCTGCTGTGCGCGCGCCGCGGCGACCAATTCATCACCATGGCGGACTTCGAGGAGGCGGAGATCAAGGTCCTCGCCGGACCCGAGAAGCGCAGCCGCGTTGTGCCGGAGCACGAGCGGAAGCTGACCGCCTATCACGAGGCGGGCCATGCCGTCGTGATGCACGCGCTGCCGACGCACGAGCCCGTCCACCGCATCACCATCGTTCCGCGCGGACAGGCGGGCGGTATGACCATTTCGCTGCCCGATGAGGACCGCTCCTACCAGTCCAAGCGCTACATGGAGGAGCAGATCGTCTCGCTCCTCGGCGGGCGCGCGGCGGAGAAGCTGATGCTCGGCGACATTTCTACCGGCGCGTCGAACGACATCGAGCGCGCCTCGCACATCGCGCGCAAGATGGTCACGGCCTACGGCATGAGCGAGAAGCTCGGCTCCATCGCCTTTGAGAGCGGGCACGACGAGGTGTTCATCGGCAAGACGATGGGCCAGACGCGCAGCTACTCGGAAAAGACCGCCGCCGAGATCGACGACGAGGTCAAGGCCATCATCGACCGCGCGTATGCGCGCTGCGAGGAGATCTTGACGGCACGGCGCGAGGCGCTGACCGCCGTGGCGGAATATCTGCTCGCCCACGAGACGATGACCGGCGAGGAATTTGAGCGAATGGTCGGCGAAAAAGCCTGATGGGCAAAAGGACGAATGGAAAAAGTGACGCAGGGACGGGCATTTGCCGTTCCCTGCGTCACTTTTTTCTTTTCTTGCGAAAATCTTTATTGTGCAAAGTGACAAGAGCATTTGTCCTCGTGGGAAAAACAGAAAAGCAATAGATATTCTCAATAAATGGACTTGAGTCCACGGTGCGTAGACAAATGCACATGAAATTTCAAGGCGGCCGTGGGAAAACGACCGGAAACGACCGAAAATTCTGACAGATTCGACGCTTGAAATCCATTCAACGGTTCGATAAAATAAACTGCAACCAAAGGGGCGGACGCCCCGCTTGCCGCGGCAGCGCGGCAGAAAGTCAGGAGGATATGAATATGAAGAAAATTCTTGCACTCGTTCTTGCGCTCGCAATGGCGCTCGCACTGGTCGCCTGCGGCGACAAGGGCGGCGAACAGCAGGAGGGCGGCACGCCCAACACCACCGGCGAAGAGAAGGTCGTGAAGATCGGCGTCTTCGAGCCGCTCACCGGCGACAACGGCGCCGGCGGCAAGCAGGAGGTGCTGGGTATGCAGTATGCCAACTACGTCCAGCCCACCGTGGACATCAACGGCGAGACCTACAAGGTCCAGCTGGAGGTCGTCGATAACCGCACCGCAGCCGAGAACGGCCCGTCCGCGGCCGCTGAGCTGGTCAACAAGGGCGTGAGCATCGTGCTCGGCTCCTACGGCTCCGGCGTGTCCATGGCCGGCGGCACCGTGTTCGCCGAGGCCGGCGTGCCTGCCATCGGCGTCACCTGCACCAACCCGCAGGTCACTTCCGACTGCGATGTGTACTTCCGCATCTGCTTCCTCGATCCCTTCCAGGGCACGGTCCTCGCGAACTATGCCTACAAGGAGCTGGGCGTCGACACCGCTTACCTGCTCGGTATGCTCGGCAGCGACTACGATCAGGGCTTGATCTACTACTTCACGCAGGCCTTTGAGAAGCTCGGCGGCAAGGTCGTTGCCGAGAACTTCCCCGAGGGCAATGCCAACTTTGTTTCCTACATCAACAACGCCAAGGCTGCCAACGCAGGCGTCATTTTCTCCCCCGTCTCCATCAACTATGCGCAGCTGATCGTTGAGGCCGCCGCCGCGCAGGGCTTCGAGGGCACGATCCTCGGCGGCGACACGCTCGACAGCAACATGGTCGTTGAGGCCGCCAAGGGCAAGGATGTCGATGTTAAGATCACGACCTTCTATCAGGAGGGTGGTAATCCCGAGTTCGACGCCGGCATCAAGGAGTGGATCAATGCCAACGCCGACGCCAAGACCAACAACGGCGGCAACGACATGGTCTCCGCCGTCACCGTCATGGGCTACGACGCTTACTTCACCGCGCTCGAGGCCATCAAGGCTGCCGGCAGCACCGCGCCCGCCGACATCCTCGCGGCTCTGCCCGGCGTGACCTACTCCGGCATCTCCGGCGAGATCTCCTTCGACGACATCGGCGACGCCAAGCGCGACGCGGCCTACATCAAGACCGCCAACACCGAGACCGGTGCGTGGGACTTCGTGAAGATCCAGGGCATCGACTGAGAAAAGCCCACAAATCTCTCCACAAGCAGCAAACTTGGCGGGGCTTTCGCCCCGCCAAGTTTTCCCCGTTTTTTCGCGTTCCCCCGAATCCTACCAACAGGAGGTTTTCCATGCAGGGAATTTTACCGTATCTGATCAGCGGTATCTCTGTGGGAGGTCAGTACGCGCTCATCGCCATCGGCTACACGCTGGTCTACGGCATTCTGCGCCTCATTAACTTTGCCCACGGCGATGTCTTTATGGTGGCAGGCCTGATCATGGTCTACACCACCGCGTCCATGCCCATGTACATTTCGATCCCGCTGGTGCTCATCTTCACCGTCATTCTCGGCTTTGCCATCGAGCGCGTGGCCTATAAGCCGCTGCGCACGGCGCCGCGTATGTCGCTGATGATCAGCGCCATCGGTGTGAGCTACCTCATCCAGAATCTTGCGTTCTACCTGACCGGCGGCCTGCCGCAGCCGGTCAAGACGCCCATTCCGTGGATCTCCGACACCGTGACGCTCTTCGGCGCGTCCACCAAGCGCGTCACGGTCGTGACGCCCGTTCTGACCATCGCGCTCGTCTTTGCGCTCGTCGCGCTTATCAAAAAGACCAAGATCGGCATGGGAATGCGTGCCGCCGCCAAGGACTTTGAGACGGCGCAGCTCATGGGCGTGAAGATCAATTCCGTCATTTCCATGACCTTTGTCATCGGCTCGTTCCTCGCCGCGGTCGGCGCGATGCTCTACTTTACGAACTATCCCACGGTGGCGATCACCTCCGGCGGTATGCCCGGCCTGAAGGCCTTCGTCGCGGCGGTGTTCGGCGGCATCGGCTCCATTCCCGGCGCGGTGGTCGGCGCGTTCCTGATCGGCCTTTGCGAGGAGATCATCAAGGGCCTCGGCCAGTCCACCTTCTCCGATGCGTTCACCTTTGCGCTGCTGATCATCGTGCTGTGCGTCAAGCCCACGGGACTGTTCGGCGAAAAGGTCACGGACAAGGTGTAAGGAGGGGTGAAGATGAAAAAGAAAACGATCGGCAAAGAGTATATCTTCACCGCGCTCATCCTGTTCGTCGTGCTGGCGGTCACGATGGTCCTCGACTCCCAGCTCCCGGGCTATCACATTGTGATCAAGGTCATCAAAAAGGCGTCGGTCTATTCCCTCGTCGCCGTTTCGATGAACCTGCTCAACGGCTTTACGGGCCTTTTCTCCCTCGGTCAGGCGGGCTTTATGCTCCTCGGCGCGTATTCCTACGCGGTGCTGTGCATCCCGGTCGCCAAGCGCGCGGGCGTATACCAGTATTTTGACGGCGGTATCGTGAAGTTCTCCCTGCCGGAGATCTTCGCGAGCTTCCTCGGTGACAAGGTCGGCTCGGCGGTCGGCATGATCCTCGCGCTGCTTGTCGGCGGTCTGATCGCGGCGTTCTTCGCCTATCTGATCGGTCTGCCCGTGCTGCGTCTGAAGAGCGACTACCTCGCTATTGCGACCCTCGGCTTTGCCGAGATCATGCGCACCATTATCCAATGGAACGCCATCGGTCCGCTGACCAACGCCTCGAACCTTCTCAAGGGCTATCCCGATTTCAGCAGCGCGACCGCGTACCTGCTGCTCATCGGCGTGTTCATCGCGTGCGTTGTGCTGCTGGTGAACTCCACCTACGGCCGCGCGTTCAAGGCCATCCGCGACGACGAGGTCGCCGCCGAGGCGATGGGCATCAATCTTGCCCACCACAAGCGCCTTGCCTTCGTCATTTCCTCGTTCTTTGCGGGCGTCGGCGGCGGTATGCTGGCGATGTACATGGGCGCGGTGCAGGCGATGTCGTTCCGAAGCAGCATGACCTATGAGATCTTGCTGCTGGTCGTCATCGGTGGCATCGGCTCCATCACCGGCAGCGTGCTCACGAGCTTCCTCTACATCGCGGCGCTCGAGTGGCTGCTGCGCGGTCTGGATACCGGCGAGTTCCTCGGCATCACGGCGCCGGGCCTCTTCAAGAACGGCTTCCGCATGGCGGTCATCTCCGTCATCATCATGGTCGTCGTGCTCTTCTTCCGCAAGGGCATCATGGGCGATAAGGAGCTGCCCGATCTCCTGCGACGTCATACAAAGAAGGGAGGCGGCGAGAAATGAGCCAAAACGTTCTGCGTCTCGACAATATTACGATGCAGTTCGGCGGCGTCGTCGCCGTCGACAACCTGAGCCTTGAGGTCAACGAGGGCGAGATCGTCGCGCTCATCGGTCCCAACGGCGCGGGCAAGACCACCGCGTTCAACACCATCACCGGCGTGTATGAGCCGACGAACGGTCAGGTCAGCTTCATGGGCGAGCCGATCGTCCGCAACCATCCGCAGGGCAAGATGAAGCAGAATTACAAGGGCAAGGAGGCCGGGAAATTCGTTCAGCTGCCCGTGCTCGACCCTACGCCCGACCGGATCACCAAGCTCGGCATGGCGCGCACGTTCCAGAACATCCGCCTGTGGAAGTCCCAGACCGTGTTCGACAATGTGCTCATCGCCAAGCATATGCTGCGCACCAGCAACGTCTTTTCCGCCACGTTCCGTCTCAACCGCAAGGAGGAGGCGCAGCATCGTGAGGAGGTCATGGAGCTTCTGCGCATCGTGGGTCTGGAGGATGTGAAGGACGAGCTGGCGACGTCTTTGCCCTACGGCAAGCAGCGCCGGCTGGAGATCGCCCGCGCGCTGGCGACGCATCCGAAGCTCCTGATGCTCGACGAGCCTGCCGCCGGCATGAATCCGCAGGAGACGAACGAGCTCACCGAGTTCATCGGCCGCATCCGCGACGAGTTCCACATGACCATCCTGCTCATTGAGCACCACATGGATCTCGTCATGGACATTTCCGACCGCATCTACGTCATTGACTTCGGTGAACTGATCGCCACCGGTACGCCGGAGGAGATCCAGAATAACCAGCGCGTCATCGACGCCTATCTGGGGGTGGAAGAGGATGCTTAAAATTCAAAACCTTCAGGTCGCCTACGGCGGCATTCAGGCGCTGCGCGGCATTGACATGGAGGTGCCCGACGGCAAGATCGTCACCCTCATCGGCGCGAACGGCGCGGGCAAATCCACCACGCTGCGTACCATCTCCGGCCTTGTCAAGGCGAAGTCCGGCTCCATCACCTACAACAACGAGCAGCTGCTCGGCAAGCCCATCAACGCCATTCTCGCCGCGGGCATCGCGCAGGTTCCCGAGGGACGGCGCGTGTTTCCGGACATGACCGTGCTCGAAAACCTCAAGATCGGCGCCTACCTGCGCAAGGATAAGGAAGAGATCGAAAAGGATATCGAGTGGGTGTATGAGCTCTTCCCCCGCCTGAAGGAGCGCAACTGGCAGCTTGCCGGCACGCTCTCCGGCGGCGAGCAGCAGATGCTGGCCGTCGGCCGCGGGCTGATGTCCCGTCCGAAGGTGCTGATGATGGACGAACCCTCCCTCGGCCTTGCGCCGCTGGTCGTGCAGGGGATCTTTGATATCATCCGCGAGATCAACCGGCAGGGCGTGACCATCCTGCTCATTGAGCAGAACGCCAACATGGCGCTCAAGATCGCCGACCTTGCCTATGTGCTCGAGACCGGCACCATCACCATGAGCGGCACAGGCGCGGAGCTGCTGGCCGATGAAAAGGTCAAGGAGGCCTATCTCGGCAAGAAGCGCGGCAAATAAGCCTTGCGAAATCTTGACACGATTCGGGAAAAAGCATACAATGACCGTCGGCAGAAATGCCGGCGGTCATTTTTTCGGAAAAGGAAATCAGAGGAAAGCGATTATGGTATACCTTGCAGTCGCGCTGAGCGCAGCGCTCGGCGGCTTTGTTCAATCCATCACGGGCTTCGGCGCGGCGGTCGTGATGATGACCATTCTGCCGTACTTTTTCACCATGGTGGTCGCGCCGTCGGTCTCGACCTCCATCTGCCTCGGGCTGACGGTCACGCTGGCGTGGAAGCTGCGCAAAAGCATCGACCTCAAGCTCACTCTGCCGCCCACGCTGCTTTACGCGGCGGCGAGCGTGACGGCCATCCGCTTCATCGGCTCGATGGACCTGCGCGTGATGACCATGGTGTTCGGCGCGTTCCTGATGCTGCTCGGCGCCTATCTGCTGCTGACGGAAAAGAAGGCCGCCATCCGCGTTACGCCGGCGGTCACCGTCGTCTGCGGCCTGCTCGCGGGCGTCTGCGGGGGACTGTTTTCCATCGGCGGGCCGATCATGGCGATCTATTACCTTGCCGCCACGGACAGCCGCGAGAGCTATCTCGCCAACGCGCAGGCCAACTTCGCCGTGAATAATGTAACGTCCATTACCACGCGCGTTTTGAGCGGCTACTACACGCTCGACCTCCTGCCGCTGACGCTGCTCGGCGTGGCGGGCGTGGTCTGCGGGCAGCGCTTCGGGCTGAAGCTCGGCGGAAAGCTCAACGCCGTGCAGCTCCGCCGTCTCGTCTACGCCTATGTCATTCTCTCCGGCGCGGTCACCGTCGTGCAGCACCTATAAAAGAAAAGAGCGCCGAAGGCTAAGCCTTCGGCGCTCTTTGGCACGCCTGAGCGGATTCGGACCGCTGGCCTTCCGCTTAGGAGGCGGACGCTCTATCCAGCTGAGCTACAGGCGCGGGTACAGATTGCATTGTACCGCATCCGGGCGGCGCTGTCAACGGCAGGAGCGTGCAAAAAAAGTGAAAAATTCCGCGAAATACCTTGCAATCGGAAAAACAACAGCATATACTATTTAGGTTATTGCGGTACTTTCATTTCAGATACACCTGCCGCCGGCAGGAAGGAGAGACAGACTATGCAGAACAACAAGCTACGCAACGTCGCCATTATCGCGCACGTCGACCACGGCAAGACCACGCTCGTCGACGAGATGCTCAAGCAGGGCGGCGTCTACCGTGAAAATCAGGAGGTCGTGGACCGCGTGATGGACTCCAACGACCTTGAGCGTGAGCGCGGCATTACCATCCTTGCGAAGAACACCGCCATCCACTATGGCGATACCAAGATCAACATCGTCGACACGCCGGGCCACGCCGACTTCGGCGGCGAGGTGGAGCGTATCCTCAAGATGGTCAACGGCGTCATCCTGCTCGTGGACGCCGCCGAGGGTCCCATGCCGCAGACGCGCTTCGTGCTTTCCCGTGCGTTGGAGCTGGGCCACCGTGTGATCGTGGTCGTCAACAAGATCGACCGCCCCGACCAGCGCATCCACGAGGTCGTGGACGAGGTGCTCGAGCTGCTGCTCGACCTTGACGCCACGCCCGAGCAGCTCGACAGCCCCATGCTCTTCTGCTCCGGTCGAAACGGTACGGCGAGCTATTCGCCCGATGAGCCCGGCACCGATCTCAAGCCGCTCTTCGATACCATCCTCAACTACATTCCCGCGCCCGAGGCCGACGTCGACCAGCCCTTCCAGATGCTCGTCTCCGCCATCGACTACAACGAGTTCGTCGGCCGCATGGCCATCGGACGCATCGAGCGCGGCGCGCTCAAGCAGAATCAGGAGATCATGGTCTGCAACTACCACAATCCCGACGCCGCGCCGAAGAAGGCGAAGGCCGTCTCCCTCTATGAGTTCGATGGTCTGGGCAAGAAGCCCGTTACCGAGTCCACTGCGGGCAACATCATCTGCCTGTCCGGCATCGGCGACATCACCATCGGCGACACCATCTGCGCGCCCGAGTGCGTGGAGGCGCTGCCCTTTGTGAAGATCTCCGCGCCGACGATGGAGATGACCTTCTCCATCAACGATTCCCCCTTCGCGGGCCGCGACGGCAAGTTCGTCACCTCCCGCCAGCTGCGCGAGCGCCTGTTCCGCGAAACGCTCAAGGATGTTTCTCTGCGCGTGACCGAGATCGAGGGCGCGATGGACGCCTTCAACGTCGCGGGCCGCGGTGAAATGTCGCTGTCCATCCTCATCGAGACCATGCGCCGTGAGGGCTATGAGTTCCAGGTCTCGCCCCCGCGCGTGCTGTACCAGAACATCGACGGCAAGAAGTGTGAGCCCATCGAGCGGCTGGTCGTGGACGTGCCCGCCGAGAGCGTCGGCGCAGTCATCGAGAAGATCGGCTCCCGCAAGGGCGACATGGTCGAGATGACGCCGGTCGGCGCCCGCATGAAGGTCGAATTCCTCGTCCCTGCGCGCGGCCTGTTCGGCTACCGCAACGAGTTCCTTACCGACACCAAGGGCGAGGGCATCATGGCGAGCGTGTTCGACTCCTACGCGCCCTACAAGGGCGATTTGGCGCGCCGAAACACCGGCTCCCTCGTCGCCTTTGAGACCGGCGAGAGCATCACCTACGGCCTCTTCAACGCGCAGGAGCGCGGCCAGCTGTTCATCGGCGCGGGCGTGCCGGTGTACGAGGGCATGGTCGTGGGCGTCAGCCCCAAGCAGGAGGACATCACCGTCAACGTCTGCAAGAAAAAGCAGCTGACCAATATGCGCGCCTCCGGCTCGGACGACGCGCTGCGTCTGGTCCCACCCAAGCAGATGAGCCTGGAGCAGTGCCTCGAATTCCTCGCCGACGACGAGCTGCTGGAGGTCACGCCGCACGCGCTGCGCATCCGCAAGACCATCCTCAACCACGAAAAGCGCATGAAGGCCACCCACGGCGGCAAGAAGTAAAAAAGAAAACTCCCTTTTAAGTTAATAGTTGCTGGGCAGATTGCCTGTCCAAACTACCATGATATATTTCGAAAGGAGTTGTCCGTATGAGAAAGAAAGCAGCTATCACTATGGCAGTTGCGATCATCGTTCTGACGGCAGGCGTGATTATTTTGAGAGGGAAAATGCCTTATAAAGATTTGAAAGCCTCCGATATTGTTTCCGCAACAGTCTATTTCTTTCCGCCCGATAAGACAGTCCAAATTACAGATGTAGAAGAACTTGTTTCATATCTCGGCGAGGTTACCATCTATAATGAAGATCATTCATATAACGACTATTGCGGTCAAACGGTCTTGTTCACGCTAACAATGGCTGATGGGGCTCAGGAAAAAATTACAGCATTCAATCCGTTTATCATAATCAACGGCGTAGGATATAAGGCAAAATACGAACCGTGTGAGAGGCTTAGCCGCTATGCAAATCAATTACTGAGCGCTGGATAAAACTATGATATCGTGGTCAAAGAACAGACTAACAACTTTTGAACTGGCAAATTGAAAACTATACGCCGCATAACAAGAGCAAGGTGCAACTGAGGCTTGCTCTTGTTTATTTTCCAGCGGATGAACTAAGTCTACATGGACGCCGGCTGCCTAAGCAGCGGCAACCATTATCTTAAAAGGGAGAAAGAAAAAAGGAACGGCGTAGCCGTTCCTTTTTTGCGCTTATCCGATCCCGAACAGCCGTTTGCCGTTCTCGGCGGTCAGGCGGATCAGCTCGTCTGTGTCCAGGCCCCGCAGCGCCGCGAGCTTTTCCGCGATATAGCGGACGCTGCGCGAGTCGTTGCGCGTGCCGCGCACGGGGACGGGGGCCATATAGGGGCTGTCCGTTTCGAGCAGCATCCGGTCGAGCGGGCACTCGAGCGCGACCTCGACCGTTTTGCGGGCATTTTTGTAGGTCACGGGGCCGTCAAAGCCGAGATACCAGCCGCGCTTTAGAAGCTCGCGCGCCATCTCGACGCTGCCGGAGAAGCAGTGGAACACACCGCGCACAGCGGGAAATTCCTGCACGATGGCAAGACTGTCGGCGTGCGCCTCGCGGTCGTGCACGATGACGGGGAGGTCCAGTTCCTGCGCCAGCGCAAGCTGATCGCGCAGCACCCTCTGCTGAAGCTCTCGCGGCGGGTTCTGCTCCCAGTAGTAGTCCAGCCCGATCTCGCCGATGGCAACGACCTTCGGCTCCCGCGCCCACGCGCGAAGCGCGTCCAGACTGTCCTCCGTGTAGGGCGCGCAGTTCTCGGGGTGCCAGCCGACGGCGGCGTAGACGTGCGGATAGGTCCGCGCCAGCTCCACCGCGCGGCGGGAGGACTCCAAATCACAGCCAGGGTTGAGGATCAGTCCCACGCCGTGTTCGGGCATGGAGGCGAGCAGCGTCTCACGGTCGGCATCGAACGCCTCGTCGTCGTAATGCGCGTGGGTGTCAAAAATCAAGCTCATAGGGTATCCTTTCTTTTTGTTAGAGGGGATGATCCCCAGCAAAAGGGCATTTCACAAACGGCGTACAGCCTTGCTGTGGAAAAGTCTTTTGCCGGCTCCTTGACCGCATGGCAGCAGCGGCTGAGCGGAACAAGAAGTACGTCAAATCGACTGAGGGAGAATGACTTCATACGGCTGCTGAAATAAAGCTTCCTATTGGCAGTTCGTGGGGTCGAGGGGAAAGCGCCGAAGCGCCGCCGGTGGCGGAAAAAGCGAGGCGGTTTCGAGGAAGCGGCGCAATTGGCGCGCCCAAAGAGGCGCGGGAATTGCTTTGCCGCGACGGTGAAGAAGCCCCTCGTTGTCTCTGGGGTTCTAAAGGGGCTATCTCTTCAGCTGAGAGATAGCCCCTTTGCTCCTATTTCAGCACAGCTTTGCGCCGGCGGGGATCTTATCGTCCACCATAATGAGGTTCAGGACCTCCTGCCCCTTCTCGGTGTGGGTGGCGGAGAGCAGCATACCGCAGCTCTCGAGCCCCATCATCTTGCGCGGCGGCAGGTTGACGATGGCGACCAGCGTCTTGCCGACGAGCTGCTCCGGCTCGTACCACTTGTGGATGCCGGAGAGGATCTGGCGGTCGGTGCCGGTGCCGTCGTCGAGCGTGAAGCGCAGCAGCTTATCGCTCTTCTTCACGGCTTCGCAGGCTTTGACCTTGACGGCACGGAAGTCGGATCTGCAGAAGGTGTCGAAATCGACCTTCTCCTCCGTCAGAGGCTCGGTCTCCAGCGCGGGGAGCGCGGCCTTCTTCTGCGCCTCCTGAATGGCCTCCAGCTCGGCGAGCGCCTTTTCCATGTCGATGCGCGGGAAGATGGCCTCGCCCTTGTGGACGGTGACGCTCGCGCTCAAGCGGCCCCATTCGGCGGCGCTGTCCCAATCGCGGCAGTCTGCCGCCGCGCCGATCTGCGCGAAGATCTTCTCGCAGGAGGCGGGAATGAACGGCGTGAGCAGGATGGTGCAGATGCGGATGGTCTCAAGGAGGTTGTACATCACGCTGGCAAGGCGCGCGCGGTTGGCCTCGTCCTTGGCGAGCACCCACGGCGCGGTCTCGTCGATATACTTGTTCGCGCGCTGAATGACCTTGAAGATGGCCTCCAGACCGTTCTGGAACTGGAATTTCTCCATCTCGGCCTCGTACTTGCCGCGCAGGGCGGAGGCCGCCGCGATGAGATCGGCGTCGAACTCGCCCTCGGCGCGCTCGACGGGCAGCGTACCGCCGAAATACTTCTCGACCATGGCGGTCGTGCGGGAGACGAGGTTGCCGAGGTCGTTGGCAAGATCGACGTTGATGGTGTTGATGAGCAGCTCGTTGCTGAAATTGCCGTCGGAGCCGAACGGGAAGGTACGCAGCAGGAAGAAACGCAGCGCGTCCACGCCGAAGCGCTCGGCAAGCACATAGGGATCGACGACATTGCCCTTGGATTTGCTCATCTTGCCGCCGTCCATGACGAGCCAGCCGTGGCCGTAGACGTGCTTGGGCAGCGGCATACCCATGCTCATGAGCATCGCGGGCCAGATGATGGAGTGGAAGCGGACGATCTCCTTGCCAACGAAGTGGACGTCGGCGGGCCAGAACTTCTCGTAATCGTCGTACTTTTCGTTCATGAAGCCGAGAGCGGTGCAGTAGTTGAACAGCGCATCGACCCAGACATAGACGACGTGACCGGGGTCGAAGTCCACCGGCACGCCCCAGGTGAAGCTCGTGCGGGAAACGCACAGATCCTCAAGGCCGGGCTTGATGAAGTTGTTCACCATCTCGTTCACGCGGCTGGCGGGCTGGAGGAAATCTGTGTCCTCAAGCAGGTGCTGCACGCGGTCGGCGTACTTACTCAGCTTGAAGAAGTAGGCCTCCTCTTCAGCGTCCTCCACCTCACGCCCGCAGTCGGGGCACTTGCCGTCCACGAGCTGGCTCTCGGTCCAGAAGCTCTCGCAGGGCTTGCAGTATTTGCCGACGTACTTGCCCTTGTAGATGTCGCCGTTGTCGTGCATCTTCCTGAAGATATTCTGGATGGCCTCGACGTGGTAATCGTCGGTGGTGCGGATGAAGCGGTCGTTTGAGATGTTCATCAGCTTCCACAGGTCGAGGATGCCCTTCTCGCCGCAGACGATGTTGTCCACGAACTGCTGCGGGGTCACGCCCGCGGCCTTGGCCTTGTCCTCGATCTTCTGACCGTGCTCGTCCGTTCCGGTCAGGAACATCACGTCGTAGCCGGTCAGGCGCTTGTAGCGCGCCATCGCGTCGGTCGCCACCGTGCAGTAGGTGTGGCCGATGTGCAGCTTGTCCGACGGGTAGTAAATGGGCGTGGTGATATAGAATCGTTTCTGTTCCATGGGTATCTTCCTCTTTTCCTGCCCGCGCCGAATGAAAGCGGGGCATAAATTCTCTTTAGTTTAGCACATTTGAGGACATTTTTGCAAGAGGTACGGCGTTATTTGCGCGGGCTCCGCGCAAATAACGCCGTTTTTTTGAGGTATTCTTACGCGATGGCGCGCTTTCCCAGCGCGCGCAGCAGCGGTACGCCGAGCAGGAAGCACACGGCGGCCTCGCCGATGCTGACCGTCAGCGCGTTGTAGGCGAACAGCCCCGCGAACGCGGCGGAGATGCCCGTGCTTTCCCATGCGAGCATCGCGCCGACGATTACGGCGTTGCAGACGACTGGCGGCACGGCGGCAGTCCATGCGCTGCGGCAGCGGCCCGACCACACGGCGGCGAGCAGCGTGGCGAGCGTGCCGACGACCAGATCGAGCAGGCCGTAGGGACTGAGCAGGTTGGTGATCAGGCAGCCCACGGCAAGACCGGGGATCGCCGCCTTGCGGTCGCGGCAGGGCAACACGCACAGAGCCTCGCTCAGGCGAAACTGGATCGCGGGAAAGGCGAGGCCGAAGAAATTGGAGATCCACGCGAGCGCCGCGTAGGCGGCGGCAATGACGGCGGCGCGGGCGAGATCGCGGGTAGAGTATTGCAGCTCCATAGAGGGGTATCCTTTCTTGGGAATGTAAACAGATGCGGGGGAAAGACGGTCAGGCGGCCCCGCAGGACCGCCTGACGCTGCCTTAAAATTCGGGGGAGGTTCTGCCGGAGGTCAGGTACTCATAGTATTGCGCTTCGGTCGCCGCCATGTAGGTCATGACCCACAGCGTGCCGACGCCAAGGCACAGCGAGCCGACAATGCCCCAGCCGATAAAGCTCAGATCGAGCACGAACTTCTCCCACTTGTGACCGGTCATCAGGCGCTGGCTCTCGTCCAGACATTCCCTCCAGCCGTATTCGGGGTGGTCGGCCTTGACGTAGTAGACCATGGAGTAGGCGTAGGCCTTGACGATGCCGGGGATGAAAAGCAGCAGGCTCCACAGGAAGATAAAGAGCCCGGAGAGCAGACTGATGAGCAGCGTGCCGCCGAAATCGTCCCGAAAGCCGCGGAACAGATCGTTGAGGTCAATGCCTCGGCCCTCGCGCGCCTGCGCAAGGAAGGCATATTTCTGCGCGTAGAGCATCGGGCCGGTGACGACGAGCGCGCCGACGCCGGGGAGAATGCTGCCGGCGGCGCCGACGATGGCGGAGACCACCAGACAGAACACCACGCCCATGAGCCATTGATCCTTGAAGATGCCGCCGCCGAGCCGGGCGCGGGCGGCTGCCTTCCATTCGCTTCTTGTCATGCGGATTTTCTCCTTATCACACAATATTTTGCTTACAGCAGGTCGGGCAGATGGCGCACGACCTCGGCGCAGCGCGGGCACAGCCCCTCGGCGTTGGGCGTGAGGGAGTGCTTCCAGCAGCGCGGGCACTTCGTGCCGGCGGCGTTTTCGACCTTGACGGCAAGCTCGCCGCCGACGGTCAGCTCGACCTTGGAGACAATGAACAGGTCGGCGAGCGCCGCGGGGTTCTCGTCCGCGAGGAACACATCGCCCTCGGGCACGGTCAGATGCACGTCGGCCTCCAGACTCTTGCCGATGACCTTCGCCGCGCGGGCCTCCTCGAGCGCGCCGTTGACGGCGGTGCGGACCTCGATGATGTGCTCCCAGCGCGCCATGGTCTCGGCGTCGAGCGCGTAGGCGGTGAAGGGCTTGTTCATGTCGTTGAGCACCACGTTGCGTGCGTCGTCCTCGGCGGTGTGCGGCATGGCGAGCCAGATCTCATCGCAGGTGAAGGCGAGGATGGGCGCGAAGAGCTTGGCAAGGGTCGAGAGCGTGAGGTAGAGCGCGGTCTGGGCACTGCGGCGCTCGGCGGAGTCCGCCGCCTCGCAGTACAGGCGGTCCTTCACAATATCGAGGTAGAAGCTCGAGAGCGTGGTGACGCAGAAATCGTTGACCGCGTGGGTGATGATGTGGAACTCGTAGTCGTTGTAGGACTGCTCGACCTTTTCGATCAGCTCGTTGAGCTTGGTGATGAGCCAGCGGTCGAGCACCGGCATATCCTCGGCCTTGGTGAGGTGCGCGGGGTCAAAGTCCACCAGGTTATCGAGCATGAACTTGCAGGTGTTGCGGAACTTGAGATAGTTCTGGCTGAGCTGCTGGAAGATGGCCTTGGAGCAGCGCACATCCGCGTGATAGTCGGCGCTCGCCGCCCACAGACGCAGGATGTCCGCGCCGTTCTCGTTGAAAATGTCGGCGGGATCGACGCCGTTGCCGAGGCTCTTGTGCATCGCGCGGCCCTCGCCGTCCACGGTCCAGCCGTGGGTGACGCACTCCTTGAAGGGAGCGCCCTCGCCGAACGCGCCCACGGCGGTCAGCAGGGAGGACTGGAACCAGCCGCGGTACTGGTCGAGGCCCTCGAGGTACATCGTGGCGGGCCAGAAGCCCTGATCTTTCTTCATCGCGGCGAAGTGCGTGGAGCCGGAGTCGAACCAGCCGTCGAGCGTGTCCTCCTCCTTGGTGAAGCCGGCGCTCTTGCCGCAGTGCGGGCAGGCGAAGCCCTTGGGCAGAATGTCGGCGGCATCCATCTCGAACCAGGCGTTGGAGCCTTTTTCGGCAAAGAGCCTGCTCACGGCCTCGATGGTCTCGTCGGTGCAGACGGGCTTGCCGCAGTCAGCGCAGTAGAACACGGGAATGGGCAGACCCCAGCGGCGCTGACGGCTGATGCACCAGTCGGCGCGCTCACGGATCATGCTCTTCATGCGGTCGATGCCCCAGCCCGGGACCCAGCGCACGTCGTCGCACGCGGCGCAGGCCTCGTCCTTAAAGGAATCGACGGAGCAGAACCACTGCGGGGTGGCGCGGAAGATGATGGGCTTCTTGCAGCGCCAGCAATGCGGATAGCTGTGCACGATCTCCTCGGAAGCGAAGAGGGAGCCGGCCTCCTTCATATCGTTGAGGATGACGGGGTTGGACTCCTCCACGAGCATTCCCTCATACTTGCCGGCATAGTCGGTGTGGCGGCCCTGATCGTTGACGGGCACGACCATATCCATGCCGTAGCGGCGGCAGGTCTGATAGTCGTCCGCGCCGAAGCCGGGGGCGGTGTGGACGCAGCCCGTACCGGAATCCATCGTGACATAATCGGCGAGGACCAGACGGCTGGTCTTGGGCAGGAACGGATGCTGCGCGAGCATATTCTCATAGAAGTTGCCGGGGTGGGTCTCGACGACGGTGTAGTGCTCGACCTTGCCGACGGCCATGACCTTCTCGACGAGCGCCTCGGCGACGATGTACATTTCGCCGTTGTCGTCGTTGCGGACGATGGCGTAGCTCTCGTCGGGATGCAGCGCGATGGCGAGGTTGCCGGGCAGCGTCCAGATCGTGGTCGTCCAAATGACGAAGCTGAGCTTGCTCTTATCGAGATGGCTGAGCTTGCCGAGGTCGTCGTGCATCGGGAACTTGACATACACGGTCGTGCAGGGGTCGTCCTGATATTCGATCTCCGCCTCGGCCAGCGCCGTCTCGTCGTGATAGCACCAGTACACGGGCTTGAGGCCCTTGTAGATGTAGCCCTTCTTGTACATTGCGCCGAAGACCTTGACCTCCTCGGCCTCAAAGCCGGGATCCATGGTCTTGTAGGGGTGCTCCCAGTCGCCGAGCACGCCGATGCGCTTGAAGCCCTCCATCTGGATGCCGATGTACTTGTCGGCATACTGGTGGCAGGCGGTGCGGAAGTCTGCAACGCTCATGGCCTTGCGGTTGAGCTTCTGCTCCTTGATGATGGCGCTCTCGATGGGCATACCGTGGTTGTCCCAGCCGGGGATATAGGGCGTGTAGTAGCCGCGCATCGCGTAGGAGCGGGTGATGAAGTCCTTGAGGGACTTGTTGAGCGCGTGGCCCATGTGCAGTCCGCCGTTGGAGAACGGAGGGCCGTCGTGCAGAGCGAAGCGGGGCTTGCCCTCGTTCTTCTTGAGCATCACGTTGTAGAGGTCCATTTCCTCCCAATGCTTGAGCATCTCAGGCTCGCGCTTGGGAAGCCCCGCGCGCATCGGGAAGCCGGACTTCGGCATATTCAGCGTCGCTTTGTAATCCATGTCGTGTCTCCTTTATGTGAATTTTTCTGTTTGCTGCAAAATAAAAATGCTCTGTCTCCCGACAAAAGAGACAAAGCATAACCATACTCTGCGGTACCACTCTTCTTGCCGCCGTTCCGGCAGCCGCTCAAATGCCGCGATGTAACGGTCGCACCCGGGCTGTCCTACTGCGGCTTCAGACGCCTGCTCCGAGGTGATATTCGCTCTCCGCGCCCCGCTGCCTCGCACCGACCGGCAGCTCTCTTTGCGGGCGGACGGGAAGCTACTTGTCCTCATCTGCACAATTCCACATATCATGGTCATTCTACCCGCATTCTTTCGCTTTGTCAAGGCTGAAAATGCTTGCGGAAGCGGCAAAAATAGGCTATACTATCGGCGAAAAATACGCGAAAGCGACAAATTCCGGAGGCCGCGCCATGATCCACGATATCGAGCCGAAGCATTTATACAACGAATGGAAGCCGAACGCCGTGCCGAAAAGGTCGAGCGCCGTCGTGCAGTTCTGCGGGAGAAACCTCCTCTGCCGCATCGACGACAACGGACTCAAGCTCCCGAGCCGCGCCATGTTTCCCGACGGCGACGAGAGGTTCACCTATCTTTTTGAGCTGGACGGCAGGGAATACTACCTCCTGCGCGACGAAACGCCGCGCGGGCCGGACGGCTGGACCTACCGCGACATCAATATTTTCCGCACCGAGCAGCCGAAGGAGATCGCCTTCGCCGCGGTCAGCGCGTGGCACCTGTGCTGCTGGTACCGCGACACGAGGTTCTGCGGCCGCTGCGGCACGCCACTCGAGCACGATGTCAACGAGCGCATGATGCACTGCCCCAGGTGCGGCAATATGATCTTCCCGCGCATCAACCCCTCGGTCATCGTGGCGGTGACGCACGGCGACTACCTGCTGCTCACGCAGTACGCGAACCGCCCCGGCGCGACGCGCACGGCGCTCATCGCGGGCTTTACCGAGTTCGGCGAGACCGCCGAGCAGACCGTTCACCGCGAGGTGATGGAGGAGGTCGGCCTCAAGGTCAAAAACCTGCGCTACTATAAGTCTCAGCCGTGGGGCATCTCCGGCGGCGGGCTGCTGCTCGGCTACTGGTGCGAGCTGGACGGCGACGAGACCATCCATCTCGACAACTTCGAGCTGGCGGACGGCGCGTGGGTCAGCCGCGAGGAGCTGCGCCGCGACTACCGTGACAACGGCGTCGCCCTCACGAGCGAGATGATCGCCCGCTTTGCCGCGGGGCGAGAGTACGAGCCGGTGTCGGAATAAGATGAAAAAGCGCGGAGCAGAAGGCTCTGCGCTTTCCTTATGCAAGGGCTGTAGCGATCCATTTCCCGAGCAGCTGCAAAAGGAGAAAGTGCGCGGGATAGAAAATGTAAAAGAAATATTTTCCGCCGCGCCGCCCGCGTTCGCCGCTGTAGAGCAGCAGGAGCGGTGCGCACAGCAGCACCCACGGCGAGGCGATGAGCAGCGGGAGCAGTCCCGCGAGCCGCCATACGCCCGCCGAGCGCAGCAGATAGAAAAGCGCGGCGGAGAGCGTGCCGAGAAAGACGTATTCGCTGCGGACGGCAAACGCCGCCGCGCCGAAGACGAGACAGGTCAGGACGTACAGCGCTATCCGCTTCCCGCGCTCTGCCGCGTCGGACTCAATGCGTGCGAGCACGAATAGCTCTAGGCAGGAGAGCGAGAGCGTAAAGAGTACGTTTTGAAGCGCGGGACCGGTCCACTGCTCATAGTGCGCGAGGTTGAAGACCGGCTCGCTGACAAGGGCAAAGGCCAGCAGCGTGAGAAAATATCGCTTCCGGTCCCGTGTGTGCGTGAAGCCCTCGGCGAGCAGGAAGACATAGAGCGGAAAAGCGAGATGGCCCAGCACATCAAACACGCGGTAGACGCCCTGCACGGCGCCGAGCCATGCGGGCGCGTTCTGCGGGATGAGCGTGCTTCCGTCCTCACCGCGGAACGGCGCGAAAAAGCCGCGCCGGATCACGAGCATATTCGCATGGTCGCAGAGCATGGAGACCATGGCGATGTATTTGAGCGCGAAGCCGCTCAGCTTTTTGGGGATCTGTTTCATGAAGGGTTCTCCTGTGTGCGCGCCGCGCGGAGGGCGGAGCGGAAGTCCTCCCACGCCTCGGGGTGGTCGACATAGTATTTCGGACAAATTTTGCCGGTCACGTCGTAGTGGCGGATGACGTCGGCGGGAGCGAGATCGAATTCCTCGCACAGCCACGCCGTCAGCCGCAGAAGGCTCGCCATCGTCTCGGCGGAGAACTCGCCTGTCTCGTCCGCGTGGCAGACCTCGATGGAAACGGTATGATCGTTCGCCTGCGAGGAGCAGTAGGCGACCTCTGTGAGCGGGACGCATTGGAGCACCTCGCCCTCCAGCCCCACGATGAAGTGCGCGCTGGCGTAAGTCTCATGCGTGACGGCAAGGTTGGCGAAGAAGCTGCGGTTTGCCGCCGCCGAGGTGCCGGGGTTTCCGACGTAGTGGACGACCACGCCGTCGATCGTCTCGAGCGGCGTACCGGGGCGGGAGTATGGGTTGAGCGGCAGGATGTCCTGCTCCACCCATTCCGGCGCGGACACATCCGCGCCGGGGACGCCGCGGTGGCGGAACCAGTAGACCAGCTCCGCGCCGATGCAGAGGACGAGTACGGCGATGACCGCCCGCTCCAGCCAGACGCGGCTGCGCTTTTTTCGTGCAGCCATGCGTCAGAAGCCGCGCGCGGTCGCAGGCGTTTCAATGCCCATGCCGGCAAGCGCTTCGAGCGTGCAGGTCATCTCCGGCGTGACGATCGCATAGACGCTGCCGCTCGAGCTCGAGGTCGTGTCGATCGGCTGCCTGGTCGGCTTCTCGTCCACCCGGATGCTGTACCACAGCTCCAGCTCGACGTAGAAGCTGCCGCTGTAGAGCGTACTCTCAAAGAGCGAGGCATTGGAGGCGTGACCCGCCTCGTAGTCGCGGCGCAGCGCGGAGACGAGCGTGTTGGCCTGCGCGGCGGTCAGCTCGCCGTTGTCCTCGCCGTAGGCGCCGTCGCTGACGACGTCGTAGTAGCCGCCGGTGAGATAGGCGTTGCTCTTGTCGTCCGCCAGCTCGCCGAGCACGCGGTCGAGCGCGGCCTCGGGACAGTTGAGCAGCGCCGTCATCGTCTGCGCGACGGAGCCGGGCTCGTTCAGCTCCCGGGAGAAGGCGCGGCAGTCGCCGTAGCTGCGGCGCACGACGCGCCCGTCCGTGAGCGCGTAGGTGACGGTGAAATAGAGATAGCTGTCGACCGGAGCGTCCGCGGGCGTTTCATAGGTGGTCCGCGCGTAGCTGAGCTGGCGCGCCTTGTCGGCGATCATCGCGCGGTGCGCGGCGAGAGTGCGCTCAATGCTCTCCGGCTCGTCGAGCTTGCAGGAGAGGTGGTCGCCGTTCGAGGAGAGATAAACGGAGACGAACTCCACCTCCTCCGCGTCGGGCGTATAGCCCTCGTAGCCGGTGAGGTCGAGCGACATGGCGACGCCGAAGCACACGAGCACGGCGGAGAACACCACCGCGCCCACGCGGCCTTTGCGCCACACGCGAAAGCTCTTTTCCAGCAGCATCTCGGCGGCAAAGTAGCCGAGCTGCCCCGCAAGGAGCATGCAGGCAATGGTGCCGGCGAGAGAGTATTCGCCGCTCGTGAGGTTTATGCCGAAGATGAGGTAGTAGACGAGCTGACCGACGGAGAAGGCGGCGCACAGCGCCACGCCGTATTTGAACACGGGGCGCGCCCATGCTACGGTGACGATGGAGCCGCTGACCTCGCTCGGGCGCTTCCGATAAACCAGCAGTCCGAGCAGGGCGAACACGACGCCGACGGCGGCGTAGATGCCGAACCACTCCATGCCGTAGAGCACAAATCCGCCGCTCGAAACGATCTGCCGCGTGCCGTCGCTGAGGAGGATGTCAACATCGGGGGCAGCTCTCACGGAAAGTGCCTGCTCCAGCCTCCAGATGGGCGAGAGGAAGGTAAAGGTCTCGGGTGCCATGTAGCCGCTGTAGCCGTAGAGGAAGGTGCCGGCAAAATTGCGCACGAGGTATTCCATACCCACGGCAACGAAATTGAGGATGCCGTAGAACACGGGCGCGGCCAGAATTTGCCCGGTGAACATCATGCACAGCACGGCGAAGGAGTAGAAGAACACCACGGCGAGCACAGCGGCAAGGCAGGCCGTGCCGAACGCGGCGAGGTCGTGCACGCCAAAGCCCGCGGCGGCAATGACCGCGAGGGCGAAGGCGAGCACGATCGACGAGACCATGCACACAAGCCCCGCGAGGTAGTTCGTCGCATACAGCGTCTCGCGCCGCACAGGCATGGAGTGGAAGCCCTGCGTCGCGCGGGGCGCGGTGAGGTAAGAGAACATCGCCATGGCGAAGAAGATGCCGAATATCGCCGCCATCGCGAGGCCGCCGTAGGCGCCGATGCCGAGCACATCGTGGGATATTTCCTTGGCGATGTGCCAGCCCGCATGCGAGATCCAGCTCGCCTGCGCAAGCTGATTGAGCAGCGTCAGCGGCAGGATCAGCAGCCAGAGGAGCGTATAGCCGAACCACAGCGGCCAAAAGCGCTGCAGGTCTCTGCGGAAAAGGGCGCGGTCAAAGAACGATGTCGCGGACTGCATAGTCGGCACCTCCCAGCTCATAGATGAAAATTTCCTCCAGCGTCAGCGGCACGGCCTCCATGTACACGGGGTCCAGCGCGGCGAGCCGCTCGGTGATCTGCTGCGTATTGCCGCGGAAGATGATGGTGAACACGCGCCCGAGATGGCTCTCGTGCAGCAGGTTCAGCCCCGCGGGGAGCTCCGGCGCGCCCTCGCCCCGGAAGACGATCTGCATTTTGACCGTGTTCTCCTGCAGCTCGGAAAGGCTGCGCTCGAGCAGGACCTTTCCCTTATTCATGATGCCGACGTGGTCGCACACGTCCTCCAGCTCGCGCAGGTTGTGGCTGGAGACGAGCACCGTCGTGCCGCGCTCGGCGACGTCCTGCATGATAAGGCTCCATACCTGACGGCGCATCACGGGGTCGAGGCCGTCCACCGGCTCATCCAGAATGAGATAGTCCGGCATACAGCACATGGCGATCCAGAACGCCGCCTGCTTCTGCATTCCCTTGGAAAGACGGCGGATGAGCTGCTTTTCGTCCAGCGAAAAGACGCCGCGCAGCTTCTCGTAGCGCTCCATGTTGAACTGCGGATAGAAGCCGCGGTAAAATTTCATCATGTCGCGTATGCTCGACTGCATAAAATAGTGCCAGTCGTCGGGGATGGAGGCGATGCGCTGCTTGACCGCCACGTTCTCCCATACGTCTGCGCCGTCCACCGAGACGGTGCCGGAGTCCTGCCGGTATACGCCGGTCAGGTGGCGCAGCAGCGTGGATTTGCCCGCGCCGTTCGGCCCCACGAGACCGTAGATCGCGCCCTGCGGCACGGTCAGGCTCGCGCCGTCGAGCGCGGCAAAGCCGTCAAAGGTCTTCACCAGCTCACGAATTTCGATCATTTCTCTTCCTCCTCCCGGTAGATGGCGTCCAGCTCGGCACAGCTCATGCCGAGCGTACGCAGCTCGCGCAGCGTTTCACGCAGGGTCTCGGTCAGCGCGAGGCGGCGTCCGTCGTCCTCCGCGCGCTCGCGGCGCACGGCGAAGCTGCCCTTTCCCGGGACAGACGCGGCGTAGCCCTCCGATTCCAGCTCGCTGTAGGCGCGCTGGATGGTATTCGGGTTGATGGCGAGCTGACTGGCCAGCGCGCGCACCGAGGGGAGCTTTTCCCCGTCGGCGATCGCGCCGGAGACGATCAGCCGCCGCAGCCCGTCGCGCACCTGCTCGTAGATCGGGCGCGCGTCGCGGTAATTCAAGGTGATCATAGCGGTGCCTCCTGTTTGCTTATCGGCTGAGAAGTACGACGACGGCGACGAGCAGGACCACAAGGATCGCGCCTACGCCGACCGTCAGAACGCTGAAGGAAACCATGCTGCCATCCCTCCTGACTGCATTAAGCGTATTAGTACAGTTAGGATAGCATGAGAGCGTCGCTCTGTCAAGTATTTTTCGGAAATTGGCGAAATCTCACAGAAGAACGATAAGGCCCCGTTAAGAATTTATCTATTGTACCAAATCGTCATATTGACGAAATTTAATAATTTTAAAGTACCAATTTAACAAAAATAGAGAAAGTGCCGTCGGACGGTTGCTTTTGCGTGTGGAATCTGCTATCTTAATACCGTAGAGAAAGGGCGGGAAGACCCAATATGCCCTTTTGAAAGCAATGCAATTTAATAGGAGAGGGGAAATCACATGGATAAGATCATAGAAATCAACAGTGCGGTAAACGGTTTTGTATGGGGACCCATCATGCTGGCACTGCTGGTCGGCACGGGCATTTACCTGAGCTTCCGCGTCGGCTTCATTCAGTTCTCCAAGATCGGCTACTGGTGGAAGAACACCATCGGCAAGATCTTCCAGAAGTCCGAAGCGGGCGAGGGCGAGATCACGCCGATGCAGGCGGTCTCCACGGCGCTGGCGTCCACGGTCGGCACGGGCAACATCGCCGGCGTCACCGGCGCGATCATCCTCGGCGGCCCGGGCGCGGTGTTCTGGATGTGGATCTCCGCTCTCTTCGGCATGGTCACCAAGTTCGCCGAGGTCACCCTCGCGGTCAAGTACCGTGAGCGCAACGAAAAGGGCGACTGGTGCGGCGGCCCGATGTACTACATCAAGAACGGTCTCGGCCCCAAGTGGAAGTGGCTGGGCGTCATCTTCTCCGTGTTCGGCGCGCTCGCCGCGTTCGGCATCGGCAACATCTCCCAGATCAACTCCATCGCTTCCTCCGTCAACTCCGTCGCGGTCGCGTTTCATGAGAACGCCAAGGAGTTTGACACGATCATCGGCCTCATCACCGGCGTTGTGATCGCCATTTTCGTGGCGCTCGTGCTCCTCGGCGGCGTCAAACGCATCGGTCAGGTCACCGAAAAGCTCGTCCCCGGCATGGCGGCCATCTACATCGTCTGCGCGCTCGTGGTCGTTATCGCCAACGCGGGCACGATCCCCGGCGTGTTTGCCAGCATCTTCCAGGGCGCGTTCAACCCCTCTGCCGTCGTCGGCGGCGCGGTGGGCGTGACCATGAAGCTCGCCATCACCAAGGGTGTCGGCCGCGGCGTCTTCTCCAATGAGGCAGGCCTCGGCTCCGCGCCCATCGCGCACGCCGCAACCTCCGAGAAGAACCCCGTCCGGCAGGGCCTCTACGGCATCTTTGAGGTCTTTATGGACACCATCGTCATCTGCACGCTGACCTCCCTCGTCGTCCTCTGTTCCGGCGCCGCCACGGGCAACTACGGCAACAACGATCTCGCGGGCGTGCCCACCGCGGTTGCGGGCTTCGCCAGCGTCTTCGGCGACAAGCTCGGCTCCCTGATCCTTGCCGTCGGCCTGCTGCTCTTCGCCACCTCAACCATCCTCGGCTGGGCGCTCTACGGCACCCGCTGCGCGGAGTTCCTCTTCGGCAGCAAGATCATCCGCCCCTATCAGGTTCTCTTCTGCCTCGTCGTCGTGGCTGGCTCGGTCGCCAACCTCAAGCTGGTGTGGGACATCTCCGACACCCTCAACGGCCTCATGGCGATCCCGAACCTCATCGGCATCCTGCTGCTCAGCCCTGTGGTCATCAAGCTGACGAAGGAGCACTTCAACGGCGTGAAGGCAGGCAAGCTCGAATAAGCGAATATCCGGTCTCCTGCGGCGGGACGGACCATGCGGTCCGTCCCGCTTTTTGCTCCCCCGGCGAAAAAAGAGGAGAAAACGCGGAATATTTTCGAAGATTTCCCTTTACAATAGAAAAAAGCCGTGGTATGATATCAAAGCGCGTAAAGGCGCGCGAGGAGCATACCCGAACTTAGGACGCGGATCGTCACCTGTCCCGCCGCTCAGTTCAGGGTGAATATTTTTGAAAGGTGGAAACACAACTATGATGCTCAAAGACCAGAAGACTGCCATTATCGAAGCCAACCGCACCCATGAGAGCGACACCGGTTCTCCCGAGGTTCAGATCGCCATTCTCACCGAGCGCATCAACCAGCTCACCGAGCACCTCAAGGTCCACGCGCAGGATAACCACTCCCGCCGCGGCCTGTACAAGATGATCGGTAAGCGCCGCAGCCTGCTCGACTACCTCATGAAGAAGGACATCGAGCGCTATCGTGCCATCATCGCCAAGCTCGGCATCCGTAAGTAAGAGACAATATGCGCGGGGGAAGGATATTCTTTCCCCGCGTGTTTTGCTATCTTGCACCCCTGATTTTCCCGCAAAAGCCCACAAAACAGGGAGCCGACGCCCGCATTTTAGCAGTTGATCTTGTCCGCGAGACCTTCGCGGCTGAGCTCAAGTGCTAAAGGGTCGGACAAGGCTCCCGACAAAAATCTGAAAAGGAGTATGATCATGTCCACCATCATCACCCACCGTCAATTTCCCGGCTACCACAAGTATGAAATGGAGCTCGCCGGCCGTCCGCTGACCCTCGAGGTCGGCAAGCTCGCCGAGCTCGCCAACGCCGCCGTCATGGTCGGCTACGGCGACACCCGCGTGCTGGTCTGCGCCACCGCGTCCGCCCGTCCCCGCGACGGCATCGACTTCTTCCCCCTCTCCGTCGACTTTGAGGAGAAGATGTACTCCGTCGGCCGCATCCCCGGCAGCTTCAACCGCCGCGAGGGCCGCCCCGGCGAGAAGGGCATCCTGACCAGCCGCGTCATCGACCGCCCCATCCGCCCGCTCTTCCCCTATGATTTCCGCAACGACGTGTCCATCATGGCGACCGTCATGGCGGTCGACCACGACTGTTCTCCCGAGATCGCCGCGCTCATCGGCACCTCCGCCGCCCTCGCCATCTCCGACATTCCCTGGAACGGCCCCGTCGGCGCGCTGAAGGTCGGTCTCGTCAATGGCGAGCTGGTTCTCAACCCCACGAGCGAGCAGCGCAAGGTCTCCGACCTTGACGTGACCGTCGTCTCCACCAGCAAGAAGGTCGTTATGATCGAGGCGGGCGCGAACGAGGTCGATAACGACACGATGTACCGTGCCATCGAGCTGGCGCACAACGAAAATCAGAAGCAGATCGAGCTCATCAACCGCATGGTCGCCGAGATCGGCAAGCCCAAGTTCGACTATCCCCACGCGAACTTCAATCAGGAGCTCTTCGACAAGATCGTTGCCGACTTCATGGACGAGGCCATGGCCGCCATGGATACCGACGACAAGAACGTCCGCGAGGCCCGCTGGAACGAGATGATCGAGCACTGGCACGAGAAGTACCTCGAGGAGTATCCCGACATGGATCAGTACCTCGACGAGTTCACCTATAAGTTCCAGAAGAAGATCGTCAAGGCGTGGCTGCTCGAGGGTCACCGCGTTGACGGCCGTCAGAAGAACGAGATCCGTCCTCTCGCCGCCGAGGTCGGCGTGCTGCCCCGCGTCCATGGCTCGGGCCTGTTCACCCGCGGCCAGACGCAGGTGCTCTCCGTCTGCACTCTCGATACCCTCAGCGCCAACCAGAAGCTCGACACCATCTGGGAAGAGACTGAGAAGCGCTATATGCACCACTACAACTTCCCCGGCTACTCCGTCGGCGAGGCCAAGCCCGCCCGCAGCCCCGGCCGCCGCGAGATCGGCCACGGCGCTCTCGCCGAGCGCGCGCTGCTGCCCGTCATTCCGCCCGTTGAGGAGTTCCCCTACGCCATCCGCGTGGTGAGCGAGGTCGTCTCCTCCAACGGCTCCACCTCTCAGGGCTCCATCTGCGGCTCCACGCTCGCGCTGATGGACGCCGGCGTGCCCATCAAGGCTCCCGTCGCCGGCATCTCCTGCGGCCTCATTCAGGACGGCGACGATTTCACCACCTTTATCGACATTCAGGGCGTTGAGGACTTCCACGGCGAGATGGACTTCAAGGTCGCCGGTACGAAGAAGGGCATCACCGCCATCCAGATGGACCTCAAGAACGACGGCCTGACCATGGCGATCATCAAGAACGCGCTGGACATCACCTACGACGCGCGCGTGCAGATCCTCGACCAGATCATGCTGCCCTGCATCGCCGAGCCGCGTCCCGAGGTCAGCCCCTACGCGCCCAAGATGATCACCATGAAGATCGATCCCGACCGCATCCGCGAGGTCATCGGCAAGGGCGGCTCCGTCATTCAGAAGATCGTCGCCGACACCGGCGCGAAGATCGACATCGACGACGACGGCACCATCCACATCGCCTCTGCCGACGCCGCCGCCTGCGACGCCGCGAAGAAGTGCATCGACGACATCGTGTTTGTCCCCGAGGTCGGCAAGCTGTACTACGGCCGCGTCGTGCGCCTGATGCAGTTCGGTGCCTTCGTGGAGATCGCCCCGGGTAAGGACGGTCTGGTCCACATCTCCAAGCTCGACAAGAAGCGCGTCGAGAAGGTCGAGGACGTGGTCACCGTCGGCGACATGATCTGGGTCAAGTTCATGGAGATCGACGAAAAGGGCCGCTGGAACCTCTCCCGCAAGGATGCTCTCCTCGAGATCGAGGCCCAGCAGGCCGAGGCCGCCAAGGAGCAGTAAGCGGAAAACCGAAATTTGATATGCGGCGTCTTTTTGCCCTTGTGGGGAAGTGTGGAGTATGATACAATAAAAACGATAATATATTCAGCTGGGAGGTCAACCGGTGAAAAAGATCAAAAGTATACTGATGTCAGAGAATGGAATGAAGATCGTAAATGCGTTGTTCCTTCTAAGTATATTAATCCGGAACCGCGGCATTATTTTTGTGTTCTACTCCTGCTGGATCATCTATTTGGCATATTGCATCAGGAATACAAAATCTAAGGCCATGCAAATAAGCTGGGTGGTGCTTATTACGTTTGCCGTTGTGATGATTTGTGTAAACATCTATTTTTATTGCATCTCACGCTGATTGCCGATCGGTGGAATACAAAAAGAGGGACACGGCTGCGCCGTGCCCCTTTTCATTTTTTCCGTTTTGTGGTATCATACAGGCAAATACCGGCTAACATCAAGGAGGAAGCATTATGCCCGACACCATTGCTGCCATCGCCACCGCGTCCGCAGCCGCCGCGGTCGGCATCGTGCGCCTGAGCGGCGCGGAGACGCGGCGCGTGCTCGCGGCGCTGTTCACGCCGGTGGAGGGTCGTTCGGCTGCGGAGCTTCCGCCGCGACGCATGACCTACGGCACGGTGCACGACGCCGAGGGCCGCACGCTCGACCACGCGCTGGCGGTGGTGTTCTCCGCCGGACACAGCTACACGGGCGAGGAGAGCGCGGAGCTGCACTGCCACGGCTCGCCGGTCGTTTTGCAGGAGGTCCTGCGTGCCGCGTTTGCCGCAGGCGCGCGGCAGGCGCGGGCGGGGGAATTTACCGAGCGCGCGTTTCTGAACGGCAAAATGGATCTCACCGAGGCAGAGGCGGTCATCGACCTCATCGACGCCGAGACCGCCGAGGCGGCGCGGAACGCCGCCGCCCAGGTGGACGGCGCGCTGCGCCGCCCGCTCGAACAGGTCTACGACGCGCTGCTGAGCCTCACCAGCCGCTTCTACGCCGTGGTGGACTATCCCGACGAGGACATCGAGGACCTCACGCTTGCCGAGACGGAGCGGACGCTCACGGAGAGCGAACAAACGCTCGCGGCTCTGCTCGGCACCTTTGCGCGCGGACGTGTGCTCAAAAGCGGCGCGGCGACCGCCATCGTCGGCGCGCCGAACGCGGGCAAAAGCTCGCTGCTCAACGCGCTTGTGGGCTACGACCGCGCCATCGTCACCGACCTTCCCGGCACGACGCGCGACACCGTGGAGGAGAAGGCGGTGGTCGGCGGCGTGCTGCTGCGGCTCATCGACACGGCGGGCATCCGCGAGACAGACGACGCCGTGGAGCGGCTCGGCGTGGAGCGCTCGCGCCGCGCGGTCGAGAGCGCCGATCTGGTGATCGTGGTAGCGGACGGCAGCCATACGCCGCTCACTGTGGAGCCAGACATTCTCGCGCTTGCCGCCCAAGTGCCGCATTGGATTCTGGCCATCAGCAAGGACGATCGAAACCCCGCCGTAAAGACCGCCGTTTGGAGACTGCCGGACGGCGCGCCTGTGCCGGAGCATCTGGTCTCCTTTAATTCCGTAATGCCCGGCGGGCTGGATGCGTTGATCGACACGATCAGAGACTGCTTTCCTGCCGGCGTTCCCGCGGGCGGCACGCTGCTCACCAACGCACGGCAGGCCGAGGCCGTCGACCGCGCCCTGAACGCGGTCCGTGCGGCGCACGAGGCGCTCACCGCCGGGCTGACGCCCGACGTGGTGCTCACCGAGGCCGAGGGTGCTCTCGACGCGCTCGGCGAGCTGACCGGCCGCACGGCGCGCGAGGACATGGTGACGCGCATTTTTGAACGCTTCTGCGTCGGAAAGTAAACGGAAAGCATTGTTTACAGAAAATGATTGATATTATCTTAACGTTCTGCTACAATACTGCCATTCTAAGGAAGAATCGACTCTATTCCCCAAAAGGGGCCGTTTGTCTGCGGCCCGGAAAGGAACGCCATGCGTGACTATATTATCATGACCGACAGCTGCTGCGACCTGAATCAGCAGGAGGTCGACGAGCTCGGGCTTACCGTTCTGCCGCTTTCCTTTACGATTGACGGCAAAACCTATCTCAACACGCCCGACCATGCCGAGATGTCCCCCGAGGAATTTTTCGCAAAGATCGCTGCGGGCGAGAACAGCACTACCGCCGCCGCCAATGTCGGTCAGTTCGACGAGGCGATGCGCAGGGCGCTCGACGCGGGCAAGGATATCCTGTGCATCTGCTTCTCCGGCGCACTGTCCACCACCTACCAGTCCGCCCGCATCGCGGCGGAGGACCTGAAAAGCGAGTACCCCGACGCGAAGATCCTCGTCATCGACTCCCTCTCCGCCTCGCGCGGACAGGGGATGCTGCTCTACCGCACGGTACAGGAGCGCCGGAGGAGCAGCCCCGACATCGAGACGCTGGCGGCATATGTGAGGAGCATCCTCCAGACCCAATGCCACTGGTTCATCGTGGACGATCTCAACCACCTCAAGCGCGGCGGCCGCGTGAGCGCCACGGCGGCCTTCGTCGGCACGATGCTGGGCATCAAGCCCGTCATGCACACCGACAGCGAGGGCAGGCTCATTCCCATGAGCAAGGCGCGCGGCACCAAGGCTGCGCTCAAGGCGCTGGTCGACAAGGTGGAGGAGCTGGGCGTCGAGCCGGACAAGAACCAGCCCTTGTTCATCTGCCACGCCAACTGCCCCGACTCCGTGGCATACGTCAAGGAGCTGCTGGAGGAGCGCTTCGGCGTGACGGACGTCCGCGCAGACTTCATCGGCCCCGTGATCGGCGCGCACACCGGCTGCGGCACGCTGGGGCTGTTCTTCGTGGGGACGCAGCGATGAAGTGGCTGGAGCTGCATATCGACACCGCCCGCGCCGGTCTGGAGCCGGTCAGCGAGCTGCTGCGCGAGCAGGGCGTCGAGGGTCTTGTCATCGACGACGAGGCGGACTTTAAGGATTTTCTCGAAAACAACCACCAGTATTGGGACTATGTGGACGATGAGCTGCTGGCGGAGAAGCACGGCAAATGCCGCGTGACCTTCTACCTCGAAGAAAGCGAGAGCGGTTTTTCCACGCTGGCGCAGGTGCGCATCGCGCTCTCGGCGCTCAAGAAGCAGCATCCCGAATACGCGCCGCTGCTCCTCACGATGGAAAACGTGGAGGACGCCGACTGGGAGAACAACTGGAAGCAGTTCTATAAGCCCATGGAGATCGGCGAGCGCCTGCTGGTCATTCCCGAGTGGGAGCAGGCGAAGCCGACGGAGCGCGTGAAGCTCATCCTGAATCCCGGGCTGACCTTCGGCACGGGCAGCCACGCGACCACACGACTGTGCCTTCAGGCACTCGAAAAGCACATCCGCGGCGGCGAAAAGGTGCTCGACCTCGGCTGCGGCAGCGGCATCCTCTCCATCGCGGCGCTGCTGCTGGGCGCGGAGGACGCCTTCGCCTGCGACATCGACGACAAGTGCGTGGGCGTCGCCTACGAGAATGCCGCGCTCAACGGCATCGGGCGGGAGCACTACACCGTCCGCGCGGGCGACGTGCTCAGCGACAAAAGGCTCGCGCGCGAGTTCGGCGGAGACTATGATATCGTCGTGGCGAACATCGTGGCGGACGTCATCATCGCGCTCGCACCGCAGGTGCGGCCGCTGCTGAAAAAGGGCGGGCTGTTCCTCTGCTCGGGCATCATCGACGACCGCGCGGTCGAGGTCGCGGACGCGCTGCGTCTTGCGGGCTGGGCGATCATGGAGGCCCGCGAGAGCGAGGGCTGGTTCTCATATTTGTGCAAATAACAGCATAGCAAAAGGGGAGCGTTCTCTGCCATAGAGAACGCTCCCCGTGTTTGGTGCCGTATCGCGTGCAATTTATTTCCTGATTTTTTGCAGCATCCTTGTAAATTCCTCCGGCAGGGGACAGGAAAGCTCCACGACCTCGTGCGTGCGCGGATGGAGAAAGCGCAGGCCGACCGCGTGCAGGCATTGCCCCGTCAGGCCGGGGACCTCCTTCTTTGCACCGTATACCGTGTCGCCGAGAATGGGATGCCCGATGTAGGCCATGTGGACGCGGATCTGGTGCGTGCGTCCCGTTTCGAGCCGGCAGCGGACGTGGGTATAGCCCGGATAGCGGGCGATGACCTCCCAATGCGTGACCGCCTCGCGCCCGCCGGCGACCACCGCCATACGCTTGCGGTCGGTCGGGTGGCGCGCGATGGGCGCGTCCACCGTGCCGCGGTCCTCGCGCAGAGCGCCCACAACGATGCACTCGTAGGTGCGCGCGAGCGTGTGGTCGGCGAGCTGTGCGGAGAGGTACTGGTGCGCCGCGTCGTTCTTCGCCGCGATGATGAGACCGCTCGTGTCGCGGTCGATGCGGTGGACGATGCCCGGGCGCAGCGCGCCGCCGACGCCCGAGAGCGTTCCTGCGCAATGGTACAGCAGCGCGTTGACGAGCGTGCCGTCCGGGTGTCCCGGCGCGGGGTGGACGACCATGCCGCTGGGCTTGTTGACCACGATCACGTCCGCGTCCTCGTACACCACATCGAGCGGAATGTCCTGCGGCACGGCCTCGACCGGCTCCGGCTCGGGCAGCGTCACGGCGATGTCCTCGCCGCCCGCGAGCTTATAGCTTTTGCCGGCTGTTTCCCCGTTCACCGCGACTTCGCCGCTCTCGATGAGCCGTGCCGCCTGCGAGCGAGTCAAGCCGTCAAGGCTCGACGCAAGAAATGCGTCGAGCCTTTGATTTTTGCTTTCTTCACTTGCCCTGAGCAGGATCGGTTCCATGGTCCTTCTCCCAATTCTTCGCGTCGGTGTTCGGGTAGATCCAAATGTAGTAAACGAGTGCCGCGATGGTGCCGCAGACCACAAAGCAGTCCGCAACGTTGAAAACCGGAAACTCGATGAACGTGCAGTCGAGCATATCCACCACATAGCCGAGGCGAACGCGGTCAATAAGATTTCCCACGCCGCCGCCGATCACGGCGGTCAGCGACCACACGCCGAGCGGGTGCCGCACGATCCGCGCGAGCAGCCACGCGAGCGCGAGCATCCCCACGCCCGTCACGCCGATGAGCAGCCAGCGCTCGCCGGAAAAGCTCGACCATGCCGCGCCGAAATTGCGCACATAGTGCAGCCGCAGCAGCTGTGGGAGAAAGGGCTTGCTCTCGCCCACGGCGAAATGGGTAACGATATAGGCCTTCACCCACTGGTCCAGCGCGACGATGGCCGCGATAGCCAAAGGGAAGAGCCACAGCGAACGCTTCTTCACGGCTGCGGCACCTCGCTGTCGTCATTGGGATAGACGAGCACCCACTCCGCGTCCGCGGGGGCAAGTGCGAGCGTTTCCGCCTGCGCCTGTCTCATGCCGAGGCCCTCCGGCAGGTCGCGCAGCGCGGCGATAGGGGCATAGTAAAAGCCCGCGTCGCCGTCCTTCACGCCGCCGCTTGAGAGCACATAGTCCGTCGCGCCCGCGCCGTACAGCTCAAACATCGGCAGGCCGTAGTCGGCTGCCAGAAATTTACCCTCTCTTCCGCTCTCGCCGATGGGAGCGGTCTCGCAGTAGTATTCTGCCTCTGGGCTGCCGTTTTCCAAGTCAGCGGGTGCGTTTGCGGTCTTGAACCCGTCCGCCGCCGCGCCGCCAAGCTGGCGGTCATAATACGGGCTGGACTGCACCGTTTCACAGCGCTGCTCGGGATATTCCACCTCGGCGTCCGTATCGGGCAGCGGATCGCTGGGCGGCGCCGCCATCGAAAACATCACCTGATCCTCCTGTGCGGCAGGCGCGGCAGGTGCAGCGTCGTTTGCTTCCTGCTTCATCGCCGTTCGCGGGATCGTTACCGCCGCCGCGAGTGCGACGATCGCCGCGCAGGCCGCCATCGGCATCCACCGCCGCCATGCGCTCCGCTTTTTTGTTTGCGGCTTTTTCGCCGCCTTTTCTGCGCGCACCGCCGCCATCACGCCCTCCGTGAAGCCTGCGGGCACGTCCTCGTCCTCCAGCTCGCCGAGGGCGGCGTGCAGGGCCGTCAGCTCACCGAGCAGCCTTCTGCATTTCTCGCATTCACTCACATGAGCGAGCACCTCCGCACGCTCCTCCTCCGTCAGCTCTCCGTCAACAAAGGCCGAGAGCAGCGGCGCAAATTCTTCACATTCCTTCATATTGCGTTCCTCTCCCCTCCGACAGTCTGATTACATTCTGTAACCTTTGACGCTGGCTTTTCAAAAAAGTTCCCGTCTGCCGCCAAATAATTTCGCAGCAGCAGCCGCGCGCGGTTGATGCGGCTCTTTACCGTGCCGAGCTCCAGCTCCGTGACCTCGCAGATCTCCGCATAGCTGAGCTGGTGCAGCTCGCGCAGCACGAGCACGCGCCGGTAATCCTCCGGCAGCGCGGCAAGCCCCTCGCGCACCAGCCGCTGCGTCTCCCGGCCTTCGACGTGCTCCTCCGGCGTGGGCGCACGGTCGCGCACCTCGAGGTGTACGTCCTCGTCGTCGAGCGATACGCCGTCCACCGTGCGCTTATTGCGCCGCAGCAGGTCGATGCAGGCGTTGCTCGCCAGCCGATAGAGCCATGTGGACAGCGCCGCATCCTCGCGGAAGCCCTCCAGTCCGCGCCAAAGGGCGAGGAAGGTATCCTGCGCGGCCTCCGCCGCGTCCTCGCTGCTGCCGCACATACGCAGGCAGAGGTTGTATATTTTCTTCTCATGCAGCCGGACGAGCTGTTCAAAGGCTGCCTCGTCGCCGCCCCGCGCGGCTTGGATCAGTTCACTTTCGTTCATGTCCGCTCCGTGTGTTCAGTCGCTCAGATCGCGCTTGATGCCCGCCGTGACGCGGTAAAGATCCTCAAGCGTCTCCATGTGGTTGATCTGGTCTTTATAGTAGTTGGCGTATTTCACGCCCTTGAGATACCAGCAGTAGTGCCGCCGCGCCTCGAGCAGCGCGACCTTTTCATTGCGGAATTCCGCGCTGCGTTCGATCTGGCGCACCAGCGCGTCGCAGCGCTCGGCAAGCGGCGGTAGCGGCGGGATCGGCTCGCCCGCGAGCGCGGCTCTGCACTGCTGAAAGAGCCACGGATTGCCGAAGCAGCCGCGCCCGATCATCACCGCGTCTGCACCGGTGAGCTTCAAGGCTTTTATCGCATTTTCCGGAGTAAAAACATCGCCGTTGGCGATAACGGGGATCTTCACCGCTTCCTTGACCGAGCGGATGGTCGACCAGTCTGCCTGCCCGCCGTACATCTGCACGCGCGTGCGCCCGTGGACGGTGATCGCCGCGACGCCCACGGATTCTAACAGCACCGCCAGCTCCGGCGCGTTGATGCTGCCCTTGTCCCAGCCGCGGCGCATCTTCACCGTGACCGGAACCTTTACCGCCCTGACCACCGCCTCGGCGATGCGCGCCGCCTTTTCGGGGTCGCGCATCAGCGCCGAGCCGTCGCCGTTGTTGACGATCTTGCCAACCGGGCAGCCCATGTTGATGTCCAGAATGTCCGCGCCGCTCGCCTCAATGGCGATCTGCGCGGCCTCGGCCATGCAGACCGGGTCGCTGCCGAAGATCTGGGCCTGCATCGGATGCTCGCCCGGAAAGGGCGCGAGCAGTGTGCGGCTCTTTTTATCCTGATAGCACAGCGCCTTCGAGCTCACGAGCTCCGTGCACGTCAGCCCCGCGCCGAGGGACGCGCACAGCTCGCGGAACGCCGCGTCGGTCACGCCCGCCATCGGCGCGAGCGCGAGCTGCGAGTTGATCTCCACTGTACCGATGCGCATGGACGTTCCCTCCTTCTCCATGTTTCATAGAAGAAAATTATACCACAGCTTTCCCAAAAGCGGAAGTCCTTATTTTTGCGCGGCAAAACGCGGCAAAAAAGGGCGGCTCCGAAGAGCCGCCCCGGTATGTCGTATGCTGTTTTGCTCAGGCTGCGTCGCGGCTCTCGCCGGAATAGCTGCTGCCGTAGTAGCTGTTGCCGAAGAAGCTATTGAAGAAATCCCAGGGATTGTAGTAATAGCCGCCGTTGCTGCCGCCCTGCTGTTGCTGCTGAGAGCTGTCCTGCGCGGTCTCCTGCGTCTGAGGAGCGGCGTCGAAGGTCAGCTCGACCTCCTTCGTTCCACCCGCGCGATAGATGGTCAGCGTCACGGTATCGCCCGCGCGGTAAGACTTCTTCGCGGCGTTCAGGTCGTTCATGTCGCTGATCGCCGTGTCGCCGATCTTGGTGATGACGTCACCCATCTGAAGGCCAGCCTTTTCCGCGGCGCTGCCCGGCTCGACCGAGCAGACGAACACGCCCTGCGTGACATCGTAGCGGTACTGCTGCGCCATCTGTGCGGTCATGTTCTGCGGTGTGATGCCAATGTAAGGCTTGTTGGTCACATAGCCGTCGGTCATAATGTCCTTGACCATGGCGAGCACATCGTCGATGGGGATGGCGAAGCCGATGCCCTCAACGGTGGTGTTGGAGTAGCTCGAATACTTCGCGGACACGATGCCGATGACCTCGCCGTAGCTGTTGAAGAGCGGGCCGCCGGAGTTGCCGGGGTTGATGGAGCAATCGACCTGGATCATGTTGAAGGGCTTGCCGTCCACATTGATCGCGCGGTTCACGCAGGAGACGATGCCCTGCGACATCGAGAAGGTCAGCTCGCCGAGCGGGTTGCCGACCGCGGCGACCGTCTCGCCGATCTGCACGCTGCCGGACTTTCCGATCACGACCGGCTGGAAATTCGTGCCCTCGACCTTGATGACGGCGATGTCGTAATCCTCGTCGCCGCCGATGACGGCGGCATCATAGGTCGTGCCGTCGTAGGCCGTGACCTTGACGGTGCTCGCACCCTCGATGACGTGATAGTTGGTGAGGATGTAGCCGTCCTTGGTGATGAAAAAGCCGCTGCCGCTGGCGGCGGACTCTGTCGTGCGGCCGAAGACGTTCGTCGTGGTGGACACGTTGATGCTCACGACGCTGTTGACGTTGGCGGCGTAGACCTCGGGCATGGTGAGCTGCTGCTTGCCGTCCACCTTGACCTGCCGGACCTCGGCGACCTGACGGTCGGAGACCTCGATCTGCGTCGAGCCGTGCGCGGAGGTAATGGCGTGGTGCTCGATGCCCGCGCCCGCCGCGCCGCCGATGAGCGCGCAGGCGAGCGCCAGCGCGGCGATCTTCAGCCCCAGCCGATTCTTCTTCGGCTTCTTTTCCTCCCAGGGGTCTGCCGTTGCCGCGGTGTTCGGCACCTCGGTGTAGTCCACGTCGCGGACATTCTCCACCTTGTCGCCCTTGCGGTAGCTGTAATGGTACAGGTTGTTTTCGTCTTCGTAATACATAGATAAGCCTCCTTGCCGTGAAGCGTTTATTTTTCTTTTGATGCTACCGATGATACCCCCTGTTTATGTCCATTTCGTGAAGCCGGAACGAATTTTTTTGAACTTTTTTTGAATAGGCCATAAAGAAATCCTGAAGAATGGCCGAATTGGAAAAAATAGCTTGCGCGGGACATTCGGATATACTACAATAAAGCCGATTTCCCAATGCGAAAGGAGCGCTGCCATGCTGAAGATCGAAGGGCTGAAGCTCGCCCCGGGCGAGAGCGAGGCGTTATTATACGAACGCGCCGCGGCGGCGCTGCGTGTCAAAGCACCCCTCCATACGCTGCACATTCTCCGCCGCAGCATCGACGCGCGCGACGGTGTGACGTTTATTTATACCGTTTCCGCCGCGCTCGAGAACGAGGAAAGAGTGCTGCGCCGCGCGAGAAACAAAAGCGCCAGCGTCTACGCGCCCGCCTTTTACGAGCTGCCGCCGATGATCGCCCCTCCCGCCGTGCGCCCCATGGTGATCGGCGCGGGCCCGGCGGGACTGTTCGCGGCGCTGGTGCTCGCCCGCTGCGGCGCGCGGCCCATCCTGCTCGAGCGCGGCGAATGCGTCGAGCGGAGACGGCGCGATGTCGAGCGCTTCTGGGCAACGGGCGAGCTGAACGTGCGCTCGAACGTCCAGTTCGGCGAGGGCGGCGCGGGCACGTTTTCCGACGGCAAGCTCAACACCGGCACGAAGGACGTCCGCCACCGCTATATTTTAGAGGAGTTCGCCGCGTTCGGCGCGAGCGAGGACATCCTCATCGACGCCAAGCCGCACATCGGCACCGACCGGCTGTATATCGTGCTGCAAAATCTGCGGCAGGAGCTGCTTTCCCTCGGCGCGGAGGTGCGCTTCGCGCATCAGGTTACCGGACTGGAGCGGAGGGACGGACGGCTCGCCGCGCTGCGGGTCACGTCTTCCGACGGAACGTATACGCTCCCCGCGGAGCACGCGGTGCTCGCGGTCGGCCACAGCGCGCGCGACACCTTCGCCATGCTGCGTGATGCGGGTATCCCGATGGAGCCGAAGCCCTTTGCCGTGGGCGTGCGCATCGAACACCGCCAGAGCGATATGGACGCGCAGCAGTATAAGCAGTACGCGGGCCACCCCTCGCTCCCGCCGACCTCGTATAAGCTCTCAGCCCACACGGCGTCGGGGCGCGGCGTGTTCTCGTTCTGCGTCTGCCCCGGCGGACAGGTCGTCGCCGCGGCAAGCGAAGCGGGCCGTGTGGTCACGAACGGCATGAGCGAGCTGGCGCGCGACGGCGAAAACGTCAACGGCGGGCTGCTCGTCTCCGTCACGCCGGAGGACTTCGGCGGCACGGACGTGCTCGCGGGCGTCGCCTTTCAGCGACGGCTGGAGGAGGCCGCCTACGCCCTCGGCGGCGGGGGCTATGCCGCTCCCGCACAGACGGTCGGCGATTTCCTCGCGCACCGTCCGTCGATCGGGCCGGGGAAGGTCACACCGACCTACCGCCCCGCCGTGCGCTGGTGCGACCTGCACGAGTGCCTGCCGCCGTTCGTCTGCGCGGCGCTGGAGGAGGCGCTGCCGCTGCTGGAGAAAAAGCTGCACGGCTTTGCCGCGCCCGACGCGGTGCTCACCGCGGTCGAGACGCGCTCCAGCTCCCCCGTGCGCATCGTGCGCGACAACACCTATCAAACCGCTCTGCGCGGGCTCTATCCCTGCGGCGAGGGCGCCGGCTACGCCGGCGGCATTCTCTCCGCCGCGGCGGACGGAATGCGCTGCGCGGAACAAATTATAAAGGAGATCACTCAGCATGGCTAAAAAGATCGGCGTCATCATCGACTTTCTCAACGACAAATACGAGCGTCAGCTCAACGCGGCGGCAGCCAAATATGGCTATGAGATCGAGTATTTCCCCTCGTCCGCCGAAGCGGTCGGCAGGGTGGACGACTGTGAGATCCTCTACGGGCACTGCTCGCAGAAGGTCATCCGCAGCGCGAAAAGCCTCAAGTGGTATTGCTGCTGCTGGGCGGGCGTGGACCACTTCTGCGACGAGAGCCTGTACCAGAATCCCGACTGTCGGCTCACCAACTCCTCCGGCGCCTACGGCACCACCATCTCCGAGCATCTCATCATGGTCTGCCTGATGCTGCTGCGCCGCCAGATGGAGTATACCGAGGTCATCCGCAACGGCGGCTGGGAAATGCTGCCCGGCGGCATCCGCTCGCTGCACGGCGCGCGCATCACTGTGCTCGGCACGGGCGACATCGGCACGGAGTTTGCCCGCCGCGCGCAGGCCTTCCATCCTGCGTGCATCACCGGCGTGCGCCGCACGGTCAGATCATCCGACCCGGCGTTCACCTCCATCCATGCCATCGCGGAGCTGGACAGCGTCCTGCCCGAAACGGATCTTCTCGTGCTGGCGCTGCCCTCCACGGCGGAGACCGTGGGCATCCTCTCGCGCGAGCGCATCGCGCTGCTGCCCGACAGCGCCTTCGTCGTGAACGTCGGCCGCGGCACCGCCATCGACCAGGAGGTGCTCTGCGACGCGCTCAACGCCGGGCAGCTCGCCGGCGCGGCGCTCGACGTGGTCGTGCCTGAGCCGCTGCCCGCCGACCATCCGCTGCGCCGCGCGAAAAATCTGCTGCTCACGCCGCACGTCGCGGGCAACATGACGCTCGGCTACACCTGCGACAAGAGCGTGCAGATGTTCTGCGACGATCTGGAAAACTATGCCGCGGGCCGTCCGCTTGCGCATCTGGTCGACCGGAAGAGAGGCTATTAAAAATGGGCTTCCCCCTCAAGACGGTCCTGCTGCGGCTGGTGCAGGGCTTTATCATCGGCGCAGGCGGCATTCTGCCGGGCATCTCCGGCGGCGTGCTGTCGGTCATCTTCGGCATCTACCGGCCGGTGATGGAGGTGCTCGCCCACCCGCTCAACGGGCTGCGCCGCCATCTTTCCCTCCTGCTGCCGGTCGGCGCCGGCGCGATCCTCGGCTTCCTGTGCGGCGGCGGACTGATCCTTGTGCTGTTCGACCGCTCGGAAAAGCTCGCGACCTGCCTGTTCATCGGCCTGATCCTCGGCACGCTCCCGAGCCTGTGGGCCGAGGCGGGCGCGCAGGGGCGCGGACGCGGCGCGTACCTTTCCTGCGCGGCCAGCTTTCTTGCCCTCTCCGCCGTTTTGCTCTACGCGCAGTACGGCGCGTTCTACACGATGCGCCCGGGCTTCCTCGGCTTTCTCTTCTGCGGCCTGCTCTGGGGCCTGAGCCTGATCGTGCCGGGCATGACGTCCTCCTCCATCCTGATGGCGGTCGGGCTGTTCACGCCGATGGCCGAGGGCTTCGCAAGGCTCGACATGGCGGTGATCCTGCCGTGGCTGCTCGGCATGGCGCTCATCGTGCTGACGCTCGCGCGCGTGGTGAATTGGTGCTTCCAGACGCACTACCCGCTTTTCTACCACGCCGTGTTCGGCATCGTGCTGGCCTCGACGGTCGTTATCATCCCGCTGTATTACGACGGCGCGCGCGACGCGCTTTTGTGCCTGCTTGCCGCCGCGCTCGGCGCGCTCGCGGCCTATCTCAGCGCGAAGCTACAGCCGAAGGAGGATGCATAAGAACATAAAAAGGCGGCAGGAACCGTATGGCTCCTGCCGCCTTTCTTGTTATCCTCTCTTCCTCCTTCGGTACAGCCGCGCGAAGCGGCGCAGCAGCTCGTCATAGAGAAAGAGCAGCACCGCGCCGAGCGCAAAGGTCGCCGCGATGAGCCACGGGGCGGTCGCCGCCAGCTCCGCCGTCACCGCGTCGAGCCGGAACACAAAGACGAGCAGCGCGTACATCGCGCCGACGGCGAGGACGTACAGCCCGAGCTTCGTGAGAAAGCGCAGCGCGCGGCTGCCGATCGCGTCGAGACTCGGCTGCACGAGCGGGTAATAGCCCAGAAAGCAGAAGAGCAGCGCGGATTCCTTGTCCGGCCCAAGCAGCAATCCCAAAATGGCGGCGGCGAAAAAGCAGCACCATTGATAGCTCGCGCGGCACTCCTCGCGCACGGGCAGCAGGCAGGCGGACGCGAGCAGGGGACAGGCGTAGAGCGCCAGCGGCAGCACGCCGCCGAGGAACAGGAACAGCACCGCCAGTGCACCGAGCACGCTCGCGAGCGCCAGCTCCCTCGTCTGTTGTCTCATGGGAACTCCTCCTTACGGAAAAGCGCCGCCTGCGGGCGGCGCTTTCGGTTTATTCGTGGTCGGGCGTTTCCGCGCCGTCACCGGCGGGAGCGTCCTGCGCAGGGGTCTCCTCCGCGGGCGTTTCCGCGTTCTTGCCGTTCTCCGCGTCGGATGCGGCGGACTCGTCCGGTGCTTCGCCGCCCAGCGGCGGCATCTCGATCTTCTCGCTCGTCATGGAAATGTGACGCGCGGGCGCTTCGATGGTGCTCGGCACGGAGGGGCGGAAGTCGCTGTCGCTCCTGCGCGTGGAGGCGTAGGCGTCCTCCACCGTCGCGGGATCGCGGCCCTCGAGGATGGCGACCATCTCGCCGCCGGTGATCGTCTCTTTCTCCAAAAGATAGGCGACGACCTTGTGCATATCGTCGATATTCTCCTCGATGACCTTCACCGCGTCGGCGTAGCACTTCTCCAGAATTTCCTTGACGGCCTTATCCATCACGGCGGCGGTCTCCTGCGCGCAGTCGAGACCGTAGCCGCCGTCGAGATACTGGCTGCGCACGGAGCCGAGCGCCATCATGCCGAACTCGTCGCTCATGCCGTACATGGCGACCATGTTGCGCGCGATGTTCGTGGCCTCCTGAATGTCCTGAGAGGCGCCGTTGGTCATCGTGTGCATGATGACCTCCTCGGCGGCACGGCCGCCCATGGAGACGGCGATCTTCGCCATCAGCTCGTCGCGGGTGCGCAGATTCGTCTTGTCCTCCTCGGGCATGAGGAGCGTGTAGCCGAGGCTCCCCTCGGTATGGGGCACAATGGTGATCTTCTGCACGGGCTCGGCGTTCTTCTGCCTGTAGGCGACCATCGCGTGGCCGACCTCGTGGTAGGCGACAAGCTTCTTTTCAAACTCGGTGAGCACGCTGTTCTTCTTCTCGCTGCCCGCGATGACGAACTCGAACGCGGCGAGCATATCCTCCTGCGTGACGAGCTTGCGGCCCTTGCGCACGGCGCGCAGCGCCGCCTCGTTGACGATGTTGGCAAGGTCCGCGCCGACGCAGCCGGCGGTCGCGAGCGCGACCTTCTTGAGATCGACGTCCTCACCGAGCTTGATGTTGCGGGTGTGGACCTCGAGCGTGGCAATGCGGCCCGCGAGGTTCGGGCGGTCGATGGTGATGCGGCGGTCGAAGCGGCCCGGGCGCAGCAGCGCCTGATCGAGCACCTCGGGACGGTTGGTGGCCGCGAGGACGATGATGCCCTTGCCGGGGTCGAAGCCGTCCATCTCGGCGAGCAGCTGGTTGAGCGTCTGCTCACGCTCGTCGTTGCCGCCGAAGCGCGTGTCGCGCGTCTTGCCGATGGCGTCGATCTCGTCGATGAAGATGATGCAGGGCGCTACCTTCGAGGCCTCGGCAAAGAGATCGCGCACGCGGCTCGCGCCGACGCCCACGAACATCTCCACAAAGCCGGAGCCGGAGATGGAGAAGAACGGCACGTTCGCTTCACCCGCGACCGCCTTGGCGAGCAGCGTTTTGCCCGTGCCCGGAGGGCCGACGAGCAGCGCGCCGCGCGGCAGCTTCGCGCCGATGTCGGTATACTTCTGGGGATTGTGCAGGAAGTCGATGATCTCGACGAGGGATTCCTTCGCCTCGTCCTGACCGGCGACGTCAGCAAAGGTGACGCCGGTGGATTTTTCCATGTAGACCTTCGCGTTGGACTTGCCGACGCTGCCGAGGCCGCCGAAGCCGCCGCCCCCGGTCTTTTTGCTGATGAAGCGCATCATCAGGATGAACGCGCCGACCATCAGCGCCGTGGGCAGGACGTAGTTGAGCATGATGATCTCAAGATACGAGGTCTCCGCCTTGTAGGGCTTGCCGAACTCCACGCCGTTTTCATCCAGGAACGACCGCAGCTCAGGGTCGTTGATCTGCGTGGTGAAGAGCTGGAAGTCCCCTGAGTAGGTCTTGCCGTCCGCGTCGGTGTAGGTGAAGCCGTCCACAGGCGTGATGTTGAGCGTGCGGTCCGCGATCTCGACCTCCTTGACCTTGCCGTCGCGGACAAGGTCGAGAAATTCGTCGTAGCGGATCTCGCAGGTGCCCTCCGCCAGCTTCCTCGTGTCCATCGCCGAGAGGAGATAGTTGAAGCCGATGGTCAGCACCAGCGCCCAGATGAGCAGCGACAGCACGCCCTTGCGGCGGTCGTTGTTCTTGTTGCTTTTGTTCTTGTCGTTCTGATCCATGTATCTGCGTTCCTTTCCGCCTGCGGCCCTGCGCGGGCACAGGCGACAGCTTGCCAAGTTAATTATATGGTATTTTAGCATACCCCTCCTCGTTTCACAAGCGCCGCGGTATGAATTTTCGGTGAATTTTTGTCCGCTTCCCCCTTTATCTTATCCGCCTGTTGTGTTATAGTGTATTATGTATACGAATTTTGACCGGGAGGATCGGTTTATGTCGAAGGAATACGAAGAAAAGCGCGGGCCGCGCGGCGCGGACGACCACACGGAAAAGCGCTTTCCGCGCGAGCGCAGAGCGGAGGAAAGGGTCCCCATGCGCGAGCGCGACGCCGAGGCGGACGGCCTCATCGAGGGACGCAACGCCGTGACCGAGGCGCTGCGCGCCGGCACGCCCATTGATAAGATCTTCATCGCCCGCGGCGAGACGGACAAAACGCTCGGGCACATCGCCTCCACCGCCCGCGCGGCGGGCGTGGTGGTGGTCGAGGCCGACCGCCGTAAGCTCGACTACATGAGCGCGACGAAGGCGCACCAGGGCGTCATCGCCCTTGCCGCCGTGCGCGAGTATGCGAGCGTGGAGGACATCCTCTCCGCCGCCCGTGAACGTGGGGAGGCCCCTCTGCTCGTGGTGTGCGACGAGATCAGCGATCCGCATAACCTCGGCGCCATTATCCGCACGGCGGAGTGCGCGGGCGCGCACGGCGTCATCATCCCCAAGCGCCGCAGCGCGGGCTTGACGAGCATCGTCGGCAAGACGAGCGCGGGCGCGGTGAGCTATCTGCCCGTCGCGCGCGTGCCGAACATTCCGGCGCTTTTGAAGGAGCTGCAGCAGCAGGGCGTGTGGATCTTCGGCACCGCCGCCGAGGGGACCACGAGCCTGTACGAGGCCGACCTCAAGGGTCCTGCCGCCATCGTCATCGGCAGCGAGGGCGACGGCATGGGCCGGCTTGTGCGCGAGGGCTGCGACTTCCTCGTCAGCGTCCCGATGAAGGGCCGCATCTCCTCGCTCAACGCTTCCGCCGCCGCCGCCATTCTGCTCTACGAGGCCGTGCGTCAGCGCCTTGGCTGACGTGCGCCGCCATTCACGAGGTCTTCCATGAATCACAAAAAGGATCAAGAATTTGAACAAACGCTCGCCGAGTCCGAGCTTTTGCTGCGCGGCGCGGCCCGCAGCGCGTCGGACGACGCGGACCTGACGCTCGAGAGCATTCTGGCGGAGTTCGGCTCCCGGGAGGACGGCACCGAAGCCGCCGCAGAGCCGGAGGACGTCGGGGTACCCGAGCCGCGGCCCGCTGTGCGGATCGGAAAAACCGCCGCGCCCGCCGCGGAGCCGCCGGAGCCGCAGCCGTCCGCGCCGCCGGAGGAGCCGTCGGCTGCGGAGCCCGCGCAGGACACCGCGAGTCTGCAGGAGGTGCTTGAGAGCACTGTGCAGTCCGTGCTCGACGAGGAGGCGGAGGAGCCGATCGAGCTTCTGCCGCCGAAGCGCCGCGGGCTTTTCTCGCGCAGAAGGCTGCGCGACACCGAACGGCTTTATTCCGACGAATCCGGGGAGGAGCCGCAGCCCGAGGAGCCGGACGAGCCCGAGGACTTCTTCACCGAGGATTTCGGTGAGCGGGACGACACCCCCGAGCCGGACGCGGGCGAGCTGGCTGCCGGCTACCGCGACGACGCGCGCATGGGCCTGCGCAGCGCGCAGGCCGCGCTGCTCGTCACCGCGCTCTCGTGGCTCGCGCTGCTGCTCGACCATTTCGGCGTCATGCCTGCGCTGTTCGCCGGGGAAAGGCTGCTCAGCTGCCTGCCGTTCTTCATTGCCGAGCTACTTGTCTGCGTCCTCGGACGCGACGTGTTCGTTTATGCCTTCGAGCAGCTCCGCGCGAGGACGGTCACCTATGAGCTGCTCTCCTCGCTCGCCTGCGCCGTCACGCTGGCGGACACGGCGCTCGACTTTTTCCTGCCCGCGCGCGCCGCGCTCGCGGTCCCGTTCCACGCCGTCGCCATGCTCGGCATGAGCTGCGCCCTGCTCGGGCGCGCGCTGCTCTTCGGCGCGATGTACGATACCTTCCGCGTCGCCGCGGTCGGCGAGCCGGACTATCTCGTCACCGTCACCGCGGGCGGAGCCGCCAAGCGCCGCGGCAGCGCGCAGGGCTTTTCGCGCTGCGCGCAGCGGGAGGACGCCGCCTCGCACTGGCAGAGCGTGCTGCTGCCCGTGCTGCTTGCCGCCTCGCTCGTATTTGCCGTGCTCTCCACGCTGCGGCGCGGGGAGCGGCTGCTGTTCCTCTGGAACTGGGGCGTGCTGCTCACGGCGATCAATATGCTTGCCTTTCCGCTGTGCTATTCTCTGCCGCTGCGTCGGCTGACGAAGCGCTTCGTCAAGTCCGGCAGCGCGCTGGCGGGCTATGTCGGCGCGGACCGCCTGCGCCGCAGCAACTGCGTCATCCTCACCGATACCGACCTCTTTCCGCCGGGAACGGTCAGCCTGAACGGGCTGAAGATCTACGGCGAGGAGAGCGGCAAGGTCATCTCCTACGCCGCCACGATGGCCCATGCCTCGCAAAGCGGCCTGAGCCGCCTGTTCGACACGCTTTTGGAGGGCGAGGGCGGAAGACTCGAGCCGCTCGACGATCTGAGCTTTTATGAGGAGGGCGGCGTCTCCGGCCTTATCCACGGCGAAACGGTGCTCTTCGGCACCGCCGCCTTCTGCCGCAAGATGCACGTCACGATGCCCGGCGGCCTGAGCCTCAAGACCGGCGCGTTCCTCGCCGTGGACGGCACGCTCATCGCCATCTTTGCCGTCAAGTACACGGCGGCGGAGAATGTGGACTGGGCGCTCCACGCGCTCAAGCGCAGCCGCATCACGCCGGTGCTCGCCGTGCGCGACGGCAGCATCACGCCCGCGCTTTTGAAGCGCAAGTTCGGCACCGACGCCCGCGCGGTCTATCCCACCATCTCCACGCGCCTTGCGCTCTCGGAGAAGGACGGCGAGCATCCCTATGCGCTGCTCTACCGCGAGGGGCTGATGCCCTACGCCGAGATCGCCGTCGGCAGCAAGCGTCTGGTCCACGCCGTGCGCGTGGCCGCCGTGCTCTCGCTCGGGAGCAGCGCCGTGTCCGCGCTGCTGGCGTTTTACCTCACCTTTGTCGGCGCGTACAGTGCGCTCACCCCGGTCTCGATGCTGCTCTATCTGCTCCTCTGGGCGCTCGCGGCGCTCATCGAAGGCTTCTGGGCGGACCGTTATTGAGCATTTTTAGCAAAAATGGCTATCAAACTTCTAAAATTACAATAGTTGTATTGACGGAAAGAATATTATATAATTGAGCTGTTGAAGTGACTTCCCGCAAGGGAATTACGATCTGGAAGGAGACATGAACCCCTATGAGTGCAAAAGACATTCGCAATATCGTGCTGCTCGGCCATGGCGGAAGCGGCAAGACCACCCTCGCTGAGAGTATGCTGTTTATGACCGGCGGCACCGACCGCTTCGGCAAGGTCACCGACGGCAACACCACCTGCGACTACGACGCGGAAGAGATCAAGAGAAACATCTCCATCTCCCTCGCCGTCGCCCCCGTGAAGTACAAGAACGTGAAGATCAACGTGCTCGACACTCCGGGCAACTTTGACTTCGCCGGCGAAGTTCTCTCCGGTATCCGCGCGGCCGAGTGCGCCGTGCTGGTCTGCGGCGCGAAGGACGGCCTGAGCGTCGGCGCGGAGCGCGCCTGGAAGATGCTCGGCAATAAGCCCCGCATGATCTTCATCAACCGCACCGACGAGGAGAACAGCGACTACAACGCCTGCTTCGACGCCCTCAAGGGCAAGTTCGGCACCGCCGTCGCGCCCATCGTCGCCCCCATCATCGACGGCAGCAAGAAGGTCACCGGCATCGTCGACCTGCTGCACAACAAGGCCTATGAGGTCAAGGGCGGCAAGGCTGCCGAGTGCGCCATTCCCGCCGACATCGCCGACGAGGTCGAGGCCCTGCGTGCCGAGCTGATGGAAGCCGCCGCCGGCGCCGATGAGGAGCTGATGGAAAAGTTCTTCGAGACCATGGAGCTCTCCGCCGAGGAGATCGCCAAGGGCCTCAAGCTCGGCGTGCGCGACGGCAGCGTCGCTCCCGTGCTCTGCGGCAGCGCCATCTCCGGTCTCGGCGTCGATATGCTGATGCAGACCGTGCTCGATCTCGTTCCCATCGCCACCGATATGCCTGCCGAGGCCGCGCAGGACGACGACGGCAACGCCGTCGAGGTCGCCCACGATGAAAACGGCGCCACCGCCGCCATCGTCTTCAAGACCGTTTCCGACCAGTACGGCAAGTTCTCTCTGGTCAAGGTCGTCCGCGGCAAGATCACCGGCGATATGTCCCTCTACGACACCACCACCGGCAACACCGAAAAGCTCGGCCGTCTCTACACCCTCAAGGGCAAGAAGAACGAGGAGGTCAAGGAGATCTGCTGCGGCGACATCGGCGCCATCGCCAAGATGGACCGCGTCAAGACCGGCGACACCCTCTGCGACCCGAAGAGCATCGTCAAGCTGGCGGGTATGCCCTACGCCGAGCCCTGCTACTCCCGCGCCATCGCGCCCAAGACCCGCGGCCAGGAGGAAAAGCTCGGCACCGGCCTCAACCGTCTGAACGAGGAAGACCCGACCTTTACCGTCGTCAACAACGCCGAGACCCATCAGATGGTCGTCTCCGGCGCGGGCGACATTCAGATCGACGTGCTCGTGAGCAAGCTCAAGACCCGCTTCGGCGTGGACGCCGAGCTCGACACCCCGCGCGTGCCCTACCGTGAAAAGATCCGCAAGACCGTGCAGAAGCAGGGCCGTCATAAGAAGCAGACCGGCGGCAGCGGCCAGTTCGGTGATGTCTGGGTCCGCTTCGAGCCCAACGAGGAGAGCGAAGAGATGGTCTTCGCCGAGGAAGTGTTCGGCGGCAGCGTGCCCAAGAACTTCTTCCCCGCCGTGGAAAAGGGCCTGCGCGAAGCTGTGCTCCACGGCCCGCTCGCCGGCTATCCGGTCGTCAACCTCAAGTGCGTGCTCTACGATGGCTCCTATCACCCGGTCGACTCCTCCGAAATCGCGTTCAAGACCGCCGCGAACCTTGCCTACAAGGCCGCGATGCCCGAGGCGTCCCCCGTTCTGCTCGAGCCTGTGTGCGAGCTGAAGGTCACCGTGCCCGATCAGTACATGGGCGATATCCTCGGCGACCTCAACAAGCGCCGCGGCCGCGTCATGGGCATGACCCCGACCGGCGACGGTGAGCAGATCATCGAGGCCGAGTGCCCCGAGGCCGAGCTCATGAGCTACGCCATCGACCTGCGCTCCATGACCCAATCCCGCGGCTCCTTCACCATGCACTTCGTGCGCTACGAGCAGTGCTCTGCCGACGCGCAGGAGAAGGCCGTCGCCGCCGCAAAGGCCATGCAGGAAGCGGAATAACCTTTTACCCGACAAAAAAGAAAAGCTGTCCGACGGACAGCTTTTCTTTTTTCAATAGATCTTATCCAGATACTCCACCACGTCGGCCACCGCGCCGTCGCTGCAATGCGAGACGATGCGCGCACCGAACTCGTGTACGGCGGGAATGGCGTTCGCGGGCGCGAAGGGCACGGCAGAGACCTCCAGCATCGGAATATCGTTTTTGTGGTCGCCGATGCAGTAAATGTCCTTGCGCGCCACGCCGAGGAGCGACGCGAGCCGCAGGATCATGCCGCCCTTGGTCGCGCCGGCGGCGGTCAGCTCGAGCAGATGCTCGTTGGAGTAGATGAGCTCGTACTCGCGCCCCCAGGGGCGCGAGAGGATGAAGGTCCGCACGGCATCGAGCACCGGAAAGTCCTCTTCAAAAAGGATCTTGATGATGGGCAGATCAATGTCAGTGAAGCGCTCCACCACCTGCACGGGCGAGCGGGTCAGATGCTCGTGGTTGCGGATGTAGCGGTTGGGATTCATCGCGTGGATGCGGCAGTCGTCATGGTAGACCTCGAAGGCGAGCGTCGGGAACCGCGCGAGCACCTCGGCCATGTGGTCGTAGATCGCCTCGCCGAGAAACGCGGTGTAGAGGTATTCATTGGCGCGGAAGTCGTAGATCGCCGCGCCGTTGGCGATGACGCACGGCGCGCTCATCGGCACGTCCTTGGCGTAGTCCATGAACGCGGGCAGCGCGCGGCCGGTGGAGATGGCGAACAGGCCGCCATTTTGGATGAAGTAGTCCAGCGCCTCGCGGTTGCGCGGACACATGGGCGGGATGTCGGTGCCGTTGTCGAGCGCGGACTGGGTGTAGACGAGCGTGTTGTCAAAGTCGCTGGCGAGCAGCACATGGTCGAATTTCTGCATGGGGAGGCCCTTCCTTACCGGTTTCTTTTCGCTCCCCAGTATACCACGGCTGCGGGAAAAAGCAACGCCTTTCGCGCAGCACACGATTTGCCTGCCCATGGAGGAAAAGCGGCTTGCATCGCTGCAAGCCGCTTTTCTTATGGTTCATAGTTCAACAGGACGACGCTGCCATCGTCCCGTATGGAAAGCTCCAGAGCGCTCTGCGCGCGGCGGAAGACGGGGCCGTCTCCCCAGCCGCTATAATCCTTCGCGGTCTGGACGGGGTACTGGAGGCGGCTCTCCTGATGCGTGTAGTTGCTCCGCGAGGCGAGGTAGGTCGTCTCACCGTCTGTCTCCTCGGTGCTATAGGCGACATAGCCGCGCCGATTTTTCCCGCGCGAGGGCAGGGAGAATTCGGCGGAAATATCCTCCAGGTGATAGGTCCTTCCGAACCAGTTGGTCACCGTGTAACGCTCGACGGTAAGGGAGGCACAGGGCGCGGCGTAGGCATTCCCCTCCGCGTCGTCGTAGAGCACGCGGCCTGTCGGCGCACCGTCGTCGGGACGCCAACTGTCGTTCTCATAGTAGGCGGGCCAGAGGCGGACGAGCTCCGTTCCGCGGAATTTCACCTCCTCCGTCCAGCGGAAGTGGTGGAGGACGCGCCAACACTCCGCTTCGCCGGGCAGCCGCACGGCGACGTCGGTGAAGTGCAGCTCCCTGACATCGTAGACGGTCGAGATGTGTGTCGAGCTGCCGAAGTCCTCGCGCACCTCGCGGCCGCCGTTCATCGGCTTATCCGCCTCGTGCACTACGACGAGCGTCGCGCCCCGGCAGGCAAGCAGATCGTCCTCGCTGAGGTCGTTCAGCGCGTCCTCGGGATAGCCGAGGGCAAGCAGCTGCGCGCGAATTTCAACAGCCTCGGCGCTGAGACTGTCGCTCTTTGGCTGCCAGTCCATGCGGTAGCTGCCGAAGAAGAGATAGCCGCAGGCGATGCCGGCGGCGAGCAGCGCCGCGATGACCCTGACCAGCGTCTCGTCCGAGAGACGCACCGGCGCGGGCGTGAGCGCGTAGCCGCTCTCCTCCATCTCACGGGAGAGACGGAAGAGGCTGCGCAGAATGAGAATATAGCAGCCGAGCATCGCAAGGCCGAGCAGCAGACCGCTGTATTGGACATAGGCCAGCGTGAGGACCGCCGCATACCAAATGAGCAGCGCGGCTGCGGGGGCGGCGCGGACCTCCGTCCCCGCCTTTTGCCGCACGGCGCGCAGCGCGCGCCAGAAGCAGAAAAAGAGCAGAAGCTGTGCCGCGACCGTGCCATAGGTCAGCACCGTCCCCACGGAGGAGGCGTATACGGCGTTGGAATAGATCGTCGCGTTGAGAACGATGCAGGGCAGGAACAGCGCCGCGCGCAGCACGGCGAGCAGCCAGCAGGCGCGAAACCAGCGGTTCTCCCGCCGCAGCGGACGGAAGCCGAGCAGCTGCAGGATCACGCCGATGGTCGGCAGCAGATAGTTCAGGCAGAAAAAGTTGAGCGTGATGGAGCACATGGCGCTGCCGCCGAGAATATTTCCGATCGCGCGGCGCCACGGCGTAACGTCCCGTGCGACGTCGTCGGGCGGAAGCTCGGGCGCGGCGGACTCGAGCAGAGCGTCAAATTCGCGGTCGTTCATGCGTCGTCACCTCCCAGCGCCTTGCGCAATGCCTTTTTGATGCGGTAGAGCCGCCCCTCCACAGCGCGCTCCGTCGTTCCCAGCTCCGCGGCGATCTGCGCGGTGGACTGGCGGTAGTAATACTTGCGGTAAAAGAGCAGCCGGTCCCGCTGCGGCAGCGCGGTCAGCGCGCGCTCGAGCGCCTGTCGGCGCTCCTGCTGCAAGAGCCGCTCCTCGGGCGTCGGCTCGGCGGAGGGCAGGTCGCCCGAAAGCTCCTCGCTGCCGCCGGACTTTTTCCGCGCGCGGTTGAGCGCGGTGTTGCGCGTGAGCGCCGTGAGCCACGCCGTCCACGAGCCGCGCGCGGGGTCGTAGGTTCCGAATTTCTCCCACACGCGCAGCGCGGCGTCGGAAAGGCACTCCTCGCGGTCCTGCGCGTCCGGCACGATGGGTGCGATGATGTAGCGCATCAGCGGCGCGTAGTGCCGCAGCAGCGCCTCCGCGCCGCGTTCATCCCCGGCGCGGAGAAGCGCCAGGACCTCCTGCTCGTGCATCTGCCCACCTCCCTGTGAAAGCCGTTTGCTCTATCATACACGCTCCGCGCGAAAATCCCACGAAAAAACGGAAGCCGCGGTGAAAAGCGGCTCCCGTTTCTTGACTTTATTCCGCGCTCGGCGCTGCGCCCGGTGCTCCGCCGCCGCTTCCGCCGCGGCCGCCCCGGCGTCCGCGGCCGCCGCGATGATGCCGGCGGCGCGCGCTCTTTTCGCCCTCGCCGCCCTCGGTGGGCTTCCTTTCGGCAGAGGGGACAGGAGACTTTTTCTCACCCTCCCGGCGCTCGGTCGGTCTGCGGCGCTCGCCGCCCTTGTCGGCGGGCCTTTCCGCGTTCCTTTCGGGACGCTTTTCCTTGCCGCCGCCCTCGGCGGCCTCCGGCTTTGCTTCGGTGCGGCCCTCTCCGCCGCGTCCGCGGCCGCCCCGGCGTCCGCGTCCCCCGCGGCGACGGCGCTCACGCTTCTCACCGCTCTCCTCGGCGGCAGGCGTTTCCGGCATAGCGGGAGCATCGGGCTCGGAGAGCTCCAGCGCGCGGAACACGGGCGAGGGAACGGCATCCAGCTCGCTCTCCGCGTCCTGCTTTACGAAGCGGGCGGGGCGCTCGGCGGGGATCTCGATGCCCTCGCGCGAGCCCTTGCCGTTGCGCAGCACGCGGATCTCGCAGCCGTGATAGCTCTTCTGCCCCTCGGACGAGTCGTCCAGCCGGACGCTGACCGTCTCGCGCACGAGGTTCACGGCGCTGACGTTGCCGGGGCCGTCGGGCGTGAGAACGAAGGAATCGTTCTTGGGCATCCGCTTCACGGCGTCCTCGTAGGCCGCCTGCTCGTACTTCAGGCAGCACATGAGGCGACCGCACGCGCCGGAAATTTTCGTAGGATTCAGGCTGAGATTCTGTGTCTTGGCCATCTTGATGGACACGGGCACAAAATCGTCCAGAAACTGCGCGCAGCAGAACGGACGGCCGCAGATGCCGAGGCCGCCGAGCATTTTGGCCTCGTCGCGCACGCCAATCTGACGCAGCTCGATGCGCGCGCGGAACACGCCCGCGAGGTCGCGCACGAGCTCGCGGAAGTCCACGCGCCCCTCGGAGGTGAAGAAGAACACGATCTTGCTGCCGTCAAAGCTGCACTCCACGCGCACGAGCTTCATGTCCAGCCCGCGCTCGGCGATCTTCCTCTGGCAGATGCCGAAGGCCTCCTTCTCGCGTTGACGGTTGTACTCCATGGTGCGGCGGTCGTTTTCCGTCGCGATGCGCACGAGAGCGCGCAGAGGACGGACGACCGCGCCGTCGTCCACCTCGTGGTTGCCGGTCAGGCACTGGGCGTATTCGGTGCCCTGCGCCGTCTCGACGATGACGAACTGACCCGCCTCCACGGCGATGCCGTGCGGGTCGAAATAATACTCCTTGCAGCCGCCGCGAAAGCGGACGCCAATCACTTCAGTCAAAGGATCTCCTCCAATTCAACGGCGAGGCCGCCGAGCAGCGGGCCGACGCCGACATTATATTCACAATGGTTTCGATAGGTCTCCAGCAGCTCTATTGTGCCGAGGATCTGTGCTTTTGTCAAGCGGGAGCCGAGCACGGCGCGCAGCGCCTGCTCGTCGCGCGGCTCGGCGGGGGTCGCACCGCAGAGCGTGCAGAGCGCGTCGGCGAGGATCACGCGCGCGCCCTCAAAGAGCGCGGCAAGCTCCTCACGGGTCGCCTTGGCGGTTTCCAGCTTCAGCAGGAAGGCGGCGCGCGCGGCGGCGCGGCCCTCGGCGATCAGACGGAGCAGCTCACGTGTGCGCTCGTCGTCCTCGCCGACGGTCCCCGCCGGCGGGAGCTTGACCTCCACGCAGCGCGAGCGGATGGTGGGCAGCAGAACGCTTGCGTTCTCCGCGCAGAAAAGAAAGGCGGCGTAGGGCGGCCCCTCCTCCACGGTCTTGAGCAGCACATTCTGATCCTTTTCGTTCAGCCGCGTGCAGTCGGGGAAGATGTAGACCTTGCACGCGCCCTCGTTCGGGCGGATGAAGGCGTCCGTCCGCACGCCGCGGATGACGTCCACGCTCAGCTCGGCGTGCTCGTCGTCGCGCACGGTGAGGACGTCGGGGTGAATGTCTGCGAGCACCTTGCGGCAGTGCGCGCAGACCAGACAGGGCTTGTCCGTACCGGTACACTCCAGCGCGGCAGCGGCGTAATGCGCCGCGGCGTTCCGGTCGCCCGCTCCCGAGAGGATGAGCGCGTGGCTCAGCGCGCCGCGGCTCGCGGCGGCGCGGAGACGCGCAGCGGTATTCGTTTTTGCAAAGGCCGACAGCTCCATGCGCTCCTCCGGACAATATAACTACAACATACAGTATAACGCAAAAAAACACGGAGTGCAAGAAAAGTTACGGGGAAATGCACAACTGAAAGAGAAAATCTATAAAACATTTTGATTTTTTTCGGTGGAATTTCTTGCAAGTTTGGAAAAACCTGTCTATAATATAAAAGCTTATGAACGATTGGGATCAAAAACCATAGATACTTTGTAAATTGGAGGAACATTATGAGCAAAAAGTATTGTTACCTGTTTACCGAGGGCAACGCCAATATGCGCGAGCTGCTCGGCGGTAAGGGCGCGAACCTGGCCGAGATGACCAACATCGGCCTGCCGGTCCCGCAGGGCTTCACCATCACCACCGAGGCCTGCACCCAGTATTATGAGGACGGCCGCCAGATCAACGACGAGATCTTCGCCGAGATCATGGAGTATGTGGAAAAGATGGAGAAGATCACCGGCAAGAAGTTCGGCGACCTCCACAATCCTCTGCTCGTTTCCGTCCGTTCCGGCGCGCGCGCGTCCATGCCCGGCATGATGGATACCATCCTGAACCTCGGCCTCAATGAGGACGTCGTGAACGTCATCGCCGAGAAGTCCAACAATCCCCGCTGGGCCTGGGACTGCTACCGCCGCTTCATCCAGATGTATTCCGACGTCGTTATGGAGGTCGGCAAGAAGTATTTCGAGCAGCTCATCGACCAGATGAAGGAAAAGAAGGGCGTCACCCTCGACGTCGAGCTGACCGCCGACGATCTCAAGGAGCTCGCGGGCCAGTTCAAGGCCGAGTACAAGGCCAAGATCGGCGAGGACTTCCCCACCGACCCGAAGGAGCAGCTCATGGGCGCGATCAAGGCGGTCTTCCGCAGCTGGGACAACCCCCGCGCGAACGTCTATCGCCGCGACAATGATATCCCCTACTCCTGGGGCACCGCCGTCAACGTCCAGTCCATGGCGTTCGGCAACATGGGCGACGACTGCGGCACCGGCGTTGCCTTCACCCGCAACCCCGCCACCGGCGAGAAGAAGCTCATGGGCGAGTTCCTGACCAACGCCCAGGGCGAGGACGTCGTCGCCGGCGTCCGTACCCCGATGCCCATTGCCGAGATGGCCGAGAAGTTCCCCGAGGCCTTCAAGCAGTTCGAGGACGTCTGCAAGATCCTTGAGGATCATTACCGCGATATGCAGGATATGGAGTTCACCGTCGAGCACGGAAAGCTCTATATGCTCCAGACCCGTAACGGCAAGCGCACCCCCGCCGCCGCTCTCAAGATCGCCTGCGACCTCGTGGACGAGGGCATGATCGACGAGAAGAAGGCCGTCGCCATGATCGAGCCCCGCTCTCTCGACACGCTGCTCCATCCCCAGTTCGATACCGAGGTGCTCAAGAAGACCCCCGTTATCGGCAAGGCGCTGCCCGCCTCTCCCGGCGCGGCCTGCGGCAAGATCGTCTTCTCCGCCGAGGACGCCAAGGCGTGGAAGGAGCGCGGCGAGAAGGTCGTGCTCGTCCGTCTCGAGACCTCTCCCGAGGACATTGAGGGCATGAAGGCCTCTCAGGGCATCCTGACCGTCCGCGGCGGCATGACCTCCCACGCGGCCGTCGTGGCGCGCGGCATGGGCAAGTGCTGTGTCTCCGGCTGCGGCGACATCAAGATGGATGAGGAGAACAAGCAGTTCGAGCTCGCCGGCAAGGTCTACCACGAGGGCGATTGGCTCTCCATCGACGGCTCCACCGGCAACATCTACGACGGCGCAGTCCCCACGGTCGACGCCTCCATCGGCGGCGAGTTCGGCCGCGTCATGGGCTGGGCGGACAAGTATCGCCGTCTTGGCGTCCGCACCAACGCCGATAACCCGCACGATACCGCGCAGGCGGTCAAGTTCGGCGCCGAGGGCATCGGTCTCTGCCGCACCGAGCACATGTTCTTCGAGGCCGACCGCATCCCCGCCATCCGCGAGATGATCTGCTCCGACACCGTTGAGCAGCGCGAGAAGGCGCTCGCCAAGCTCGAGCCGATGCAGCAGGGCGACTTCGAGGCTATGTATATTGCCCTTGAGGGCCGTCCGATGACCGTCCGCTTCCTCGATCCCCCGCTGCACGAGTTCGTCCCCACCGAGGAGGCCGACATCGAGCTGCTCGCCAAGGATATGGGCAAGAGCGTTGCCGAGATCAAGAACATCATCGCCTCCCTGCATGAGTTCAACCCCATGATGGGCCACCGCGGCTGCCGCCTGGCCGTCACCTTCCCCGAGATCGCCGCGATGCAGACCCGCGCGGTCATCAAGGCTGCGCTCAATGTCAACGCCAAGCATCCCGATTGGCACATCGTGCCCGAGATCATGATCCCGCTCGTCGGCGAGGTCAAGGAGCTCAAGTACGTCAAGGATGTCGTCGTCAAGACCGCGGACGAGATCATCTCCTCCGTCAAGTCCGACATGAAGTATAAGGTCGGCACCATGATCGAGATCCCGCGCGCCGCTCTGACCGCGGACGAGATCGCCAAGGAAGCGGACTTCTTCTCCTTCGGCACCAACGACCTGACCCAGATGACCTTCGGCTTCAGCCGCGACGACGCCGGCAAGTTCCTCGGCGCGTACTACGACAAGAAGATCTACGAGAACGACCCGTTCGCCAAGCTCGATCAGGTCGGCGTGGGCAAGCTCGTGAAGATGGCCGCTACCATGGGCCGTGAGTCCAATCCCGACATCCACCTCGGCATCTGCGGCGAGCACGGCGGCGATCCCGCTTCCGTCGAGTTCTGCCACAAGGTCGGTCTGGACTATGTTTCCTGCTCCCCGTTCCGTGTGCCCATCGCCCGTCTCGCCGCTGCACAGGCTGCCATCAAGGAAATGTGAGCGATCTTTTGAGCGTTTACAAAGCGGCTTGAAACTTACAAACCTTTGATGTGACTGCCTTTGCGGGCATCATTGGCTGAAAACAGACAAAAATCCGGTATTGTTCCGTTTGGAGCGATACCGGATTTTTTGCATCTTTTGCGGGGCAGGTTGAGAAAAACTGCGCCATGGAGAGATTCCGTGTGCCGCCGGTACTTGGAACGGCACTCTGAATGGCACACTGAAGGGGACACTCTGAAGGGTTGGTTCATCGACATGACAAAGGAGAACACAGACAAGGAGGATGACGGTGGAACCGGCGGTAATGATGCTCCTGGAGGAGATCAGGCAGAGAGTGGTGGCACAGTCGGTGCTGCTGATAGCCATATTTCTGATGCTGACAGCGGCACTGCTGGCATTGCTGATGAAATGGCTGTACAGAAGGATGGAAGCCCTGATCACAGAGACCATGGTGAAGGCAGCACAACAGACACAGCAGAACCCGCAGGAGACACAGTTCCCGAAGGAGGACTGAGTAATCCCGATTCCATCTTCTCCGCTGTGGTTGCTGTTCCTGCGGAAGTAGTGGATCGACTTGATGAGCTGTTTACTGATACAACTGATAAACCCGCCAAAGACAGTAAGCAGGCCGAACCTCAGCCTACAATGGGAAAAGTTGAACAGGTTATCTGGGATGAACAGCCCACATCTTCCCTCTCCGAAGCAGGGATTTCTGGCGCTGATACAAATGACAAAGTGAAATCCGAGCCTGATGCAAACCCTGAGAGCAGCAGCTCCAAGAAGCCCAAGCAGAAGAAATCCAAGGCCAAGGCAAAGTAAAATCCCCTCATTGGCATAAGTCCAACAGCCATGGCCGGGAACCATTGCAATTACTGCGTTTCCTGCGTTTTGCTCATGGCTGTGTTATAATTATTTCGTGAGGTGATCCTATCCGGTTCCCGCGCACGAGAGGACTTCCGCCGCACAAGCGACGGCACACGCCAAATGCCGGAAATGCCAGAAAGGACTTTACTTATGCGGCGCAGCCCTGTATAATCGTTTAAGATGGAAAATCGTCGAAAGACTATGCTGCAGGGCCATATGTCTGAGCGGAAGAGCCCCTATGATCGACCGACCGCACTCTTAAGGCAACACCGCGCAGTGAAAGCTGCGGTATTGCCTTAGCAGGACTGCGGTCAGTTTCTTTCTCTGCGAAAGGAGGGAGCATCGGTGAACCGCGTGTTCCGCGAGGAAAAGAAATATCTGATCTCGCTGCCGGAGGCGCTGCAAACCTGCCATCGGCTCGCGCAGGTCATGCACGAGGACCCGCACAACGGCATAAGCGGCTACCCTGTCCGCTCGCTTTACTTCGATACGCTCGACGACAGGGACTTCCGCGAAAAGGCTGCGGGCGTAGAGCTGCGGCGCAAGCTGCGCCTGCGCTGCTATGATCCGGCGGCAGACTTCGCCATGCTGGAGATGAAGCAGAAGCAGGGCGCAAGTCAGCTCAAGCGCTCTCTGCGCGTGACACGGGAGGATGCCCAAGCGCTCACGCGCGGCGACTACGCGCCGCTGCTGCGGTATCCGGAGTCTTTTGCCGCGGAGTGCTACGCGCTGATGCACAGCCGGTGCTATCGCCCCAAAACGATCGTAGAATACGACCGCAAGGCATTTATCGCCAAGGAGAACAAAATACGCATTACCTTTGACAGCCGCATTGTTTCCGTCGAGAGCTGCTTCGACCTCTTTTCGCCGCGGCTGAACATGAACCCCGTGCTCGATCCGTACTGCGTGGTGCTTGAGGTCAAGTACAACGGCTTTCTGCTCGATTATCTTCGCGAGCTGATCAACAGCGTGGATCGCAGTGAGCTTTCTGTCAGCAAATATGTGCTTGCCCGCCAAAACGGATGTCAGACGAGGCTATAGGAGGAAAACACCATGAGACAACAGATCCTGAACCTTTTTACCACACCCCGCGATATGTCGTGGGAGGATATTCTGCTCAATATCGTCCTTGCCGCCGTGCTGGGCTTTTTTATCTTCCTGTCCTACGCCATCTCCCACCGCGGGACGATCTACAGCCGCAAGTTCAACGCCTCACTCGTCATTCTCGCGGTGCTGACGGGGACGGTCATGACCGTCATCGGCAACAACATCGCGCTGTCTCTCGGTATGGTGGGCGCGCTGTCCATCGTCCGCTTCCGCACCGCCATCAAGGACTCGCGCGATACGGTTTATATTTTTTGGTCCATCATTGTCGGCATCTGCTGCGGCGTGGGCGATTATGCCGTGGCCTGCATCGGCAGCGCCGTGACCTTCGCGGTGATCCTGCTGCTCGGTTGCATCAAGAGCGATAACCGGATGCTGCTCATCATCCGCGCCCACCGCAGCAAGCAGGAGCCGATCAAGGCGCAGGTCTACAAGCTCTTTCGCGCCAAAGCGACGCTGCGTGTGGAAAACACGACGGAGGATACGGTCGAACTGATCTACGAGATCACGCAAAAGCTCCTGCGCCGCGCGGAGCAGACAACGCCGGACATTCCCGGCAGCATCTATTCGCTGGGAAACATCGACTATGTCAATCTTGTCATGCAGAACGACGAGGTGTCGAACTGAGAAACCGGAAAGAGGGGAGCGGAGACGAACATGAAATACAAGCGAATGGCTCTTGCGGCCTGTGCGCTGCTGCTCCTCCTATCCGCAACAAACCTGTCAGCCGTGCTGACCGATGAGCACCCACGCTATCATCAGCATCTTGAGCGCCCCGCCTATACACCCTGTGCCGAGCATGACGGCGAGACGCTCTGCACGCATCTGCCGCTCGTTCTCATCGACACCGGCGGCGCGGAGATCCCCGGCGTTCCCATCCGCGACGGCGACGGGAGCCGAAGCAACGATACCTTCACCACTACGGCGGACGGCGGAACACTGCTGCGCGCTGCGATCTCTGTGATCGACCACGCTGCCGGAAATAACCATCCGGACGATGCGCCGACGATGGAGAGCGTCATTGATATTCGCGTGCGCGGCAACTCCTCGCGCTATTTTGATAAGCACAGCTATCTTGTCAAGACGCTGACGGACGACGGTGCGGCCTCGCGCGATGTCACCATGCTGGGCATGGACGCCTTCGACGAATGGGCGCTGCATGGGCCGTACCTCGATAAGACGCTCATCCGCAATTATATGTGGTACAATCTTGCGGGCGAGATCATGGACTACGCGCCGAATGTGCGCTTCTGCGAGGTACTGCTCAACGGAGTGTATCAGGGGCTTTATGTTATGACGGAGACTGTCAGCTCCGGCGTGGATGCCCGCTTGAAGCTCACGGAGCCGTCGAAGGACACGGTGCAGACGAGCTATGCTCTGCGCCTTGACCGCGGCAGCGGCAGCGAGGTCAAAAACATCGAGACCTTCTCCCAATACGCCCTGCGAAATCTGCAGGATATGGACATCGTCTATCCGGGAACAAAATGGCTGACGCCGGAGCGCGCGGCGTGGATCGCACAGGATTTCTCCGACTTTGAAAAGTCACTCTACTCCTATGACTATGATACCGAGCCCTATGCATGGTGGGAGCAGGCGGACATGAGCTCTTTCGTGGACTACTTTATCCTCAACGAGTTTACCTGCAACTATGATGCGGGCTGGCTTTCCACCTATATCTACAGGGATGTGCGCGGCAAATACAAAATGTGCATCTGGGACTTCAACTCCGCCTGTGACAACTACAGTCATCCGGTCACAGAGCCGCAGCATTTCGAGCTGCAGCATAACGTCTGGTACTATATGCTCAGCAAGGACGAGGACTTTATGAACGCCGTGATCGAGCGCTACCGTGCGCTGCGGCAGGGTGTCCTGAGCGATGCATATCTCAACGGCTATATGGATGCCGTGGTGGAATGGCTCGGCCCCGCCGTCGACCGCAATTTCTCCGTCTGGGGCTACGCGCTGGATAAGGATATGCTCTCCCCCGCGTGGCGCAACCCACACTCACACGCGGCTGCCGTCGCGCAGATGAAGCGCTTCTGCACGGAGCGCGGCGCGTGGATGGACGAGAATATCGACATTCTTCGCCAGTACAGCCACGAATCCAAAAACAAGAAATTCAACCACTGAGAAAGCGAGGGCGGAGCCGTGAAAAAATTTATCATCGCGCTTTCCGCTCTGATCCTGCTCTATCTTGCTTATGACACGGCGCGCTACCGGCTGGGATGGTACATCGACCTGAAGCCGGACGAGCCGG
>CDYU01045847.1_pt1 | contig 74886 bp, 62 predicted proteins | sample 480701 | NCBI WGS metagenome assembly CDYU01 (sample SAMEA3182105, study PRJEB8094) | gut metagenome | biome: human; feature: gut; material: Stool; isolation source: human stools | place: Canada | collected 2013-02-26 | reverse complement strand
GGATCAAACTCTCTATAAATCGTATCAACACGGCGTTTCCACCGAGCTAATCTTTACAGAGCTATTTGTCATAGCTTCAAACTTTTTACCCTTACCTCTCCCGGTAATTGACTTAACCCGTTCGAGGCAAGCTTCAGTTGCACATCTTTCGATGCGCTCCCGTCTGGTGCTTTTCGTTTCGTTCGTTGTTTAATTTACAAGGTACACGTCCCACGCGGAACAGTCATTATTGTAGCAGATGTCAGCCATCTTGTCAACTACTAATTTTACTTATTTTTGACAATTTTCGCTGCCGTCCGGCTTTCTTCTGCTCGCCGTCCTCGCGGACAGATTGATTAGATTACCACATGCTGCCACGCTTTGCAACCCCTAATTTCACTTTTTTGTGCCTTGCTATGAAACAGCTTTTTTCATTAGTTATACTTATGCCTCATTTCGTCCGCAGGTTGTATTACACATATATAATAACTGCAGAGGCTCCGTTGCGATATTATTTTCCGCAGGCGCCTTGCGCCTTGCGTTCCTCTATGCTACTATGAGATTTAAGGGGGTGTTCTGTGTGTTCTTTGATGGCCTTTCTGATTTTGAAAAGGGCGCAATCTTTTGCGCTATGGACTCTGCCAACTCAAAGAGCGATATGCGGCCATTTGTAAGGCTCATGTTTAAGCACTACAAAAGCGGGCATCTTGACTGGGACTCATTTTTGAGGGAAGTACGCCCTATCGTCCCCTATGCACCCTATGCAAGCGATGATGAAATAATCCAGGCAGCTCAAGAAGCCATTCACGAAGAACTTCGCCGCCGTGGACTGGAATAGCGCAGCCGATTAGTAAGGAGGTATATCTATGGATCTCTTTGAAAGCATGTCCATGTCCGGAAGTGCGTTTTTCCCCGCTCCCTCTTGACAATTCCCCGTTCTCGTGCTAAGATGTCCCCACAATCCAAGGGGTGCTGGCGCAAGCTGGCTGAGATGAGACGTATCGCCGTCCAGTCCCTCGAACCTGATCCGGGTAATGCCGGCGTAGGAATGCGAACATATGGTTTTTGTTTTCCGCATTGCGACGCCTGCATGGCTCGCCATGCGGGAATTTCTTTTTCTGGAGGTACTAATTATGAATCACGCAAAAGTCCGCGCCCTGTGCGAGGGCGCCGTACTGCTGGCCGTAGCCCAGATCCTCAGCTATATCAAGCTGTGGGAGATGCCTTGGGGCGGCAGTATCGTTCTGTCCATGGTGCCGCTGGTGCTGTACGCCGTCCGCTGGGGACTGGGCGCCGGTCTGCTGGACGGCTTCCTGTTCGGCGTCCTGCAGTTCATGTTTGACGGAGGCTTCGCCATCGGCTGGCAGTCCATCATCGGTGACTATCTGCTGGCCTTCACGGTGCTGGGCCTGGCCGGCCTGTTTGCCCGCCGTAAGAACGGTGTCTTTCTGGGCACGCTGGTAGCCGGCGGCGCACGCTTCCTAGTACACTATGTGGTGGGCGCCACCATCTGGGCCGCCTACATGCCCGACACCTTCTTCGGCATGACCATGCACAGCCCCTGGTTCTACTCCCTTCTGTACAATCTGGCCTACATGCTGCCCAATATCGCCATCACGCTGGTGATCTTCGCCATCGCCTACAAGCCGCTGGGCAAGTACCTGACCGGCGCCGATCTGGAGCAGGCCAAGTAAACCGCCTCCCTCTCCGCGCATGGCCCTCTCCCCCCTCTGGAGGGCCATGCGCGATTTTTTCGCGATTTTTTCTCCGGCAGACCGCGAAAAGGTATTGACAAATGTCCCAAAACCTGTATAATAGTTTTTGTTCGTCAGAACATAGCGGGATTGTGTAAAGGTAGCACAGCGGACTCTGACTCCGTATGTGAGGGTTCGAATCCTTCTCCCGCTGCCAAAAAGAGACACGACTGAGTCGTGTCTCTTTTTTATTTTTCCTGCGTTTTTCATTTCCCTTGCAACCTTTTCGGCCTGTTTTGCGTTATGATAGATGACGGCCGTCAAGAAAACAGTCCCCCGTAAAGGAAGTGAACGCTTTGACAGAGGAACAGGCCCTGCGCCAGATGCAGCGCGGCTCACAGGAGGCGCTGGCGTGGTTCATCGACCGCTACGGCGCGTATGCCAGCGCCGTCATCCGCGGCATCCTCGGCACGGCTCTGGCCGAATCCGACGTGGAGGAGACAGCCTCCGACGTGTTTTTCTCCCTCTGGAACAACGCCGGAAAGGTGCACAGCGGCGCGGCCCGCCCATGGCTCAGCGCCGTGGCCCGCAACGCCGCCCGCGACCGGCTCCGCCGGGCCGTACCGGAGCAGCCGCTGCCGGAGGACACGGTCATCGTGGACGACCGCACACCGGAGACAGCGCTGACAGAGAAGGAGCGGACGACCCGTGTGCAGCTGGCACTGCTGTCGCTGGAGCCGTCAGACCGGGAGGTCTTTCTCCGCTTCTACTATTACTGCCAGAGGATCGGCGACATCGCCCGGGAAATGGGGCTCAACGAGTCCACCGTCAAGTCCCGGCTGCGCCGGGGACGCGAAAAGCTGAAGACCTTCCTGCTGCGGGAGGTACCATACGACGAAGTATCGGAAAAAGGAGGTACGGTATGGAATACGATATCTACGAGCTGATGCGCGGACTGCAGGACGACAGTGTACCGCTGCCGGAGGACGGAGCCGCCGACCTCCGCCGGATCAAGGAGTTGACGATGAACAGAATTCAGGCAAATCAGGACACCCACGGCACGCGCCCCGTCCGCCGCATGACCCGCATGATGCTGGCGGCCGCCATCGCAGCGGTGCTGTGTATCGCCACCGTGGCCGCCGCCAAGCTGGGCGTTGCCGACGCCTTCAGTGGCTTTTTCGGCCAGCTGAACGAGAGCCAGCGGCAGGTCATGGAGACGCTGGGCACCACCGATCTCCCCGCCCCCGTCACCAGCCACGGCACCACCATCACACCGGTGGCCGCCATCTGCGACAAGCACAACTACTACCTGCGCCTGCGGGTCGAGGCCCCGGCAGGCACGGCGCTGCACATCCCCGACCCCGATGAGGGCTGGCTCCAGCTCTCCGTGCTGGACAGCGGCACCCTTGACCCCGACGTTCTGCAGGTGGCTGGCTGCGATGAAACGCCCCTCTACTTTTGGAACGCCGTGTGGTATGACGATACGCCCGGCGACAATGTGCTGGAAACGGTGGTCTGGCTCAGCAGTCACGGACAGGGCCAGCGCAACCCCGATCCCTACCGGCCCGACGCCCCCATCTGGGTGGATTTCACCGACGATACCCCCAAGTCCGTGAACATCCACAACATCTCCGTGCAGGACGACGACCACGAGTACACCGTCCTGCTGGAGGGCGACTGGCGCTTTGACCTGCCCCCGGCGCAGGAGCACCCCACGCTGCACATCGATGCCGCCGGTCTGACGGAGGAGAGCGCCGACCCGGGCCGCATGATCTATCCGGACTACTTCAACATCTCCGCCCTGAGTCTGGAGTTCGAGTACCGCTACGATCCGCTGTATGTGGATGTGGAGTACCCCGACTGCGTGGAGCGCGAGGAGAAGTGCTGTGAGGTCAGGGAAGGCTGGGAGGTGGTGCTCAAGGACGGCAGCAGCGTCCCGCTGGGCAGAAGCTCCGGCGACGGCTATCACGATTTTGCCTATTGGATCCAGCCCTTCACGGCGCCCATCGACATCACGCAGGTGGATCACATCCGCTTCGGCAGTCTGATCGTGCCCGTTGAACCGTAAGGGAGGATATAAAACCTCACAGCGCCCCGAGCCTTACGGTTCGGGGCGCTGTTTTTTGCTCTCAGGTATTCAAAAACGGATCGTCCAGCTTGCCCAGCCGGCGCAGCATGGTCTTTTTCACCGCCTTGAAGATATTCTCATAGCCGGTGCAGCGGCACAGGTGGCCGCTCAGCAGCTTGCGCAGCTCGTCGTCGCTGTACAGCACGCCGCGATCCAGAATTTCCACCGCCGTCATCAGGAAGCCGGGGATGCAGAAGCCGCACTGGATGGCCGTCTCCTCCATGAACGCCTGCTGGATGTCGGACAGCTCGCCGTTGGGGCCCATCAGCCCCTCCAGCGTGGTGATATGCTTTCCCTCGGCCCACACCGCCAGATACAGGCAGGAGTTGAAGCACTCGCCGTCGATGAGCACGTTGCACGCGCCGCACTCGCCCACCTCACAGCCCTTTTTCACGCTGGTCAGGTGAAAATCGTTCCGGAGCATGTCGGTCAGGGACGCGCGCACGTCCACCATCTGCTCCACTTCCCTGCCGTTGATGGTGCAGGTCACAAGCTGATACTGTCTCTTGGCCATTACAGCACACCTCCTGCCAGCTTCACGGACTCGATCAGGCACCGCTTGGCGCTCTCCACGGCGATATGGCTGCGGAACGCCTTGCTGGCACGCCACGAATCGCGGGGATTGATGTCCTCCAGCACCTTGCGGCCGAACTCCTCGATATTCTCCAGCGTCACGGCCCTGCCGTTGATGAACGCCTCCGCATTCTCCGCCCGCATGGGCACGGGGCCGGCCACGCCGAAGGCAATACGCACCCGCTCAAACGTCCCGCCGTCGGGGCTGAGCCGGGCGTTGACGGAGGTGCCCAGCGTGGCGATATCCATGGCGTTGCGCATGGCATATTTAATATAGTGTCCCCACGTCCGGTCGTAGGACGTCTTGGGGATGAGGATGGCCGTCTGGATCTCGCCGTCCTCCACCCGCAGATCCACCGTACCCGCCTTGATATAGAAATCCCTGATAGGCACACGGCGCACGCCGTTTTTGCCGGTGATCTCCACGATGGCCTCCCACGCATGGAGCGTGGAGGCGGAGTCGGCGGAGGTCACGCCGTTGCAGGTGTTGCCGCCGATGGTACCGGCGTTGCGGATCTGGGGGCCGCCCACCATGTCCACCGCCTCGCCCAGCACGTTGATATACCGCTGGATGATGGGATCGTTGGTGATATGGGTAAAGCTGGTGAGGCTGCCGATGCGGATATTCTCCTCGGCGTCGATAGACACGCCCCGCATCTCATCGCACTTCTGAATGGAGATCAGCGCCTTACCGGCGCGCTTACCCTCGCGCATCTGCACCAGCACATCGGTGCCGCCGGCGATGATCTGCGCCTCGGGGTGCTCCAGCCGCAGGCGCACCGCGTCCTGTACGTCCTTGGCCTCGTACAGTGCCAACATATCATACATAGCTCGTCCCTCCTCAGTCCTGAATGAGTCCCTCTTCGCTGAAGCGCTTGAAGAGGATGTGGGCATTCATGGGGTTCTGGTCGATGGCCGCGCCGGTGGCGTTGAGAATGGCGTTGCGGATGGCCGGTGCGCCGGAGCAGGCCGGCGGCTCGCCCAGTGCCTTTGTGCCGAAGGCCGATGTCGGCTCGGCGTTTTCAATGAACTGCGCCTCCAGATGGGGGTGATCCATAATGGTGCTCAGCTTGTAGTCCAGCAGATTGTTGTTCAGCGGCTTACCGTTCTTCTCGTCGAACAGCAGCTGCTCGCCCATGCCGTAGCCGATGGCCATGGACATGCCGCCGTGTACCTGCGCCGCGGCCAGCGCCGGGTTGATGAGCTTGCCGCAGTCGTGTACGTTGACGATGTCCCGCAGCGTCACCTTGCACATGGGAATGTCCACCTCGATGTCCACGAAGGTGCAGCCGAAGGAGTAGGCGTTGTTGCGGATGGTGAACGTGGACTCGGCGGTGATGTGCTCGCTCTTGGCGGCGTTGTACTGCGCCGTCATGGCCAGCTCCCTCAGGCTCATCAACACCTTGCCGTCGGTATTGCGGACGATGTTGCCGTCCACGATGTCCATGTTGTACACCGCCTGACGGGTCAGGTCGGTGGCGTATTGCAGGATCTTTTCCTTCAGCAGCAGGCCGGTCTGGCGAATGGAAAAGCCCGCCGTATAGGTCTGGCGGCTGGCGTAGGCGCCCAGACCCGTGGGGGTGATGTCCGTGTCCTGGCAGGACACCACATGCACGTCCTTATAGCTCTTGAGGCCCACCACATCGGCGGTCATCTGGGCGTAGGCGGTGTCGGCGCCCTGTCCGATCTCCGTCTCGCCGCACTGCATGGTCACGGTGCCGTCCAAATTCAACTGCATCCGGTTGCTGGAGGTCTCCAACGAGATGGGATACACAGCGGTGTTGTACCAGAACGTAGCCATACCCACCGCGTGGCGGATGGGCCCCGTCTCCTTGGCGTACTCCGCCATCTTCCGGTCATAGTCTATGTATTTCCGGCCCGCCTCCATGCACTCACGGAAGGAGTCGTTGTAGTTGACGTTGTGGCTGAACCCGTCCTCGTAGCCCTGGGGCATGATGTTCTGCATCCGGAAGGCCAGCGGGTCCATGCCCACCGCCCTGGCGCAGTCGTCCACGTTGGACTCATCGGCAAAGGACGCCTGCGGCATGCCGTAGCCCCGCATGGCGCCGGCGGCGGGGCGGTTGGTGAACACCGTCCAAGCGTCGCATTCCATGTTGTCGCAGGGATAGTGCTGGGGGAAGGAGCCCATGGCCTTGGCCACGATGGAGTGTCCGTGGGAGGCGTAAGCGCCCTGATTGGAGAAGCACTCCACCTTCCGGGCGGCAAACGTGCCGTCCTTCCGGAGCCACGACACAATGTGGAACCGGATGGCGTGGCGGACGCGGTTGGACACGAACGTCTCCTCCCGGGAGCAGTCGACGCGCACGGGGCGGCCGCCCACCTGCGTGGTGCAGTAGGCGCACAGCGGCTCGTACAGCGCGTCCTGCTTGTTGCCGAAGCCGCCGCCGATATAGGGCTTGATAACGTGGATATCTGCCCACGGACGGCCCAGCGCCTGTCCCACGATGCGGCGGATGATGTGGGGGATCTGGGTGGAGGACACCACCACGATCCGCCCGTTCTCCTCGTAGGAGAAGCAGCCGTGGTTCTCGATGTGGCTGTGCTGCACGGTGGGCGTGTCGTACCAGCCCTCTACTTTCATAAGGCCCGGCTCCTGAATGGCGGCCTGATAGTCGCCCTTCTTCATGTCGGTGTGCTTCAGGATGTTGCGGGGGAAGCTCTCATGCAGCTGGGGCGCACCCTCCTCCATGGCCTTCTGGACATCCAGCACGAAGGGCAGCTCCTCATACTCCACCTTCAGCGCCCGCACGCCCTGCATGGCGGACACCTCGTCCTCGGCGATGACCACCGCCACATCGTCGCCCCAGTACCGCACATGCCGGTTCAGCAGATGGCGGTCGGCCACGTCCTGATGGCCCGGATCCATCGACCACGGATGGCCCGCCGTGGGGAAGGTGATGTCCGGCACGTCGAAGCAGGTGATGACCTTCACCACCCCGTCGATGGCCTCGGCGGCGCTGGTATCCACGGTCTTCACGAAGCCGTGGGCGATCTCCGCGTGCTTGATGCGCACATACAGTGCGTTCCGGGGCATCATATCCTCATAATACTTGGTACGTCCTGTGGCCTTGTCGAAGGCGTCCACCCTGACTTGGCTCTTTCCAACCTCACCCATTCCGGTACTCCTCCTTATCAACGAGATCAATCTCGATAACAGCTGTGCTGATGGCAGATATCTGCCATACTGATACTTGTACTATCCTATCACAAACCCGTGAATTTGAAAAGGCTTTTCATTATCCTACTCGGGGTATAACGCCGTTTTTCTTGACAGCTTTTCCGTTTTCCGGGTATACTACCGCTAAAGGTCACACCACGGAGGTGCTTTCCATGGAAAAACTGCGTATCGGCTGCGTCGTCATGGCCGCTGGCAACGCATCCCGCTTCGGCCGGAACAAGCTGGCCGCCGAGGTGGACGGCAAAACGCTCCTGCGCCGCGCGCTGGAGGCCGTACCGCCCGGCCGGTTCTGCCGCGTAGCCGTCGTCACCCAGTACCCGGAGGCGGCGGAGGCCGCCCGGCGCTTCTCCTTCACGCCTGTGAAGAACCGGCACCCGGACTGGGGCATCAGCCACACCATCTCACTGGGGCTGGACGCCCTGGGCGACTGCGACGCCGCGCTGTTTCTAGTGTCCGACCAGCCCCTGCTGGAGCAGGCCAGCGTGGCGGGGCTGCTGGACTTCTACTGCCGGCACCCGTCCTGCATCGTGGCTCTGGGCCACAACGGCGTCCGGGGCAATCCCTGCCTGTTCCCTGCCTGCTTCTTCCCGGAGCTGCGGGCGCTGCGGGAGGATCACGGCGGCAGCACCGTCATCCGCCGTCACGAGGACGTCCTGCTGCTGTACGACGTGCCCGCCCGCCAGCTGACGGACGTGGACACCCGCGATGCGCTGAACGCCCTCACCGGGCAGAAGCCGTAACGCCCCGCGTATGTCGTCTCGTCACAGGCCGCAGCGCTGCTGCGGCCTGTGTTATTTTTTTACTTTTTCCGCGCGTAGGGCGTGTTCGCCAGCGGCAGCTCAAAGCGCCGCTCCCCGTCCCAGCGGTAGTAGGCATCGGCGATGGCCGGCGCCGTGGGGATAGACGTGATCTCGCCGATGCCGATGGCGCCGCCGGCCACATCCAGCCCCGGCTTCTCCACCACAATGGCCTCGATCTCCTCCTGCGGCAGCTGGTTGGCCCGGAACAGCCCCAGCATGCCGTACTTGGCGGTGGGGCGGCAGTTCTCGTCAATGGGGTACTGCTCCGTCAGGGCGTAGCCCATGGACATCACCACGCCGCCCTCGATCTGCCCCTCCACGCTGAGGGGGTTCACGGCCTTGCCCACGTCATGGGCGGCCACCATCTTTTTGATCTTCCCCGTCTCGCGGTCGAGGATGCACATCTGCGTGGCGTAGCCGTAGGCCACATGGCTCACGGGGTTGGGCACATCCGCGCCCAGGGGATCGGTCTTGGCCAGATACTCGCCGTAGAACTCCTGTCCCGTCAGCTGCACCAGCGTTTTGCCGCCGTCCAGCGCCGCCTTCAGCTTCGCGCAGGCGCGGCGGGTGGCCTCACCCGTCACCAGCGTCTGGCGGCTGCCGGAGGTATCGCCGGAGTCCGGTGCGATCCACGTGTTGCTCCGCTCGTATACCACGTCGCCGCGCCGCAGGCCGGTGCAGGTCACCACCGTCTGTACCAGCACGGTGCCCAGTCCCTGCCCGATGCAGCTGGCGCCGGAGTAGATATGCACCTTGCCGTCCGGTTCCACGATGAGCTTGCAGCGGCCCCAGTCGGGGATACCCACGCCCACGCCGGCGTTCTTCATGGCGCAGGCGATGCCCACCGGGTCACCCGCCGCCACCGCCGCGTCGTAGGCGGGCTTGATGGCCTCCAGCGTCTCCACAAGGCCGGTGGAGCCGTCCACGATCTGGCCGTTGGGCAGCACGCCGCCGGGCCGGATGGCATTGCGGTAGCGGATCTCCCACGGGCTGATGCCCACCAGCTCGGCCATCTGGTTCAGCAGCGTCTCCGTGCAGAAGCAGGTCTGCGTCACGCCGAAGCCCCGGAACGCGCCGGCCGGCGGGTTGTTGGTGTAGTAGGCGTGGCCCTCGATCTCAAAATTCTCATAGGCATAGGGCCCCGCCGCGTGGGTGCAGGCGCGCTCCAGCACAGGCCCTCCCAGCGAGGCGAACGCGCCGGTGTCGGACACCACGCTGGCCTTCACGCCCTGAATAATGCCGTTTTCGTCGCAGCCCATGGTGAACTCCATGTCCATACTGTGGCGCTTGGGGTGGACGAGGATGGACTCCTGCCGGCTGAGCTTCACCTTCACCGGTACCCGCGCCACATAGGCCAGCAGCGCCGCGTGGTGCTGCACGGACATGTCCTCCTTACCGCCGAAGCCGCCGCCCACCAGCATGTTCTGCACCTGACAGTGCTCATAGTCCACGCCCAGCATGGCCGCGCACTCGTGCATAGTGGTGTGGGAGCTCTGGTCGGTGGTCAGCAGCTTCACGCCGCCGTTGTCCAGCGGCAGCGCCACGCAGCACTCCGGCTCCAGAAAGGCGTGCTCCGTCCACGGCGTGTGGAATTTCTCCGTCAGTACATATTTCGATCTGGCAATGGCCCCCGCCGCGTCGCCCCGCGACACATGCTTGTAGGCCTGCACATTGCTTTCTTCCTCCTCGAACACCAGCGGCGCACCGGGCGCTGCCGCCTCCGCGGGGCTGTGCACCGCCGGCAGCACCTCGTATTCCACCTTCACCAGCTTCTTGGCGGCCTCCAGCGTCTCCTGATCCCGGGCGCACACCAGCGCCACCGCGTCGCCCAGATAGTGGGTGATCTCCCCGATGCCGATGAGCGTGGGCTGATCCTTCTTCAGATGCCCCACGTTGACCTTGCCGGGGATATCCTTCTGGGTCAGCACGCACACCACACCCTCCAGCGCCTCCGCCTCGGAGGTGTCGATGCGCAGCACTCTGGCCCGGGCGTACTGGCTGCGCACCGCGCCGCCGTAGCACATGCCGTCCACATACACATCGTCGGGGTACTGGCCGTAGCCCAGCACCTTCTCCTCCACGTCCAGCCGGTGGACGCGGCTGCCCACCTGCCAGTCGTCGGCAGAGGCCGCCGGGAGCTTTCCCTCCCGGAAGATCTTGGCCGCCAGCAGGATGCCGTCGATGATCTTCACATAGCCGGTGCAGCGGCAGATGTTGTTGCGGATGGCAAACGCCGCCTCCTCACGGGTGGGGTCGGGATTCCCGTCCAGCAGCCCCTTGGCGGAGATGACCATGCCCGGGATGCAGAAGCCGCACTGCACCGCCCCCGCCTCACCGAAGGCGAAGGTATACACCTGCTTTTCCCAATCGCTGAGTCCCTCCACCGTCACGATGGTCTTGCCCTCCAGCTTATCGGTCTGGGGAATGCAGGCCTTGGTGGGCTTGCCGTCGATGAGCACATGGCAGGTGCCGCAGGCGCCCTCGCTGCATCCATCCTTCACGGATGTCAGGTGCAGCGTGTCCCGCAGATAGCGGATCAGCTTCTGATTCTTCTCCACGACAACGGTTTGTCCGTTCACGGTGAAAGTGGCCATATCGTTCTCCTCTCTGCGGCGGGCCGCCCCGCCTGTCCGAAGGTACCTGAATTTTTTTCAGCTATTATACAATATTTTTAGCTTTTCCGCAAGTCTTACTCATGAATAGCGTTATTCTACTTCCACAATAACGCTCGCCTCCCGCCGCGCCCCGCGAACCGCTTGCGCCGCCGCCTGCGTCCTGCTATAACGGAAAACGCCGCGGCATCGGAAGGAGGAACACGACATGGAGATCAGACTGCTGGAGCAGGCCGAAAATTCACCGTCCGGTACCAGACCGGCGGCTATTGCGACCTCCCTGTTTTGCAATGACCGCTGCCGGCGCACCGTGTCAACATGAACACGCGGGAGAAAATCACTTACGACCGGCATGTGCAGGCGCATGCAGAGAGATACGCCCCCGGCGCTCTGCGCCGCAGCAGGCTGAACGGAACCGCGCAATAAGGAACCCGCCCATGTTCAATGGGCGGGTTCCTTATTGCATCGGAGTATACGCACCGGTATGGATCCGATGCCATTTTTGTCTTGTTTTTCTCGTCGGCAGCAACCCTTTTGAACCACTCGTCCGGCGAGTGGTTCAAAAGGCGCGCCGGGCTGTGTGCCCGTATGCGGTCGGGCTTATCCGCCCAGATAGGCCTTGCGGATGGCGTCGCTCTCCAGCAGCGCCGCGCCGCTGCCCTCGGTGACGATGCGCCCCGTTTCCAGCACATAGCCCCGGTCGGCCACGGCCAGCGCCGCCTGCGCGTTCTGCTCCACCAGAAGGATCGTGGTACCGTCGGCGTGGAGCTGGCGGATGATGTCGAAGATCTGCTCCACCAGCAGCGGGGCAAGGCCCATGGACGGCTCGTCCAGCATCAGCAGCTTGGGATGGCTCATCAGTGCCCGTCCCATGGCCAGCATCTGCTGCTCGCCGCCGGACAACGTACCGGCCACCTGCTTCCGCCGCTCTCTCAGCCTTGGAAAGCGCGCAAACACGCTCTCAATGTCGGCACTCACGTCCCCGCTGCGGCAGTAGCCGCCCATGTCCAGATTTTCCTGCACCGTCATGTGCTGGAAAATACGCCGGCCCTCCGGCACGAGGGCCATACCGCGCCCCACCAGCCTGTGACTGGGCACATGGCGCAGCTCCTCGTCCATGAAGCGCACGCTGCCCGTCCGGCTGCGCAGCAGACCCGCCACGGTGTTCAGGGTGGTGGACTTGCCCGCGCCGTTAGCGCCGATCAGTGTCACCACCTCACCCTGCTCCACATGGAAGGACACGTCCTTCACCGCGTGGATGCTGCCGTAGTACACGTTGATGTTCTCCACCTGCAGCACGGTGCTCATGCGCTCGCCTCCTTTTTTCTGCCCAGATACGCCTCGATGACCGCCGGGTCGGCCTGAATATCCGCCGGCGTGCCCTTGGCGATGATGTGTCCGAAGTTCAGCACGCAGATGCCCTCGCAGATGTTCATCACCAGATTCATATCATGCTCGATGAGCAGCACCGCGATCTGGAACGTATCCCGTATCTTGCGGATATTCTCCATCAGCTCCGCCGTTTCCGACGGGTTCATGCCCGCCGCCGGTTCGTCCAGCAGCAGCAGGCACGGGTTGGACGCCAGCGCCCGCAGGATCTCCAGCCGCCGCTGTGCGCCGTAGGGCAGGGAGCCCGCCCGCTCATCGGCGTGGGACTCCATGTGGAAGATGCTCAGCAGCTCCTCCGTCCGCTCCCGGGCGACGCGCTCCTCCCGGGCGTACTTGGGAAAATGCAGGATGCTGCCTGCCAGCCCGTACCGCACGGAGTCGTTCATGGCCACCATCAGGTTCTCCGCCACCGTCAGATCATTGAACAGGCGGATGTTCTGGAACGTCCGGGCGATGCCCGCCTTGTTCACCTGCGCCGTGGTCATGCTGTGGGTGTCCTTACCATCCAGCAGGATGGCCCCCGCCGTGGGCTGGTACACCTTGGTCAGCAGGTTGAACACCGTGGTCTTGCCCGCGCCGTTGGGCCCGATGAGCCCTGCGATCTCCGTGCGGCCGATGGTCAGGTCAAAATCCTCCACCGCCTTCAGGCCGCCGAAGGTCACGCCCAGCCCCACGCACTCCAGCACCGGGGATTTGTCGATGTCGCGTTCCGGCAGCAGGACGGTGGACGGCCGGTTCACCAGTTTCGTTTTCGCACTCACAGCGCCGCACGCTCCTTTCCCTTCGGTGTCAGCTTTTCACGCAGCGAGCCGAAGAACCGCTTCATGGCGGGGTTGTTGGTGGCCTGCATCACCAGGATCAGTACGATGGCGTACACCAGCATCCGGTAGTCCGCCACCTCCCGCAGAGCCTCCGGCAGCACCGTCAGCACGATGGCCGAGATCACGGAGCCCGGCACGCTGCCCATGCCGCCCAGCACCACGATGACCAATATCTCGATAGACATGTTGTAATCGAACGTCGCCGCCTTGATGTTGGCCAGCGAGTGGCCGTACAGCACGCCGGCGCACCCGGCGAAGAACGCCGCGATAACGAACACCGCCAGCTTGTACCATGTGACGTTCAGGCCCACGGACTCCGCCGCGATGCGGTTGTCCCGAATGGCCATGATAGCCCGCCCGTACTTGGAGCGCTTCAGGTTCAGCATCACCGCCACCGTCAGCAGCACCAGCACCGCGCCGTAGGGCAGCAGCTCCCTGGCGCCGGCATAGACGGCGGTGGTGTTCAGGCCCAGCGCGCCGCCGGTGAAATTCAGATTTGTGATGATGTTCTTGATGATCTCGCCGCAGGCCAGCGTCACGATGGCCAGATAGTCGCCCCGCAGCCGCAGGGCGGGCAGCCCTACCAGCAGGCCGAACACCGCCGCCGTCAGACCGCCGGTCAGCATGCTCACCGGCAGCCGCACGCCCAGCGGCAGCGCCGTTTCCGACAGTGCGATGGCCACCAGGCAGCCGGAGAACAGTCCCACGGACATGAACCCCGCGTGACCCAGACTCAGCTCGCCCAGCAGGCCCACCACCAGATTCAGCGACACTGCCATGACGATGTACACCGCCGTGGGGATCAGCATGTTTGTCACCTGCCGGGTCAGGCTTCCGGTATACAGCAGCACCGCCATCACCGCGAACAGTACGGCCACCGCCGCCACCGTGATGAGATCGGCGCGCTGTCTTTTTTTCTGTATCAGCTGCATTTCCTTCACCTCACACCTTTTCCTGCATGGGCTTCCCCAGCAGGCCCGTGGGCTTCACCACCAGCACTGCCACCAGCACGGCGAACACGATGGCGTCCGCCCACAGGGTGGAGATATACGTCTTGGACAGCTGCTCGATGAGGCCCAGCAGGATACCGCCCAGCATGGCCCCGGGGATGGAGCCGATGCCTCCGAACACCGCCGCCGTGAACGCCTTGATGCCGGGCATTGCGCCGGTGGTGGGCTTTATATACACATAGGTCATGCCGTAGAACATGCTGGCGAACGCCGCCAGCGCCGAGCCGATGGCGAATGTCAGTGTGATCGTTCTGTCCACGCTGATGCCCATCAGTGTGGCGGCGTCCTTGTCCTCGGACACCGCCCGCATGGCCTTACCCAGCCTGGTCTTGTCGATGAACAGCGTCAGCGCCGCCATCAGCGCCGCCGTGACGGCCAGTGTCAATACGGTGATGCCGTCCACCTGCACACCGCCCACGGTAAAGCCGGGCAGCTTCACCAGCGTGGGATACGCCATTTGCTGGGAGCCGAAGATCAGCAGCGCCGCGTTCTGCAAAAGGTAGCTGACGCCGATGGCCGTAATGAGCACGCTCAGCGGCGCCGCCTGGCGCAGAGGCTTATAGGCGCAGAACTCGATGACCACACCCAGCACCGCGCATACCACGATGCTGACGATCACCGTCACCCATGGGGACAGTCCCAGCTGCGCCACCGCCACGATGCCGCTGTACGCGCCCACCATGATCACGTCGCCGTGGGCGAAGTTCAGCATTTTGGCGATGCCGTAGACCATGGTGTAGCCCAGCGCGATCAGCGCGTAGATGCTGCCGAGGCTCAGCCCGCTTATCAAAGTTTGGATCAGATTCGTCATAGTCGTCATTCCTTTGCGTCAAGTGCGTTGCGCCTGTCCCGCCCTCCCGGCGCGGTGCCGGGAGGGCGGTCGGCTATGTGAGGAAGGGAGAAGAAGCGTTTTTTATTCGGCCGCGCCGCTGTCCTCACCGAACAGCGTGCCCACACCGTTCTTGTAGAGGATGGCGCTGGCGGCCTTGTTGGTGTTGCCGTCGGCGTTCCAGGTCATGGTGCCGGTGACGCCCTCCACGGTCAGGGAGGTCATCACCGCGGCCAGCTCCGCGCCGGAGGTACTGCCGCCGGCAGCCTCCACGGCGGCCTTCACCACATACACGGCGTCATAGGCGTCGGCGGCGAACTGGTCGGGGGTGGCGTTGTAGTTCGCCTGATAGGCGCTGACAAAGGCCTGCACATTGGCGGCGGCGGAGTCAGCGGCGAAGGGAGTCATCATCAGCACGTTATCGGCGATGGTCACATCCTGACTGACCTTGCCGAGGATGCCGTCCAGACCGTCAGCGCCGAAGAAGTACACGTCCTCCGCGAACTTGCCCTTGGCCTGGGTCAGGAAGGTGGAGGCCTCCTCCGCGTAGATGGGGATGAACACCACCTTCACGCCGGAGTTGACCAGTGCGTTCACCTGCGTGGAGAAATCGGTGTTGGTAGCGGTGGTAAAGGTCTGCGTCTCCTTGATGGTCACGCCGGTCTTTTCGCACTCGGCCACGAAAGCGTTATACAGGCCTGCGGAGTAGTCGTTGTCGCTCTGGTAGAACACACCCACCTCATCGGCCAGGGCGTTGTCCTTCGGGTAGTCCGCCGCAGCAGTGCCCTGATAGGAGTCATAGAAGCAGATGCGGAACGCCTTGTCGTTGCCGTCGATGCACTTGTCGGCGGAACCCGTAGTCTCCATGATGAACATGTCATCGGCCTTGGCCGCCGCCACGACGGAGGCCGTTTCACCGGACAGCACGCCGCCCAGAAATACGTTCATGCCCCAGTCCATCAGCTTGCCGTAGGCCGCCACGGCGCTCTCGGGATCGCCCTGCGAGTCCTGCGCGCTCAGCTCCAGCTGCTTGCCGTTGACGCCGCCGGCGGCGTTGATCTCATCCACAGCCAGCTGCGCGCCGTGCTGCACGGAAAGACCGTAGTTGGCGTAGCCGCCGGTCAGCGGCCCCACCACGCCCAGCTTGATGGTCTCTGTCCCGGCGCCGTCGGCGCTGTCACCGCTGCCGCCGTTGTCGTTGGTCTTATTGCCGCAGGCCACAAGGCTGAGCGCCATCATACAGGCCATAAGCATGGCAAATACTCTCTTTTTCATGGTTCTTGTTCTCCTTTTGTATCATTTTTTCTGAGGGATATCGGCCCCGGCTGTGCCGGAGTCATACAAAAAAGCGGCTCCGCCCATGGGCGGAGCCGCTTTGCTGTATCGTGTGTCAGCGTATCATGCGGTTATCCGTGCCAATGGCGTATCGGTATATGCGGCCAGCAGGACGCAAATAATAATGGACGCCATAATAATGGCGCCCAGCACGGACAGAATGACAGTATTGGAAGCGGCACAGGCGCAGCAGAAAGCAGCACCGGCGCAGGCGGCGGTCAGGGTCTTGTTCATCTTGCTGTTCATGGTACGGGTCATCGTGACCGCCTCCTCTCGCTTCGGAAATGTTGGGGCTATTTTAGCAAAGCAGGTGGCGGAAGTCAACAGTCGTTTCGCTGAAAACATCATCATACCGCACAACTCGTCACTATATAGATTATGCAACCTGCACAATTCTCCCGCATTTTGCAGGCGGTCGGGACGCCGGGAAACGGAACGGGGAGAGGGCAGGCCGACGGCCTGCCTTCTCCCCGTTTACGCTGTTTCGATCACCGCCGGGGCCGTCCCTTACCGCTCCTGTTCGGCGATCTGCCGGAGCAGGATCTCCTCCGCGTAGCCGCAGGCACGCCGGACGGAGCCCTCCTCAAAGGGGTTGGACAGCTTCGCATAGCGCAGCGTCTCCAGATAGCTGCGGCTGCCGCCGGCCTTGCAGAGCTTGAGATAGTCCTGCCACGCGGCTTCCTTGTCCTCGGCGTACTTCTTCTTGAACTCCATGGCGCCCATGGTGGTGAGGGTGTAGTTGATGTAGTAGAAGGGGTAGAGGTAGATGTGCAGCTTGTGATACCAGTAGCCGCCGCGCTCCATGAAGGGATCGTTCTCGTAGCGGCGCCACGGCATGTACTTCTCCTCCAGCAGGTGCCACTGATACGTCCGCTCCTTGGGCGTCAGCTCGGGATGCGCGTAGCAGATGTGCTGAAACTCGTCCACGGCCACGCCGAAGGGCACGAAGGTCAGCGCCTCCTGCAGGTGCGCGAAGCGGAACTTGTCCGCCTGGTCGCCGAAGAACCACTCGGCGTAGGGGTAGGCGAACTGCTCCATGGACATCGAGTGGATCTCCGCGATATCCGTGGATACGCTGTAATAGTCCGAGATGGGCTGGCTGCGCATGGCCATATAGCCCGCGAAGGCGTGGCCCAGCTCGTGGGTCAGTACCTGCATGTCAAAAATGGTGTGGTTGAAGCAGGAAAACACGAAAGGCGCCTTCAGGCTGGGCAGGCTGGTCATGTAGCCCGTGGACGCCTTGCCCGGCTTATTCTGTAAGTCCATCAGCTCGTGGTCGATCATGAAGTCGATGAATTCGCCTGTCTCCGGGCTGATCTCGTGATACATCTTCTGGGCGGTCTTGACCATGAAAGCGTCGTCGCCCGCAGGCTCGGCGTTGCCGTCCGGGAACACCATCTTCTCATCGTGACACATGACATGGTCGATGCCGAGACGTCTGGCCTGCGCGTCATACAGCTTCCGGCACAGCGGCACCAGGACGGTGCGCACCTGCTCGCGGAAGGACGCCACCTCCTTTTCGCCATAGTCCGTGCGGCTCTGCTCCAGATAGCCCACGGGGATGTAGTTCTCGTAGCCCAGATTTTTGCCCATCTGGTTGCGGATGCGGATCAGCTCGTCCCATATCTCCTCCAGCCGTGGCTCGTTGCTCTCGTAGAACTTGGAGTACGCCTTGACGGCGGCGGCGCGCACGGCCCGGTCGGGATGCTCGAAGTATTTCTGCACGCCGTAGAGGTTCAGGGTCTTGCCGTCGAAGGGGATCTCCGCCGTGGCCATGATCTTCTGGTACTCGTTGGTCAGGCGGCTCTCCTGCTGGCGCAGCGGGATGTTGGCCTCGCAGAACAGCTTCTTCTGCAGGTCGATGGACACGAAATACTGCTTGCCGAACTCCTGCTCGATGTCGGAGCGGAAGGGGCTGGCGGCGATGGCCTCGCTGAGCGCCACCTCAGCCGCGCCCAGAGTGGGCAGGGTATCCTGCAGATAGGCGATCTCCGTCTCGTAAAATTCATCCCTGGTGTCCAGCGTATGGCGGATGTGCGCCACGGAATACATGGTGAGCAGCCGGCAGTTCTCCCGGTCGATCTCAAAGAGCAGGCCGCGCAGGGCCTCATAGCTCTCCGCCTGCTGGACGGCAGCCTTCCATTGGGTCAGTCTCTGGCTGCGCGTCTCCAGATCGGGGCGCTTGTACTCCAGTGTTGAAAACTTGAAGTTTTCCATCGCGTTTGTCCTCCTTAAATAATTGATAGCGCGGAACAGGCTTGCCGCGTGTATTCCTGTCCGGATTATACCACCCTGCCCCGCCGTTTGCAATCACCGGCCGTGCCGCAGACGAAAAAGCTAACCTTTGTGGAGTAGTCATTTTCTTTCCGGCACGGTACAATATGGACACAACAGGCAGAAAGGAGGACGTACCATTGAACCGCAGATATCTCACAGCCGTTACGCCCCTGCCCGGTCATATCCTGCAGGTGGATTTCGTGTCCGGCAGCCGCCTCCTGCTGGACATGACGCCCCATCTGGACAAGATCCGCTTCCGCCCGCTGGCGGATGTGCGGGTGTGGAACAGTGCCGTCACCAACGGCATCTTCGTCCGCTTCGGCGACGTGGAGCTGAGCCACGACGAGATACTGTCCATGGCGGAGCAGGAGTCCTGACACGCTTCATCCGGAAATAAGGAGGAAACCTATGAAAAAACTTTTTGCTTTATGGCTGACCCTGCTGCTGTGCCTGAGTCTGACGGCCTGCGGCGGCAGCGGCAGTACCGACCCCGACGATGTGGCCGGGGACGACTGGCGCGTTACCGGCGTCGTCCGGGACACCGGCACCATCACCCGCAACGGCGGGGACGTGGACGTGCTGGTGTGCATCAACGCGGACAGCGCCGACTTCTACTATGACGACGCAACGCCGGTCATGTATGACTACGCGGCCTACCCCATCGCGCTGCAGTGCGACCCGTGGGAGGCGTTCCGGAGCATCGACTTCGCCGACCGGAACGGCGACGGCAACAGCGACGTGGCGCTGCTGTTCGAGCTGGACGGCGCGCAGGCGCTGATGGTCTGGTACTGGGATAAGGACAGCGAGCAGCTGGTGTTCCAGCCGGAGGAGTCCCAGATCGACGGCTATGCCGATGACGAGCCAGTCCCCGAGGGGCTGGACGGCGCGTGGTACATGGATGGCGACGAGGACGCCGAGACGGTCATCGGCATCGGCGTGGCCGACGACTGGATCCTGTACGACAACTCGGACGGCACGCTGCGGGAGGTTGACAGCGGTACGCTCCGTCTGGTGGACGAGGCGCAGGGCCACTACGCCGCCGATTCCGAGGTGTTCTCCGATGTCAGCTACCGCGTGGCGCTGGCCGGCGACAACGCCTTTTACTGGGGCGTGGAGGGGGACTATCACCTCTTTGAGCGCCTGAACCGGTGGTAAGACACGAAAAGCGCCGCCGGACACCCTGCGGGGCGTCCGGCGCGGACAGATAAGGAGGACTGTATGGCAGAACAGAAAAACAACATGACGGACCGGCAGCTGGCCGAGGAGCTGCAGAAGGGCAAGCGGGGCGGCCTCGGCGGCAGGCTTCTGGAGATCCTGGGCGTGGTGGTCATCGCCGCCGGGGCGGTCTTCGGCGGCTCCGTTCCCGCGATCATCGTGGGCGCGCTGCTGGCCGGTATCGGCGAGTGGCTGCGGCGCAAGTCCACGGGCAAGGCCGACCGGCTGACCATGGACACCCTTGCCCCCGGCGTGGTGGGCGCGGTGATGGAAAACGTGGAGATGCCGCCCTCCTCCCCCCTGCTGCACAGGGGGGACACCAACATTCCCGTGCCCAGCCACGACTATTGCAGCGAAAGCGGGCGCATCCGGGGCGTCTATCAGGGGCTGACCACGGAGCTGTGCACCGTCCGGCTGACGGATGTCAGCGAGTTCCAGCGGGAGGAGACGAACCAGTGGGAGCGGAACGAGCGGGAGGTCTATGCCGGTCAGTGGGCGCTGTGCCGTCTGGAGCGGGAATTCCCGACGTGGCTGACCATCTGGCCCCGGGAGAGACTGGAAAAGCTGCTGAACGCCCGCACCATCAAGACGGAGAACGAGGACTTCAACAAGCGCTTCAACCTCAGCAGCGGCGACGCGCAGGAGGCGCTGCGCATCCTGAACCCCAGCCGCATGGAGCGGCTCATGGCGCTGGCGGAGACCTCCGGCAGATTCGCCCTGAACCTCAACACGGACGGCAAGCTGTACATCGCCGTACACAGCGGTCACGGCTTCTTCGAGGCCGGCAAGGGCCGGGAGACGCCGGAGCAGCTGCGCCAGCGCTTCGCCCGCGAGCTGAAGCTGTTCACGGACATCATCGACGTGTTCCGCCCCGTGTAAGGACGCCGCACAGACACAGTGCCCCGAAAAGCACCGGTTTCCCGGTGCTTTTCGGGGCATTTTCCGCGTATGGTCACAGGCGCACGCCGCCCAGATAGACGGCGCGGCGCTCCAGCGCTTCGCCGCACACCACGAAGTCGGCGGGCAGGCCGTCGCCGATGGCCCCCGTCTCCCCGGCCCGCCCGATCTCCCGGGCGGGGATGGCGGTGGCGGACAGCACCGCGTCCTCCATGGGGATGCCGAAGGCCACGGCATTGCGCATGCAGTCGTACAAATTGGCGGCGCTTCCGGCGATAGTGCCATCGGCCAGACGGGCCACGCCGCCGGAGAGGAACACAGACTGCCCGCCCAGCGTGTACTGCCCGTCCGGCATGCCGCAGCAGCGCAGGGCGTCGGAGATCAGGCAGATGCGGCCGGGGAACAGCTTGAAGGCCATCCGCACGGCGCTGGGGTGGACGTGGTGCCCGTCACAGATCAGCTCGGCGGTGACGCTCTCCCGCTCGGAGGCCGCGCCGATAGGACCGGGATTCCGGTGGTGAATGCCGGGCATGGCGTTATAAAGGTGCGTCAGGTGGGCAGCGCCCGCGTCAAAAACGGCGGCAGCCTCCTCATAGGAGGCGTCGGTGTGGGCCACGGAGACGGTACATTTTTCCGATGCGCGGCGGGCGAACTCCACCGCGCCGGGCAGCTCCGGGGCCACATCCGCGATCCGCAGCAGGCCCTCTGCCGCGTCGTAGAGCCGGGCAAAGGCGTCGTAGTCCGGCAGACGGAGATAGGCGGCGTTCTGGGCGCCCTTTTTCCTCTCGGAGAAGAACGGCCCCTCCATCTGGATGCCCAGCAGCCGGGCACAGCGCGCCGGGGCGTTCCTGTGCAGGCGCACTGCCGCGCGGAACGCCGTTTCCAGCGTGTCGTAGGGCAGGGTCATGGAGGCGGGAGCGAAGGACGTGACGCCGTTTTGCGCCAGATAGGCGGCCATTTTCACAAGACCGTCATCGTCGCCGTCGGAGAAGTCCGCGCCGGAGCCGCCGTGGGTGTGGACATCCACCAGGCCGGGGATGACCCGCGCACCGCGCAGGTCGACGCACGTCTCCTCTGCCCCGCCGGACAACACATGGGCGAAGCGCCCGTCCTCCACGGAGAAGCCGCCGGGGACAAACCGCCCGTTCACAAAGATCAGACCGTTTTCAAACCGCATATCACACCTCCGGCAGGCCCTTCAGCGCGCCGCGCCGTCCCATGCGGCACGGTCGCAGATCAGCGTCACATCGGGGTGGAACTGCAGGATGGACGCGGGCACCCACGGCGTCACAGGGCCGAGAAACGCCTTGCGCAGAATGTCCGCCTTGTCCGCGCCGGTGACGATCATCAGCACCCTGCGGGCGGCCATCACCGTGCCCACGCCCATGGTGTAGGCCGCCGCGGGCACCTCCGCCTCGCTGGCGAAGAACCGGGCGTTGGCCTGCCGCGTGGACTCGGTCAGCGCCGCCTCGTGGGTGCGGACGGGAAAGTGATCGCAGGGCTCGTTGAAGCCGATGTGGCCGTCGTGGCCCAGTCCCAGCAGCTGCAGATCCACGCCGCCCAGCGCCTCGATGGTCTCCTCATAGGCCGCGCACATGGCGTCCACATCGCCGGTCAGGCCGTCGGGCACATAGGTGTTCTCCGGCCGGATGGAGATGTGGTCGAACAGGTTCTCCTGCATGAAGCGGCGATAGCTCTGGGGATGGTCGGGAGCAAGGCCCTTGTACTCGTCCAGATTCACGGAGCGGACGCGGGAGAAGTCGATGAGTCCCGCCCTCTCCCGCGCGATCAGCTCCCGGTACAGCGGGACGGGGGAGGAGCCGGTGGCCAGCCCCAGCACACAGGCGGGCTTGGCACAGATCACCTCCTGAAAACGGTCGGCGGCCAGACGGGCGGCGTCCGCCGCCGTCTCGGCCTTGAGAAGGTTGAAATGCAGCATGGTGTGTCTCCTTTATTGAAGGCTGCGCGGCGGCACGGCGCGGCGCACGCACGTTTTCCCCATCATACACCACGGCGGCAAAAAACGCAACGCCCTCCCTGCCGGCGTGGGGGAAGGCCTCCAAGGCGGAGATCGAGGCCGGGTTTTACGAGTATCTGGCCGGCGTACTGACGCAGGAGGAGGCCGCCGCCTTTGCCGCCATGCCGGACAGGCTGTATACCGCGTCCAAGACAGAGAGCCGGGCGGGCTTCCCCCACTTTCAGAAGCCGGCGGGAGGTGAAGCGGATGAGGAAGCGTGACAGGGCGTTCCGACCCGACCGGATCGGCGCCTATTTCCGTCCGGAGTGGCTGCCGCCGGGTCTGTGACCGTCTCCGGACTGGTCTACAACGTGGGGCTGCTGGCCGCGCCGTGGCCGCCATGGAGCGCACCAGCTTCTACGACGCGGTCTATTCGCCGTGCTGCTTCCGGATGAGATCACCGCCGATCTGGACGCGGAGACGGAGTCCCGCGTGCTGGAAGCGCTGCGCCATGCGTCCCGCGGGCGCACCGTCCTCTCCATCTCCCACCGCGTGTACGAAAGTCTCGGCGGCAGGACGGTGGAGCTCCTACCGCAGTAAGGCAAAAAAGACATCCCGCGTCAGGGCGCGGGATGTCTTTTTATGCATTGTCTCTCCGGATGTCCGCTCAGGGCATCTCCGGGTCGGCGGCAAGGCGCACGGTGAAGTCCTGCGCCATCGCACCCTCCGGCAGCAGCTTCGCCATGACCACCAGCCGCATGTTGCCGGTGTTCTCCATGTCGTACTTCCGGCAGCAGGTGGACAGCGTCAGGATGGTGTCCTCCTCACCGAGGGCCACGCCGTCAAACGCCAGCCAGTTCTTGGCCGACACCTGTGCCAGAAAGTCCGTCAGCTCCTGTCCGGCGGGATCGGGAGCAATGTAGTCGAAGGAGATGTCCGTGATGAAGCAGGCCGCGATCTGGAAGATCATGTCCTCGCCCTCCACGGAGAGGTGGATGTAGGGGTTCTCCCTGACAAAGTCCGCGTCCATGTACCGGTGGAGCTTGGTGAACTTTACGCCGTCCGGGTCGCAGTTGCTGGCGGAGTGGCCGAAGATGACGGTGTTTTTGTCCAGCTGGCTCCGGCTGCCCAGATGATCGTCGCAGTGGGCGTAGTAGCAGCCCCACTCGCTGAAGCTCCCATTCTCGTCCTTCTGCAGGTAGTAGCCGTTGTCCGCCGCCTGCATCACGGGATCGTCCACCTCCACGCCGGGGATGTACAGCCACGCGGCGGTGTCGGGGTTTTTCTCCTTTGCATCCGCCAGCTGCGCCTGCCGGTCGACAGTGGGGAGGGCCTCGCCGGTGGCCTGCTGCGGCTCCGGCACCTCCGGCGCGGCAGGAGCTGCCTCCTGCCGTCCGCAGGCGGCTGTGCCCAGCAGCACAACGGCGATCAGGGTTCCGGTCAGAAACCGTTTGATCTTGCTCATCGCGTTATCTCCCGCAGCCCACGGTACGCTGCCCCATGTCCACGCCGGTCTGGGGGTTGCCGTTGGCCTTCATAAAGATGACCTCGATGGTGTGTCCCTCCGTGATGCCGCGGAACGTGTAGGACGTCACCGCGCCCACGCTCTGGCCGTCGATCAGCACCTTGGCCACCGCGTAGCCCTTGTCCGGGGTGATGGTGAAGGTCTGGTCGCCGCCGATGGGGACGTTGGCCCAGCCGGAGGGGGAGACGGAGCCGTTCCCGCGCACCGTGACCATGATGGTGCGGTAGTTGTGGCTGTTGTCGTGGCCGGTATCATCCTCCGCCGGACTGTACAGCACGATTTCACCGCTGATGGCGGTGTAGTTCCCGTCGGCAGGCGTGAACCGCCATTTGTAGGACTTGCCGGCCTCGATCACGGTGTCGTCCGGCAGCACATTGCCGTCCTTATCGACCCACTCCAGCGTTCCGTCCTTCAGGGAGAGGCTGCTGCCTTCAATGGTCAGCGCCGCGTCCTTCAGGGTCTTGCCCCGGCCCGTGACCGGCGTGTAATTGGGTTTACCGGTGGGCGTGGCCTTGTTGATGTTGATGGTCACAGCCGCGCTGGTGACATCGTTGTAGGCATCGTCCCCGGCCTTGGTGGCCGTGACGGTGACGGCGCCCACCTGAACGGGCGTCAGCACGCCGTTGGCATCGATGGTGGCCTTGCCGGTGCCGTCGGTGACGGCGTAGGTCACTGCGCCGGCGCCGCTGCCGCCGGAGGTGCCCAGCTGCAGCGTCTCGCCGTAGACCACGGTGGTGCCGCCGGTGACGCGCAGCGCCGCCTGCTCGTCTCTGGGCAGCAGGGTGATGACCACGTTGACCGCCGCATCCTCATATCTGGCGGAGGAGATGGTCACAGGCAGGGTCACGGAATCGCCCGCCTTGCCCGCGCCGGTCAGCGTGTAGGTCACAACGCCTTCGGCGTCCACGGCAGCCCCGGAGACGATGGCCGTCTCGCCGGCCGCCGCGCCCAGAGTATAGCCCTCCGCACCGGGCACCAGACCCGACACATCCACGGTCTGCTCACCGGTCAGCGTGTACTTGCAGCTGAAGGGGATATCCGCCAGCACAGGGGCGGCGGCCTTGCGGATGGTCAGCGTACCGGAGACGCAGGCCACGTCGTAATTCGCCTGCGCCGCGGCAGCATGGATGGCATAGCTGCCCATCCTGCCGGTGTCGGGCGTCTCGCCGTAGGTCAGCGTGACCCCTGTCAGCACGTCCGCACCCAGCAGACCCTCGACTCTGTAATCCGTGCCCTCCGCCGGGTCGGAGAGCTCGGGCGCGCTCTGGCCCACGAGGATCTCCTTATCCAGCGCCGTCACGGTCAGCGCCGCCGGGCCGATGCTGAAGGTGTAGGTCTTCTCCCCCGTCGTGCCGTCCGCCCACTCGGTGTTGGCGGTGTCGTTCAGCGAAACGAGGACGGTGTAGTCTCCCACATTCGTCTGCACGGTGTTGTCCGAAACAGTGTAATCCGGAGACGCCGCCAGCGCGTAGGTCTGCTCGTCCGCCGTGTAGGTAAACGCGGTGGTGTCCGCCGCGGGCGGTGTGATCTGCTTCTTGCTGATGGTAAAGTCCGCCGAGCCGCTCCAGATGGTGTCGATGCTCTCGTAGCGGATCGTCACGGTGTAGTCGCCCGCATCCGTCGGGGCGGTGGCGCCGTAGCTTGTCGCGCCGTCGCGGGAGGTATAAGTGATGTCAGGGCCGCTCGCCGTGCCGCCGGGTGCCCCATAGACAGGCTGACTGGGTGTGCTGCCATACGTCCAGTTCTCGATGCTGACGCTCAGTGCCCGCTGCGTCTTTGCCATGACCTTGAAGCGGACAGGCACCACCGCGTCCTCGCAGTTCGCAGACTTCATCACGAACTTGATGATGCCCAGATCCGTCCCGACAGGCGCGATAAAGGGCTTCAGGTGTACATCTATCGCCACGTCTCCCGCTGTAGCGGAAGGCTTGAAGCCGCCGAAGCTCTCCCGCAGGATGGCTGTGGCTTCCGTCAGGTCGGTGTCTTCTACCAGCGGGGTATCATACTCGCTGAACGCCGGTGTGCCGCTCGGCCACCGCACATGGAGCCCCACTACATAGTCCTTCTCGGCGTTGCTGTACACCAGCACCGTCTGCTCCGAGATGACCGGGGCGGCGGCCTTTTTGATCTCGCCGCTGGTGGCGACCGAGCCGCTCACCAGCTTGTAGTTCTTTGCCGCCGGGGTGTCCTTCAGCGTGACCGTTACGACGACGCCGTCGTCCTGACCGACGGCCGTCTGGCTGAAGGTCGCGGTCACGTCATAGTCCACGCCCTGTACCAGCGTCTCGCCGCTGACCAGCCCCGACTTGTTATTGCCCGCCACACCGGTGAACGTCACGCGCACGTCGGCGGTGCTGTCGGGCGAACCGAAGCGCTTGCTGACGCTGTCCACGGTAAAGTCAAGCCAGCGCTGGTCGATCCTTGCCGCGAACGGCTTGGTCAGACCCGCGGCGATCTGATAGTTGCTCGCCTTGCCGGGAACGCCCGGGATCTCGGTCAGCTTGCCGTTCGTCGTAAAGACGAGCGTGGTGTCGCCCGCGTTCGCGCCGACAAACTCTGCCGAGCCGCTGATGATCAGGTTTTCATCCGTACCGACCAGCGCGGCCTTCTTGACGCCGAGCCCGGTCAGATCGATCCCGGTGCCGCCGTCATAGGTCTTATTGGGGATGATGCCGCTCGGGCCGTACTCGCCGATGTCCTCCGCCGTCAGGGTCTTGGGCGCGACGGTGAACGACCTTGTGCCGGTGTGGACGGTGTCCTCCGTCTCATAGCGCACCGTTACGGTGTACGCGCCCGCGTCAGTCGTTTTGGTGGGGGTGAACTCTGCGCCGTTCGCATCCTTGTAGGTGAAGGTCGGCGCCGCGCCCGCCGGGAGGTTTGCAACGCTGGGCTGGTTCGGGGTCTGCCCGTAGCTCCAGCCCTCCATCGTGATGTCGGCCTCCGGCAGGTCGACCACCGTCTTGTCCTTTGTCTGGACATATAGCAGCAGCTTGAGATCCTCGTAGTTGTCGCTCTTGACCGTAGCGGTGTACGAGAGGATCAAGGTGCCCGGCCTGCTGCTTATCCGCCCGGTTCTGAACGTCAGAACGCTGCCATTAAAGCCGATACCGCTGACCACGTTCGCGTTCAAGTTGGTTTTCCCTGTATAGCTGCAGGTGCCGTATGTCAGGCCGTCCGCCAGCGCGGGCAGCGCCTGCGAGAAATCGTAGGTGTGCGTCTTGGCCACGTTGTTGTACACATCCATGGTCAGGTTTACCTGATTGACCTTGCCCTTGCCGACGCTGTAGGTGAGCGTCCGCTTGGCGGCGTCAGCCGGCAGCGTATACTCCGGGCGATCCAGCGCCGTCGCGGTCACGCTGTGGGTGCCGACGCTCAGATCGTCGCCGCCGGTCACGGTCACGCTGACCCTATCGTTCCCGACCGCGTTGGTCACCCGCAGGGTCACATTGCCCTTGCCGTCGCCGTACCGCCGGTCAGCGGCGTTTACCGGCTCCAGCTCCACCTCCCGCGGGTCGATGTGCCACCGGAACGGCACCGTCCCCTCATAGTTGCCCTGCAGGGCGATCCGCGCATTGTACCCCTCCTCCTCGAAGTCTGACGCGGAGGTCGTGCCGAAGACCACATAGTCCGTCCCCGGCGTCAGGGTCTTGCCGTCCACGGTCACCGCAAGGAAATCCGCCACGTTCTTCTGCGTGCCGTCGTAGGTCGTGTGGGTATGGGAGAAGGTCACATCCCCGGCGCTCACGGTCTTGCGCCCGATGGTATAGTCCACCGTGGCTTCCACGCCGCCGATGGTAAGGACACCGGTGTAGCTGCCCGCGTCCGTGGGGGCCTCAATAGTCTCCGTGCCCTTTCTGTAGCTGACGGCGTTCGCCGGATACTCCGGCAGCCAGTTGGTATTCTCGATCTGCACAGATTGGTCTTTGCCGTCGCCGTAAACGGTGTGCTCCGGCGCCTTGATGGTCACGCTGCCGCCGTTCCATCTGCATTCTTCGCAAGTGGCGCTGATGGTGTCCTTCGTGCCGGACTTCAGCGCATACCGCCAGGTATGCTCGTGCGCGCTGAGGTAGACGGTATCGTTCTCTTTGGTGATCTTGTAGTCCGCTTCTTCCGCGTCCGGGGTGAAGATCGCGGTGTAGTGGGACTCCTCATTCGTCGCGTTGGTGGCGATTTTGACCGGGCTGCCGGGATCGGGCCAGTCCTCTGTGCTGACGCCGATGTGTGCGTCCGCATTCAGACCGTCCGTGCCGATGGCAACGGTTTTGCCGCTGTACAGATAGAGGTTTTCGGGCTTGCCGCTGCTGCCCTTTTCATACACGCCGCTTGCGCTGTTCAGCGTGCCCTTCTGCCAGTTATTCGTGATCTGTACGCTGCCGGAAACGGTCATCGTGCCGCTGCCGGTCAATTCCACGCCGCCGCCCCGGATGGCGTTGTTGCCGGTGATGCTGCCGCCGCTCATGGTGAAGCTGCCGCCGTTGTACACATCCACGCCGCCACCGCCGCAAAAGTTGGCGTCGTCGCCCGTGGTGGAGTTGCCGGTGATGCTGCCGCCGGACATTGTGAATGTGCCGTTGTTCGCATCCACACCGCCGCCGTAGCCGTCGGCGGTATTGCGGGAGATGACCGCGCTGCCGCTCATGTTGAACGTGCCCTTGTCGAGACGCACGCCGCCGCCGCCTTTGGTGGCGCTATTGCCGGTGACCTTGCCGCCGGACATGGTGAACGTGCCGTTCTTGACATACACACCGCCGCCGTATTTGGCGGCATTGGCGTCAGCAGCCGTGCTGCCGCCGATGGTGCCGTCCTTCATGGTGAAGGCCGTACCGATGTTTTCCACATACACGCCCCCGCCGTTTTGGGTGGCGCGGTTGCCGGAAATGGAGCCGCTGTTCATCGTGAATGCGCCGCTGTTATGCACATATACGCCACCGCCATTTTTGTCCGCGCTGTTGCCTGAGATGGTGCCGTTCTCCATGGTGAAGGTACCGGGATAGCTGATATATATGCCGCCGCCGTTGTTACCGGCGCTGTTGCCGGAGATAGCGGCATCACTGCTCATGGTGATGCTGCCGCTGCTCACAAACACACCGCCGCCGGTCATGGCGGCGCTGTTGCCGGAGATAGCAGCGTGTTCACTCATGGTGAATGTGCTGTTACTGCTGAGATACACGCCGCTGCCGTATTGGGCGGTGTTGCCGGAGACGGCTGCGTTGCCGCTCATGTTGAATGTGCTGCTGTTGCAGACATATACGCCGCCTCCGCCGCCATCGCTGGTGTCTTTGGAGACATTGCCGGAGATCCTGCCGCCGTACATGTTGAATGTACCGCTGGACACATGTACGCCGCCGCCGCTGCCAAGACTGCCGCCGCAGACGGTGCCGCCGTACATGTTGAATGTGCCGCCGGACACCCCTACGCCGCGACCGCTCACGTCGGTTGCGCGGAAGATGACGCCTTTGACGGTGATCTCTCCACTGGCGTCCTGTACCCACCGACCAGTGTCATCTTTCTTAAATGTATGCGGAGTTTCGCCGCCTTCGCAGTCGGTCAAGGTGAAGGTAATGTTCTCTTTGATGGAGATGACAGGATAATACTCTGCCGTATTCGTACACTTGATGCTGTGGCCGTTCAGACAGAGGTTCACGCCATCGGTGAGTTCCCAAGTGCCGCTGGTCTCAACATCTTTGGTCAGGTAGTAGCTGCCCGCCTCCGTGATATCGCTTAGAGAGGAAACGGGTTTCCACTCTATATCATCGGTGTGCTTCTCATTGCCGGTGTGCCCGCACGTCTCGCCGCAGATGGGGTGCCTGTGGGGCTGACCGTTGTAGAGGTTGACGTTGTCGCCCTCCTGCAGGGTGCAGTAGGCGCCGCCCGCATCGCTGAAGATATTGCCGTCGGTATAGCCGTTTTCCGCGCCGTTGGCGACGGTGACGTAGCTGCCGGTGGTGATCGTATCGGCGGTGGTCACGCCGATGCTGGCTTTTTCGCCCAGACCGTCCGCGCCGATCTCGATGGTCTTGCCGCTCACCAGATAGACGTTTTCATCTTTGCCGGCCGTATTGCTGTTGCCGGTGATGGCCGCATCGCCGGAGACGGTGAGCCCGGTGTTCCCATTTACCGCCGTATACACGCCGCCGCCGTTTTTGGCGGTGTTGCCGGTGATCTCGCCGCCCTTCATGACGAATTCGCCCATGCGGGCCAGATACACACCGCCGCCGCCGCAGCGGGTGTCCGCGCTGTTCCCGGTGATGCTGCCGCCGTACATGGTAAACGTGCCGAACAGGTTGTGCACACCGCCGCCGCCATCACCGTTTGTGGCAGCGTTGTTGGTGATGCTGCCGCCGTACATGTTGAATTTGGCGTAGCTGTTTTCCGAAGCAAGCGACACACCGCCGCCCGTGTCGGCGCGGTTTCCGGTGATGCTGCCGCCGTACATATTGAACGTGCTGCGGTAGCCGAGGGATACGCCATGACCTGTGTACTTTAAGCCGCTGGCGGTCGTTCCGTGGGTGAGCTTGCCGGACTGCGCGTCCGAGCAGTCGCAGAGGGAGAGGGTCGCGTTGTCTCCGACCTTGATGACGGATTTGCCGGTCTTATTTTTCGTAAGGCTGTGCCCGCTCAGGCAGAGATAGAGCGTGTAGCCGTTTGCGATCTCAAGGGCGGAATCCCGCTCCGCATTGTCCCGCAGATAGACATAGGCGGTGTTGTTGGCATCGTATGTGATGTCGCTCACGCCGTCCCATGCCGTCCAGGTCACATCGGCGCACGCGCCCGTATGGCCGTTGATGTCCTTATGCGCCGCGCCGCAGATGGGATGCTCCTGGGGCAGCTCGCCCTTGACCAGCACCAGCGTATTATCCTTTTGCCGCACGCTGTAACCCGTGCCTGCATCGGCGGAGAGCCGTTTCGCATCATCAGCTGTGATCGTATAGCCCTCCGCCGCTTCAGCAATGGTGGTATAACCGCCGTCCGTTGTGGGCAGCCTGCCCGCGTCCACGGTCACGCCGATGCTGGAGGTGCTGCTCAAGCCGCCCTCACCGATAAAGGTCCCGCCTTCTCCATAAACCTCATCCTTGTCGAGGTAAACATTGTTCACTGTGCCGTCCGCGTCTTTGTTCTCCGTGATGACCGGTGCGCCGGACAAGGTAACGTTGGCGTTGATATCCGCATACACGCCGCCGCCATTGCAGCCGCTGCCTGCCGTGTTGCCGCTGATGGTGCCGCCGGTCATGGTGAAGCTGCCGTTTTTCACATACACACCGCCGCCGTCATGGCCGGCACTGTTTCCGGTGATCGTGCCGCCGGTCATGGTAAAGCTGGTAGTACCGGCTTGCACATACACACCGCCGCCGTAGCCCGCAGTTTTGTTGCCGCTGATGCTGCCGCCGTGCATGGTGAAGCTGGCGTTGGCGCCAAGATGGACGCCCGCGCCAAATTTTATCGAAGCGTTGTCATATTCGTTACCGCTGATGCTGCCGCTGTAGAGCACAAAATTGGCTTTCCCAGCTCCGTTACCATTTTCGACCCACACGCCGCTGCCGGTATACCTGGCCGCACCGTTCATGCCGTGCGTGACAGTGCCTTTATTTTGGCAGTCGCAGAGCGTAAAGGTCACGCCTCCGTTCACGCAAATGGTACTATCATTATTACTATTCTTCACGTCCATGCTGATGCTATACCCGTTCAGGCACAATACCACGCCATCCTTGGGATACCATGTGCTGGTCCGCGTCACAGGACCGGTCAGGTAGTAATATCCCTCCTCCATGTCATCGGACAGTTCAGAAACACCAACCCAGTCAGTCAGGGACGCTCCATGCTTATTGCAGCTCGCGTCGCCGCAGATGGGGTGGTCTGCGTGCTCTCCGCCCCGCTCTGCGGTCAGCGACACCTGCGCCGCCAGCTGCTCGCAGAGCGCCTCGTACCGCGCCATGTCCAGCGCCGCCAGCTGCTCCTCCGTCAGCGCCGCCAGCGTCTCATTGAGGTTGGCCAACTGCGCCGCGATCTCCTCGGCGTTATCCGCCGTCACCTCGTCCGGCAGGGCATCGATGAGGGCCTGCGCGGCCCGCACCGCCCGCTTGCCCTGCACGGCGGTGTCCTCACCGGTGGTGTAGACATCCGCTGCGCCTGTCTGCTGTGCCAGTGCCGCCGTGGGCAGCATGGTAAAGCAGAGCGCCAGCGCCATGAGCAGACTCAATACTCGTTTCTTCATGTGCGACCTCCTTCAAATCCTGTCTTCCGTTTCCTCGATCCCGCTGGGGACACGTTGGCGGGCATCCCCAAAAAGCCCGCCTGGTTTTGTCACATCTATACATCATATGTCGTACACCGTGCACCCCCGCGGCGCAAGACTTTTTTTCACAAATGTGTCATTTTTCAGCAAAATTTCACACGCCCAATGACGAAGAAAAGGCGATGGCCGTGATTTTCGGCCATCGCCTTTTTGGTTATATTTTCCAGTCCCCGGCCCGTCTCCGCTCTGCGATAAAGCGGCGGCAGATGCCGTCCGGCGCCGGGATCCGGCCGGCACACCGGACGGTCTTGCGCCGGCGGGCGCGCGTGACGACGGTCTTTTCACGGGTCAGGGCCTCGATGGCGTCCATCAGCTTCTTCCCGTTCTCCGGGGCAACGTTGGCGGTGGCCTCGTCAAGAAAGATGGGCGCGTTTTTCAGCATGGCCGGGCCGTGATCTTTCCGGCATACAGAGAAAAAAATTCCGCTGTCCTCTCGCACAGCGGAATTTTGCTGTTGATGCGCTGTTACAGGCTCTCGGCCCATGCCGCCAGCTCTTCCTTGCTGACGCCGCGCTTGAATACCTTGCCGTTCAGCAGCTTCGCGCCCCTGCAGCTGGGGGCCAGATGCTCGTTGGTCTTTCCCATGCCGCTGCCGCCGGAGGTGGCAAAGGGCACCACGGTCTTGCCGCTCAGGTCGATGCTCTCCAGAAACGTGTTGACGATGGTAGGGGCCACATACCACCAGATAGGGAAGCCCACATAGACGGTGTCGTAGTCCGCCGCGTTGGGCAGCTGCGCCGCCAGCGCCGGACGGGAGCCGGGCTCCTTCATCTCCACGGTGCTGCGGGATCTGGCGTTCGTCCAGTCCAGATCCGCCTTGGTGTAGGGCACCTTTGGGGCGATCTCAAACAGGTCTGCGCCCACGGCCTCCGCCAGCTTCCCGGCCACCTGCGCCGTCACGCCGGACGCGGAAAAATACGCTACCAGCTTCTTGCTCATAGGAATACCTCCGTTCTTTGCCTGATGTGTATAGTATATATCCCCCCGCGGGGCGCAAGTCAAGTCCGTTTTTCCTGACCTGCCGCACGGAAACGGATTGTGCCGGGCGCGAAAGTATGGTACAATGGCCGCAAAGCGGCTATTGTACGCAGTACGGAGAAACACGGAGGAGCTTTATCATGCGGCTGATCTCATGGAACGTCAACGGCCTGCGGGCCTGCCTGAACAAGGGCTTTCTGGACTTCTGCGCGCTGGCGGATGCGGACGTCATCTGCCTGCAGGAGACGAAGATGCGTCCGGAGCAGGCATCCTTTGCGCTGGAGGGCTACCAGCGGTTCTGGAACAGCGCCGACAAGGCGGGCTACTCCGGCACCGCCGTGTTCACGCGCCGTTCGCCCCTGTCCGTGACCTATGACTTCGGAGACGATATCCACCGCCACGAGGGACGGGTCATCACCGCCGAGTTCGACAATTTCTATCTGGTCTGCTGCTACACCCCCAACTCCAAGGATCAGCTGGCCCGGCTGGACTACCGCATGGAATGGGAGGACGACATCCGTGCCTATCTGATGGCGCTGGACGCCGAAAAGCCGGTGGTCTACTGCGGCGACCTGAACGTGGCCCATCAGGAGATCGACCTGAAGAATCCCCAGTCCAACCGAATGAATCCCGGCTTCTCCGATGAGGAACGGGGCAAGATGACCCAACTGCTGCAAAGCGGCTTTGTGGACACGTTCCGCGCCCTATACCCCGACCGCACCGGCGCCTACTCGTGGTGGAGCTACCGCTTCCACGCCCGGGAGAACAACGCCGGATGGCGCATCGACTACTTCATTGTCTCCCAACGGCTGATGCCCCGCGTCAAAAGCGCGGACATCTGGCCGGAGATCACCGGCAGCGACCATTGCCCCGTGGTGCTGGAGCTTGCTGAGGAATAAAGAGGAGCCGTCCCGCGGGACGGCTCCTCTTTATTCGTTACTTTTCTTCGCGGGGCAGCACCAGATTCAGGAACACCGCCAGCAGCGTGGCGATGACCACCGGCGACTTGCCGAAGATGGTGGTGACGGCCTCCGGGAACTGGGCCAGCGCGTCCGCCGCCTGAGAGATGCCCACGCCCAGCGCCGCCGACAGGCCCACAATGGTGGTGTTACGGGCGGTGATGCCCTCCCCGGCGATGAGCTTCATGCCGGTCATGGCGATGGTGGAGAATACCGCCACCGTAGCGCCGCCCAGCACGCACTGGGGAATGGTGGTCAGAACGGCGGAGAACTTAGGCACCACGCCTGCCAGCAGCAGGAAGCCGCCGGTCATGGCGAACACCCAGCGATTCACCACCTTGTTGGTGGCCACGATGCCCACGTTCTGGGAGTACGTCGCCGTGGGCAGACCGCCCAGCAGCGCCGTCAGGATGTTGCTGACGCCGTAGGCCACGATGCCGCCCTGCAGCTCCCGGTCGGTGGGTTCCCGGTCCATGCCGCCCACGGTGGTGGCGGTCAGGTCGCCGATGGCCTGAATGGAGTTGATGGCGAACAGCAGCCCCAGCGCGATGCAGCCGGAGGGCTCAAACGTCACGCCGAAGGGCAGCACCTCCGGCAGGGAAAACCATGACGCACCGGCGATGCCGGACAGATCCACCATTCCCGCAGCGAAGGCCACGGCGTAGCCCGCCAGAATACCCAGCAGGATGGACGCCAGCCTGCACACGCCCTTGCCGTGATTGGTCAGCAGCAGCACCACCGCCAGCGTAAATGCCGCGATGGCCCAGTTCTGCCACGAGCCGTAGACCAGCGCCTCGGTAAGGCCCCGCTCCTCCACCACGGAGGCGTAGGTGTTGCCGGTGCCGCCGGCCATGTGGTGGATGGCCGTGGGGTACAGGGAAAGGCCGATGGTGAACACCACCGTGCCGGTGATGACCGGCGGGAACAGGCGGCGGATGGGCTTGATAAACACACCCACCAGCGTGGCCACGATGCCGCCCACGATCATGGCCCCCGCCACGGCGGCCAGCCCGCCGCTGCCGGAGGCGATGGCCTGCATGCTGGGCAGGTACGCGAAGCTGACGCCGAAGATCACCGGCAGCCCCGCGCCGAACCGTCCTCCGATGGGGAACAGCTCCAGCAGCGTGGTCACCGCCGACATCATCAGCGATGCCTGGATCAGCAGCACCCTCTGGCTCTGGGGCAGTCCCACGGTGTTGGCAATGATGATGGCCGGTGTGACGCAGCCCACGATCATGGACACCAGATGCTGCAGGGCCATGGACACCGCCATGCCCAGCGGCGGTACGCCGCGGAACCGGAACAGTGCCGCCTCGCTGTGGGCTGTCTTGCGCATGGTGTGTCCTCCTTTGGGCCGCAGGGGCGTGTAGTATGTGTAGTATACCACACTTTCTTAACGGTACAAAAACTTTTTCTGCCCGCCTGACAGCTTTTTTGGCGCGCCGGTGAACATGCCCGTCTCCGGGCAGAGAAAAAAGCCGCTGACGCGGCTTTTTTCTCTGCTTTATGGGTGTCAGGCCGGTGCTTCCGACGGCTCCGCCGCCCTCTGCACCACGCGGATCTCCTCAATGCGGTGGTTCTCCACCCGCATGACCTCCACCTGCAGATCGCCGCAGGTGAAGCTGTCCCCCACCTCCGGCACGCGGCCGAACTGCTCCATGACCCAGCCGCTGACGGATACCATCTCCGAGCCGGTCTTGACGTGGAAATACGCGGCGAAATCCTCCAGATCCATGGCCGCGTCCACGGTGTAGGTGTCCGGGCCCAGCTTCCGCAGGAATACCTCCTCCTCATCGTGCTCGTCCCAGATCTCGCCCACCAGCTCCTCCAGGATATCCTCCATGGTGACGATGCCGCAGGTGCCGCCGTACTCGTCCACTACCACGGCCACATGGGTCTTGGCCTGCTGCAGCTTCTTCAGCAGCAGGCGAATGGGCTCGTTCTCCAGTGCGAACACCGGCGGGGCGATGATGTCCCGCAGCGGCTTATCCGTCACGCCGCAGCCCACATAGAAGTCCTTCTGGTGGACGGTGCCCAGAATGTGGTCGATGGAGTCCTCGTAGATCAGCAGCCGGGAGTACTTGGTCTGGGTGAACAGCGCCGCTATCTCCTCCTTACCGGCGGTGACGGGCAGCGCCGCCAGATCCACCCGGTGGATGAGGATGTCCTGCGCCTCCTGCTCGGAAAAGCCGATGGCGTTTTTCAGCAGCTCGCCCTCGTCCCGGTCGATGCTGCCGTCCTGCTGCACCTCATCCACCAGCATCAGCAGCTCCTCCTGGGACATTTTGCTCTCGCCGCCGAGGCGGAACACCCTGCTCAGCAGTTTCTTCCACAGGGAGAACAGCCGGTTCAGCGGCAGCAGCACCCAGATGAACACCCGCAGGATGGGGGCGGACAGCATGGCGCACCGCTCCGCGCAGTCCTTGGCGATGCTCTTGGGGGATATCTCGCCGAAGATCAGCACCACCACCGTCACCACCACCGTGGAGATGGTGGCGCCCGCGTCGCCGTAGTGCCGCACAAACAGCACCGTGCCGATGGACGCAGTGGCGATATTGACGATGTTGTTGCCGATGAGGATGGTGGACAGCAGACGGTCATACTGCTCCAGCAGCTTCAGCGCCAGCGCCGCGCCGCCGCTTCCCTTCTCCGCCAGCGTCCGAAGGCGCGTGGTGTTGGCGGAGGAAAAGGCCGTCTCCGTGGCCGAAAAATAGGCGGACAGCAGCAGGCAGACCGCCATCATAATGATACAAGTCGTGGTTGACAAAATATGTAGCTCCTTTTCTGTCGTCTGTTTTTTTCCGGTGAGCGGGCGCCTACAAGCGCAAAAAAGCACGTCTGCCCCACAACGCGCAGCGCAGATATGCTCCCAAAAACAGATGGCAGTTCAGATGGTTACCCGGATAGTCACCGCCGTCAGTATCCATATAGGTACGACCCCTCCTTTTTGTAAATTGATGGTAGTATACCAGAAAACTGCCATCCAGTCGAGTTAAGAATCCGCAAAGAACAGGAGCGGACATCCTCCCGGATGCCCGCTCCCCTGCCGTTTTCTTAAAGCACGCCCAGCCCGCACAGCAAAAATCCGATCACCGCCACCGCCGCTCCCACCGCGGCGTAGGGCACGGTGGTGCGGATGATGGTGATGCTGGACACGCCGGTACCTGCCGTAGTCATGAACACCGCGTCGGCGTAAAAGCAGGTGCTGTACCCCAGCGCGATGCCGCTCATAACGGCGGCGATGATCACCGGCGCGGCCACGCCCGTGGACAGCGCCAGCGGCACAAACACCGGTATGGCAATGGTCATCACCACCCAGCAGCCGCCTACGGCGAACACCGTGGCCCCCACCAGCAGGAACGCCAGCGGCGGTACCAGCGCCGCCGGCACGGCGCTGCCGATGCTGTTGATGAGGATGTCGAACAGCCCCAGCTGCCGGTTGGCCTCGCTGAGCATGAAGCCGAAGCATACCACGATGGCAAGGGATGTCATGCCCTTGGCGCCGTTGAAGAAATGCTCGAAAAACTGCTTCACGGTCATGATCCTCTGGGGCACATACAGCAGGAACTGGGCGATGATGGCCAGCACCATGCCGTGGACGAGGTCGTTGCCGGACAGGATGGTGCCGCCTACCAGCACCGCCAGCGGCACCACGGCGTTCCACGCCGGGGAGACGCGGCTCTCGTCCACATCGGCGATGTCCACCAGCTTCTCCGCCTTTTCCTTCTTTTCAAAGGCCGGGCCGCCGCTGCGCACCCGTTGATATGCCTGCTTCAGCGGCCCGAGCTTCGGGAATGCGCCCACCGCCAGCAGCAGGCACAGCAGCATCATGCACAGCGGATAGAGCATGTACGGAATGGCCCGCAGGTAGTCGCCAAAGCCCAGATCGTACTCCGATATCAGTCCCACGCTGAAGGCCGTCCAGCTGGAAAACGGGATGGTCATGCACAGGCAGCAGGCCATGATGTTGGCCTGCAGGGCCAGATGCTCCCGGGGGATGCGGTTCCGGTCGGTGATCTCCCGCATGGAGAATGTCACCGTCAGGGCATTGAGATACTCGTCCAGAAACATGACCGCGGACATGCACCACGCCAGCACCAGCGTCCGTTTGGGACCCCCGGCCACCTTCAGCAGCAGGTCGCGGAAGCCCATCAGGGCGCCGGACTCCTGAAACAGGGTGATCATGCCGCCGAAGCCGATGATGACACACAGCGCGAACTGGTACGACGAGCTGGACAGCACGGCGTACAGGCCGTCGATGGTGCCGGTGAGGAAGTGCTGCCGGTGCAGCAGCGCCATGGCCAGCAGCGTGGCCAGCACCATGGACTCCGCCATGCGGCGGGTCTTGAGCGCATAGACGATGAGAAATATCAGCGGCGCAAAGGCCATAAGGATATCCAACATGGTGCGCTCTCCTTACCTGCTCAGATATCCGTAGTATACCACACCCGACCGCCGCCGGCAAGCCCCGTCCGGCAGGCGCACAGCCTTGACAGTCCGCCGCGCCCTGCGCTATGATAGAGGATGCAAAGGACGGTGACATATCATGGTGGACGGCAACATCATACTGTCCGTGGCCAAGGCCATGGAGCTTCTGCAGGTGCTGAGTCAGGCTGGGAGACCCCTGTCGCTGGCGGAGCTGACGGAGCGCTGCGGCTACCCCAAAAGCACGGTGTTCGGCCTGCTGACCACCATGCGCGCCTACGACATCATCACCCAGACGCCGGGCGGCAAATACGCGCTGGGCCTGCGGCTTTTCGAGTACGGGCGGCAGGTGGAGCGCACATGGGATATTTCGCTGGTGGCCCGCCCCTACATGGAGCACCTGTCCCAGTCCACCGGCGCATCGGTGATGCTGTCCATCTGCGAGGGCGGCAGCGTCATCACGCTGGATCAGGTGGAGGCGCGGGACAGACTGCGCATTGTGTCGGACGCCGGGGCGCGGCTGCCCATCTACTGTACGTCCCAGGGCAAGGTCTTTCTGGCCCACATGCCCCGGGCCGAGGCGGAAAAGCTGCTGCGCCGGCAGGGCATGACCCAGTTCACGCCCCATACCATCACGGACGTGGGCGCGCTGCTGCGGGAGACGGACGCCTGCCGCGAGAGCGGCTATGCCATCGAAAACGGCGAGTACAAGATCGGCCTGCGCTCCATCTCCGCGCCGGTGTACACGGCGGAGCGCACCGTCCGGTATACCGTGGGCGTCATCGGTATGTTCCGCAGCACCCACTCAGACGAGTTCCGGGACGCCGTGGAGCAGGTCTGCACCACAGCCGCCATGATCTCGGCGGCGCTGGGCTACCGGGCATAGTGGGCGCTTCCTTCGACATGCTTTTACAATAAGTCAATCATTTTGGCAAAAAGAGATTGACTTTTCCCGCATTTTGTAGTGTTATATAGAAGTAGTATTATATTAAATATGAGTTTTTGCGCCGCCGTGCGCGCCTCATACCGTGAACCGGCAGGTAAAGGGGGATCGCTGCGATCCGTGAGAGGGACCTGCTCTTCACGGCGGTGCCGCCTGTTCACAGGCGGCGTGTCCACTGAATGAGAAAATTGAGGGGGATCTTAGAAGTGGGAAAATTTAAATACGACCTGACGGTGTTTGCTGTCGACGCCTTTGGCGCTGCCTGCACCACCGCCCTGTTTGGCCTGTGCTGGTTCAGCTTCTATAAGAGTGCGCTTTTTGCGCCGTTTCATCTGGAGGGATGGTGCGTGAGCGCACTGTTCTGCCTGGTGTACTGTCTGCTCTGCCGCGCCTACGACTCGTTTGAGGTGGTGCTGCAGAGCGTTCTGGAAGCGGTTTTCAGCCAGGCTCTTTCTATTCTGTTCGCGGATGTCATCTTCTACTTCGTCACCTGCCTGCTGGCCCGCCGCTTCGTGAATGTGCTCCCCATACTGGGGACGCTTGCGCTCCAGCTTCTGGTGTCGGCGCTTTGGTGCGTCCTGAAGCGCCGCTGGCACTTCGCCGCTCACCCCGCCGCCCCATCCGTGGTGGTATACAGCGACCACGCCGCGGTGGACGAGCTCATTGCCCGCTCCGGCCTTGAACAGAGCTTCGCTGTCAAGCGCGTCGTGGACGCCGCGTCCTGTCTAGCAGACCTGTCCGTGCTGGACGGCGCCGGTGTGGTGTTCCTCAGCGATGTCAGCAGCAGTCAGCGCAACGAGATCCTGAAATACTGCGTGGAGCGGGACATCGACGTGTATGTGACGTCGCGCATCGGCGATACCCTGATGCAGGGCGCACGGCAGGTGCACCTGTTCCACCTCCCGATTCTCAAGGTAGGGCGGTATCATCCGTCGCCGCTGTATCTGTTGGTCAAGCGGGTCTTTGATATTCTGGCATCGGCGCTGGCGCTGCTGGTGCTGTCCCCCCTGTTTCTGGTGACATCGGCAGCCATCAAATTCTATGACGGCGGCCCGGTCTTTTACACCCAGGATCGTCTGACCCGGAACGGCAAGGTGTTCCGGATACATAAATTCCGCAGCATGCGGGTGGACGCGGAGAAGGACGGCGTGGCCCGCCTGTCCACCGGCGAGCACGATGACCGTATCACGCCGGTGGGACGCTTCATCCGCAGGATACGCATCGATGAGCTGCCCCAGCTGGTGGACATCCTGCGGGGCGACCTGTCCGTGGTGGGGCCCCGGCCGGAGCGCCCGGAGATCGCGGCGCAGTACGAGGAGACGATGCCGGAGTTCCGTCTGCGCCTGCAGGCTAAGGCCGGTCTTACGGGCTACGCGCAGGTCTACGGCAAGTACAATACCCGGCCCTACGACAAGCTGAAGATGGATCTGATGTACATCTCCCATCCCAGCCTGATAACGGATCTGCGCATCTGCTTTGCCACGGTGAAGATCCTGTTTACGCCGGAAAGCACCGAGGGAATTTCCGAGGGTCAAACCACCGCTATGAGCGTGGAGGCGGACGGAGACGCCGCCCTTGAGAGCAGCGAAATACTCCGCATGTGAGATCTGCCGCGCACAGGGCCGTGCGGTGCATACAGATTTATGAATGGACAAGACTTGACTCAGGCTCCCGGAGATGAGTCAGGGCTGTTTTGAATGCAGGGGGAACGAGGAGTACAGAACGATGCCACAGGAAGATTTTGGGTTAATCAGTGTCATTATGGCCGCCTATAATGCAGAAAAAACGATCGAACAGGCCGTAAACTCCGTATTAAATCAGACCTATCCAAATTTTGAACTCCTTGTGGTCAATGATCACTCGACGGATAGGACGATGGAATTGATCGAAAGCATTGCCGCAAAGGATCGGCGGGTACGTCTCATATCCAACAGTAAAAACTGTGGTGTATCCTGTACCCGCAGGCATGGTCTGGACAGGGCGGAAGGTTTATGGATTGCGATTCTTGACAGCGATGATCTCTGGGCACCGGAAAAGCTGGAAAAGCAGATCAATCTTCAGCGTAAAACGAATGCCGATCTGCTTTTCACCGGATCTGCTTTTATAGATGCAGACGGACAGCCGATCGATTGGTATCTGCACGCCCCGGCCGAGGTCACTTATCGACAACTTTTGAAGCAGAACATATTGTCCAACTCCTCTGCGCTGGTGCGTAAAGAACTGTATGCAAAGCATTATGCGATCGGCGACGGGATGCACGAGGACTTTGCGCTTTGGCTTGAAATTCTGAAAACCGGGAACAGGGCTTACGGCGTGGACGAGCCGCTTCTCATCTATCGAATCGCCAAATCATCAAAGTCCGGCAATAAAATTAAAGCTGCCAAAATGAATTGGCGTACTTATCGTTACGTTGGATTGAACCCGGTATCGGCTTTCTATTATGAATGTTGGTACGTGATCAATGGTCTTCTAAAATATAAACACTTAAAGTAACTTACAGGAGCATCAAAATGAAGGTTTGTTTTATCAACCCCCCATTCAAGGCAGAATATGGCAAGTTTTCCCGCGAATCCAGAAGCCCGTCTATTGGTCACAGCGGCGTCCTGTACTACCCTCTCTGGCTGATTTACGCAGCCTGCGTTGCCGAAAAAAATGGCTTTGATGTCACTTTTATCGATGCTCCCGCCAAGCGGTTGAACAAAGCCGAGACACTTGAGCGCGTGAAAGCCGATGCATCGGATGCAAGGCTGTTTGTGTTTGACACCAGTACGCCGTCCATTTACAGCGACATCGATTTTGCCGGCACAGTTAAAGAAATGTATCCGTCTGCATTCACCCTTCTTGTCGGCACACATCCGTCTGCAACTCCTGACGAAACAATGGGGATCAGCGAACTGATCGACGGGCTGGCGCGGCATGAATATGACTACATTGTACGCGATACCGCGATTGCTCTCCGCGGCGGCACTGACCTCGCCGCGGTTCGAGGCTTGACCTATCGCAAGGATGGCCGTGTAGTTCATAATCCTGATGCGGAGCATATCAACGATTTGGATGAGATACCCTACGCCGCAGAATTCATCAAGCGCAGACTTTGCGTGACTGATTATGTGTTTCCTGCCGCCGCTTTTCCCTCCATACAAATTTTTACCGGCCGCGGCTGCCCCGCACAATGCAACTTCTGTGTCTACCCCCAGACGCTCCACGGCCACCGTTACCGGCTGCGCAGCCCAGAGAATGTGATCGGCGAGATCGAGTACATCGTAAAGAATTTTCCCAGCGTGAAAGAGATCGTGTTTGAGGATGACACATTTACGATCAACAAACAGCGCGTTTCCGAAATCTGCAGCATGATGATCCAGAAGGGCCTCAACAAAAAGATCCGCTGGCTGTGCAATGCCCGTGTGAATCTGGACTATGAAACTATGTGCCTGATGAAAAAGGCCGGCTGCCATCTGATCATCCCCGGTATCGAAAGCGTAAACCAGCAGATTTTGAAAAATATACATAAGGGTACAACAGTTGAGCAGATCGAAGCCTATGTCGCCAACGCCCGCAAGGCGGGCCTTATGGTTCACGCCTGCTACATGGTAGGAAATCAGGGCGAGACCCACGAAACGATGAAAGAGACACTATCCGCTGCTATGCGCTTCAAGACAGATACAGCTCAGTTCTTCCCTCTGATCCCCTATCCCGGAACAGGCGCCTACGACTGGGCAAAAAACAATGGCTATATCAACGGCAAATACGATGAATATATCCATGAAGACGGTACGCTGAACTGTATTATCAACACTCCAGAACTCTCTGCTCAGGAGCTGGTTGACTTCTGCGCTTATGCGCGAAAGAAGTATTACATGCGTCCGTGGTACATTGCGCACCGTCTTGCACGAGGTTTACGTGACCCGGAAGATTTGAAGAGAAGCCTGAAGGCTTTCTGGCGGCTGAAGGACAGCCTGCTGAAGTAAGACAGAGGTGACATATGGTAATCCATGTGATTGGAACCGTAAATGGGCAGGTCAATGAAGGCATGCGTAACATCGCTACTCATTTGGCGAAAGAATTTGAAAAAGAGAATACTGTACTTTATTCAGGTCTGAAGCAGATTCCGCAGATTGTACTGAATTCCAGACGGGCAGATGTTACGATGATTTTTGCTCGTGCCAACAGGCTGGTGTATACATTGGCTTCGATTGTTACGAAGCTGTGCAGAAACACTTGGATCGTTTTAGTACAAAAGCCGGATTCGGATTTCATGGCAAGAAACAACAAGCATCCATTGAAGTGCAGTTACCTCTCTATCACAGAAGGTGATATGAAGGATGTAAAAGTCGTATCGGGCTGTAGAAAAAAACTGTTTTCTGTGGGCATCAAAGCGGATAAGTTCGTACCTGTCTCCGCAGAGCAGCAAAAGCGTCTCAAGCAGAAATACGGGTTTGACCCATCCAAGCCTCTCGTCATTCATGTGGGCCATTGTTCGACATGGCGCGGTTTAGAGGACTTTGCCAAGATCCATGCGGCGCAGCGGATGGTAGCTGCAAGCGGCATGTTTGAGGACAAAAATGTGGTGCGAACTCTTACGGAAGCAGGTGTAAAGATCCACAGCGGCTATCTGGAAAATGTCGAAGAAATATATCAGATGGCGGATGCATATCTGTTTCCCACGAGGTCGACCGAATTTGTGATTAGTATTCCGCTTTCCGTCATGGAAGCGCTGTCCTGCGGTGTGCCTGTGATCGGGTATAAAAGCTTTGAAAATTTACATGCAATCGCTAGTTTTCCCGGTGCGATCACGTTGATCGACAGTGCAGAACAGCTTGACGGGATTCTATCTGAAGTGATCAAGAAGAAAAGCAGTCATTCTTTGCTCGAAAAGGCAGACTCTTGGGACGATGTGGCCCGGAACGTGCTGCAGATGGTACAGGAGGAAAATACATGAAGCCAGCGATGATCAGCTTTATGGGGCTGGATGGTTCGGGAAAATCAACAAGCATCGACTATGCCTACGAACAGTTGAAAAAGCGTGGCTACAAGGTTGAAATTGTTCGAGCCGCTTATGTTATTGTTTTCCTGCGTGGAGTTATTAAGCTTGGGAAAAAAATTCTAATGAAGAAGGACAGTGATCCCTTTTCTGGTGACTACAAGGCTTATTTGGAGAGCCTGCGAAAAAATGCGAACAAGGGTGGTGCCTATAAGATTTTCTCTTTCTTAACGACCATTGAGTTCAAATTGCAGATCTTCTTCAAAATTCGTCTGAAACGATTCTTTGGCGCAACTTTGCTGGTAGACCGCTACATCTATGATAATGTCGTGACTTATGCCGCCAATCTGGATCTGGGCGAAGACTATATGCGCAAAACGATGGATGGCAAGTGGAAACACGCGCCTCGGCCGGACAAGATCATCTACATCAAGACCCCCGTAGAAGTCTGTTGTTCCCGAAAAGATGACATTCCCGATTCGCTGTATCTGGAAATTCGAGAGCCTCGCTATGAGGTAATTGCTAAAATGTACAATGCCGCTGTAATAGCAGGTGATCAAGAGAAGCAAACGATGCTGGACGAAGTGATGGCTGTCATTGATGAAGTGGTGCCTCCTCTCAAAAAGTGATCGGACAGGAGTAAAAATGGTACGGAAATTGATAATCCTCGGCATTGATGGTATGGATCGGGATGTGATTGTCCGGTACAAAGATAAACTTCCTAATCTGTATGGATTGATGCAAAAAAATAATTATCCTCATCTGCGCTCCGTTTTCCCGGCAGATACGACTCCGGCGTGGTCTACGATCTACACCGGTCTTGATCCGTCAGAGCATGGCATCATTAACTTTGTTAATGTGGGTGCAAAGGAGAATACATACAAGCCATTGGTGTTTGATGACAGTGCCTTTAAAGGTAAAGCTTTCTGGGATGTACTCAACAAACAGGGACTTTCGTGTGCAGTAATTCTGCCGATGAACATCAAGGAAGGCTGGGAAATCAACGGCCTGATGATTACTCGCCCTTATGAGGGAAAGATTCGTGTCTATCCGCAGGGCAAGGATAGTATCTATAATCCGCGCTTTGATATCCTGGGCACTGATGGAAAGTTTACCTCGGAAAAAGACCTTCCCGCTCTGCGGGATGAGTTCTTTGCAAAGGTCAGCGAAGAGATCCGCCTGACCCGACTGGCAATAGAGAACGAGAACGTAGACGTCTTGTTCTCGTACTTTTCTACAACAGATGGCATCCAGCATGATTTTTGGCGTCACTGTGATCCGAGCCATCCGGAGTATCCGGGGCCCAACGAACACGAAAACGTGATCCTGGATATGTACGTTGCCATGGATAACTATGTTGGTGAAGTAATGCGGAAGCAGCCGGATACACCGCTGCTGATCATCAGCGATCATGGTCACGGAGCGCGCCCGGTCTACACCGTGCGGATCAACGAACTGCTTCGCCGCGGCGGTTATCTGACTCCCAGAAGCGGCGGGGACGGTTCCAGTCCTTCCGTAAAGAAAAGGCTCAAGAAAGTGGTCAAACGGGCAGCATTGGGTGTCGTAAAGGGGATCGGCCTGCCAAAATGGGCAATGAAGCTGGCGAAAAAATTTCCCATATGGAAAAGTCTGTTTGCATCCAGCGCGGATTTTGACTGGGATAAGACGCAGGCCTATCTGAGCGATCTTTCGGCTTTGAAGAACTATAGCTACGGCGGAATCCGCATCAATGACAATGTTGCGGATAAAGACAAGTTAGCTGATGAGATCATTGGGTATTTGAAACCGATTAAGATTGATGAGGAGGATAAAGAGCTCTTTGAGTGGATCGTCCGTACCAACACATTCTACCACGGACAGTATTTGAGCAAGTACCCGGAAATCATCTACCAGATGGATGAGCGCTGGGGCGGCGAGTGGGAACTCGGCAAAAATGTTTTTGAGAAGGGCGGCTTTATGTACATGATGTCGCCTGGCGGACATCGTTGGAGAACGGCTGTCATTTTTGCAAACAACCTTGAGTTGAAGAAGCGCGACTATGAGATGACGGATATTTATGGTATCATTATGGATGCAGTAAAGTGAGCCCTTATCCAGTTTATACGGCAAGAGGAAGAGATAAATGCAAAAGAAAAAGGTTCTGGTGTGGGAAACGCTGGCGACAGTATCTGGCGGTCAGAAAATGACGCTGACCGTTATGGATATGCTGTCCGATAAATTTGAGTTTTATTGTCTTATTCCTGCAGAAGGAATGCTGTCGGAAGAACTCAAAAAGCGGAATATCCCGTATACCCTAATGGGCAACCAGACGTTGCCTACCGGTGTAAAAGGAAAACAAGTGATTTTCCGCTACGGTTGGATGTCAGCAAAAAACGTGCGGAAATCTCTCAGTGTGATTCGCAAATATAATCCGGATATTCTGTACGCGCCGGGGCCTGCAGCACTCCCCTGGAGCGCGATTTGCGGCACGCTGTCCCGTAAGCCTGTTATCTGGCATTTACATCATATTTTCTTGGACGGTGCAACAAAGAAGCTGCTGAACCTTTGCGGAAACTGGAAGTCTGTCCGGAAAATCATTGCCGTTTCCGGTTGTGTCGGTGACCAAATCGTAAATGAACACGCACACGAAAAAGTTCGTGTGCTCTATAACCCTGTCGATGTTGAAAAATATAGCAACGGCAGCCCAGCACGTATTCGTGCAGAGTTAAGCAGCAAATACGGTCTAAATGTGGAAAACTGCCAAGTGATTGGACATGTGGCCCTGATTCAAAAATCGAAAAAGCAGGATATCGTGCTGGAAGTGATCAAGCGCTTAAAATCAGAGGGAATGCGCGTTGTTGGACTTTTTGCAGGAGAAACCAGAGAATCAGATTTTCTTGAAGAATTAAAAGTAAACGCCTGCAAAATGGGAATAGAAGAAAACGTGCGATTTCTTGGGCGCAGGAGTGACATCCCTGATTTCTTAAAACTGTTGGATGTCCTGATGATCCCCTCTTTCGAGGGATTTCCGCTTGCAGGATTAGAAGCAGCGGCAGCGGGCGTCCCGGTTGCGGCATGTGAAGCTGCGGGCGCGGCGGAATTCATTCGCGTAAGTGGAGATGGCATCGTTTTTAAAGAAGATGACATTGCAGGCGCTACGGAAGCAGTAAAGCAAATGTTGGAACACAGATCCGAGTTTGAGCAGTACGGCATTGAATTTGCAAGAAAAATGTCTGTACGTGAGTACACTTCAAAAATAAATCAGACTTTTAACGCGCTTGTCGATTTAAAGGATGAAGATCAATGAAAAAAATCATTGTTGTGACAAATCCAATGATAGCCGCCAATCGCTCTGCTGAAGTTACTCTGAGCAAGTTCCTTCGCGTGGTTAGGCCATCTGTCGGATCGATCCAGGTCATTGGTGGAAATCTTAGCGTTGAGGATGATCTGAACGATATTGAATTAACCTCTTTTCCAATCATCCGACAGCCTGGCAGGATCAAACGGATCGCTTCTGTTGCCGCTATCCAATTTAAGATGATGGCCTCTGTTATCCGAAACGGGAAAATAGATCAACCGATTTACTTTTGGATTGCAGATAAGATGATTCTCCCCTACCTCGCGGCAAAAGCGAAAAAAATGGAGGTCAATTACTTCATCTACGGAAATGTGGAAAAAGAAGGTCGGAAAAGCACCTTCACTGCCCTATCGGGTCGGCTGATCCGATATATGGCTTCACACGCCGACTATGTGTGCATGGAAAGCGCATCCGTAAAAAAAGAATGGCACAGCTTTGAGGGAAAAAGCTATAAGCTCATGCATCTTTACACAGATGTAGTCACAAGCCCGGCCTTCGTAAACAGAGCGAACGTTTTAGGCATGGTATGCCGGCTGACACCCGGCAAGCACGTCTTGGAGAGCATTACAGCGCTGCATAGGCTCCACGAAAAACACCCCGATTGGAGACTGGAGATCATAGGTTCCGGAAAGCAGCAGCAGGAATGTGAAGATCTGATAAAACAGCTGGATGCTGAAAGCTATATCGATCTGGTGGGATGGGTCGAGCATTCCGAACTGCAAAGCCACACAAAAAGTTGGAAGTATCTTTTGTTCCCCTCCGATACAGAGGGCCTTCCCAATGGCCTGATCGAGATGATGGGGTACGGCATTCCGGCAATCGCTTCGGCTGTTGGCGGGATCGCCGATGTTGTGCAAGACGGCAAAAACGGTATCCTTCTTTCGGAGTGTTCGATTGATGCGATCTCCGCTGGAATCGAAAGAGCGATTCTTATGCCGAGAGCAGCCTATCAGGAAATAGCAGAAAACGCCTATCAGACGATACTGGACGAATTTACACTGAGTGCGGCGCAGAAAACCGCCAGCAAGTATCTATAAGGATGGAACGACATAAATGATTTGGGTATGGATCGCAGCAGCAGTGATCATTTCCTGGCTGTTCTGTAAAAAGGGAATAAACTGGTATCATTATATATGGCTTCTTCTGCCGATTGAAATGTATGGCGTTACAATCGCAGGTGCAACCATAAAGCCGTATATGCTGTTTGGTATATGCATTATTGTAGGTGCTTTCGTTAGGAATAAGACAATTCGAGTACGTGGCGCAATCGCAGCGGTTGCATTCGCACTCATTATCAGTGATTTTCTGACAGGCTTTGTCATGGCATCTGTCATGCAACATATAATGTTCATTCTGGTTTTGATGATTGGATATTGCTACCAGAGCTATCAACGCGATGGCGTCGAATTCGATGAGATGGGACAAGCTGCATTATCCGCCACGATCGGTTATGGCATTGTTTTTACTGCCGCGTGGTTATGTTCCTACTCCGACATTGCCATTGATGGTATTTATGCCTTAGATCGTCTCGAAGCAGGTATGGTTTTAAAGCAGGCTTCCTTCGGCGGCATTGTTTCAGCACGACTAAGAGGATTTTGCATTGACCCAAACAGCGTGATTACGACACTCATTCCCGGAGCGGCTTATGCTTTTGCTAATATTGTGTATCGCAGGCAGGATGTTGCCAAAAGTTTATTTGCGGTTATCATTTACTTGATGGTCGTATTTTTTTCTGGCTCCCGAATGGCATGGATATGCAGCTTTATCATGCTAATCATTTTCTTTGCTATTGGGTATAAGAGAGCGAAAAATAAACGCCGCATGGCTTTGATTGGAACGGCAGTTATCGTCGCTCTTCTTGTAATCTCCATTCTCAATGCCGCCACCATCGTTCTGGAAGTAGTTAAGATATGGATGGATATGTTTGGCGACAGAGCATCGCTAAATTCAGAGTACGGAAGATTTACTATCTGGAAAGCAAACCTTGAATATTTGATTCAAAATGGAAAAGAGTGGTTCGGCGTTGGGCAAAATCAAATATACTTGTTGACGGGCAGAAATCTTGCCTGCCATAACACTTGGCTCGAATGGATATGCGGAACCGGTGTGTTCTTGGGAACCGCCATTGATCTTTGGTTCATACTGGCACCAATTCGATTTAAAAAAAGGTCTACCCGCGTTGGTTTCAAAAACATGCAGGATGCGCTTCCAACAATAATGGCTTATATCACAATAGTTATATGCATCTCAACAGTTGACAACATCACAAATTCTGTTTTGCTGTTTTTGATGCTCATTCTCAGATATGGTACACTAAATGAAGACTCATTGGTGGGCAGAGTAACATGAAGATTTTTGAGGGCAATTCAGGGAATTCGGTTTTACTAACCATTGTAAAAGCGTTTACCACAATTAGCGGTATTCTGAGCACGATGATCATGTCTCACGCATTAAGCCTCGAATTGTACGGAACGTTTTCCCAGACAAATCTCATTGTAACAACTGCAACAAATCTAACTGCACTTGGGCTGGTCGATGCAGTAAACTACTTCTACAATAGAAGTAATGATGAAAAATTTCAAAGAGCATATATCAACACAATAATAGGTCTTCAAATGATTATCGGCATCATTGCCGGAATCCTCATCATTGCTTTATCGAACGGCTTAATAGGTTACTTCAACAATCCGATGCTCTCAAGTTTCTTTTGGCTGATTGCCTTTAGGCCGCTTTTTGCCAATTTGAATGTTTCCCTTCAATACCTGCAAGTTTCCATTGGCAGGGTTAAATCTGTCATGATGCGAAATGCCGGATTCGCATCGCTTAGATTGATTGTGTATATCATCGCAGCATGGGTATTAAAAGACATAACGATTATATTAATTGCGTTTTTAACGTTTGAAGTGATTGTTACAATGTTCTTTGGCTGGACTTTTGCAAAAGAGAAGTTCACGATAATGCCTTATAGAATTAATTGGAATAAAACAAAGGAAATCCTATGGTACAGTATTCCGATGGGCATCTATGTTTTAACCAATTCCCTATGCCGTGATATAGATAAAATGTTGATTGGTGGATGGTACAACACGGATCAATATGCCATTTATGCGAACTGCGCTACATTACTGCCATTTGATATTGTATCGACTTCATTTTTAACGGTTTTAGTTCCGATTCTAACGCGATATTTTGGAGAAAGAGATTACGCGCATGGTAGAATTCTTTTCAAAAACTATTTGAAAATAGGGTACTATACAGCATTTACATTTACGGCTGCCTGCATGATTCTATCAAAGGAAATGGTCTTATTTCTTTATGGCGAAAAATATTTATCAGGACAACCTATCTTTATTCTTTACACAATAGTGGATATGGTCAAGTTTGCAAATATGTCAATTGTCTTGAGCGCAAGCGGGCATACGAAAACTCTCATGACTTGTTCGCTTGTAGCGCTAATAGCCAATGCTGGCTGCAATGTCCTGTTCTATCACATTTTCGGTTTTATAGGCCCTGCAATCGCGACCGTTTTTGTGACGGTGATACTAACAGCCATCCTGGCGAAAATGAGTGCGCAATCGCTCAAAACATCCATATGGAACCTAATTGACTGGAAAGATTTCTTGGCCTTTGTGATTGAATTGGCAGTTCTTGGTACAATTTGCTTTGCTGCAAAGTGTGCATTGGAGTTGTTTGCCATTGACTCCATTATTACCCTTTGTGTATTAGGCAGTGCGTATATCCTTTGTATTTTTTTGCTAAATAAAAATAAGATCTTTACAGCGATGCAGGAAATCAATGCGCTGCATTAATGATTTGAGGTGAAGTTCTTCACGCTGACCGATTGGCTCCCACCGTACTGTGCATCGTTGTCGGATAATCTTGACAAAGCATCACGCCCCGCACCATGCAGTCCCGCGTAGCAGAAGGCGTGACCTGCGGCCGCAGTCTCATCCTCAACCTCCCCGGCTCGTACGGCGCGGGAGAGCCTGTCCGCCGTCATCGGCGCGCTGGAGCACACCATACGCATGGTCGCCGCCGAGGGCCACGGATAATACGGCAAAAGCCGGACGCCTGCGCGTCCGGCTTCCTTGATTGCCCGCTTTCCGGCGGGGCTGCATGTTACGCCTTGGATTTTTCAAACGGTCCCTTCACCGGCTCCATGACGATGTGCTTCCGGCACACCTCGTAGCACCGGCGGCTCTGGACGGCGGGATCGTCGTAGTCCAGATAGTTGAACTGGATCTGCACCACCTCAATGTCCGGATAGTCGGTGAGGATCTGCTCCAGTACCTCGTATATTCCACGTCAGATCTCCTTTCTCTGTTGTCCGCCTGCAGGCGGCTTTTGTTGAAACTATACCGCATCCCGCCGGGAGCTGTAATGCTTTTCCCGCGGAAATGTTGTATTTCCCACACCAATGTGGTATCATTCCCGCAGAAACATCTCTCCGCCGGGAAAGGAGCACCGCGCCATGGAACACACCGACCACCCCTTCCCTGCCCCCGCCGGCTATGACCGACTGGTGCAGACCATCCGCCGGCGTCTGCCGGGCGCGCCGCTGCTCATCGCCATCGACGGCCGCTGCGGCGCCGGCAAGACCACGCTGGCCCAGCGTCTTCAGCAGGAGCTGGGTGGCCGCGTGTTCCACATGGACGACTTCTTCCTCCGGCCGGTGCAGCGCACGGCGGAGCGGTTGGCCCACCCCGGCGAAAACGTGGATCACGAGCGCTTTCTGGCGGAGGTGCTGGGCCCCGCCCGGCAGGGTCTGCCGGTGACATTCCGCCCCTACCTGTGCCGGCGGCAGACGCTGGGAGACGCGGTACACGCCGAAGCCGCGGCGCTGACCGTGGTGGAGGGGGCCTACGCCTGCCACCCGGCCCTGTGGGACAGCTACGACCTGCGGGTCTTTCTGACGGTGAAGCCTGACGAGCAGCTGCGCCGCATCCGGCGCCGCAGCGGCCCGGAGCAGGCGGCGGTGTTCCGCACCCGCTGGATCCCGCTGGAGGAGCAGTATTTCGCGGCGTTCTCCATCCCGCAGCGCTGCGACATCCTCTTACACAGTGAAACGGAGGTACAGCATGTATGATATTGAACAGCTCGTCATGGCCTACGGCATCGAGCAGGACCGCATCCCCTGCGCGCAGGTGCTGGGGGCCTACACCGTGCGCTTTCAGCGGCAGGACTGACCCTCTTTCGGTACGAAAGAGCGCGCTTTCATCGTGTGCCGGTAGACCGGCAAAAGGAGAAAAAATGGTTTTTATAGAGACCGAAAGGCTGGTCCTTCGCAATACCACGGCAAAGGACGCAGACAGTATGTTTGATTACCGCAGCAGCGAAATATGCGCAAAATATCAGCGCGGCCAGACAAAGGAGCTTGATGGCATCCGGCGGCTGATCGAGCACCGCCAAAACGATGTGATCTCTGTGGACGCCCCGTTTATGCTGTCGGCCGCGCTGAAGCAGTCCGACGAGATGATCGGCGAGATCGTGGTCATGCGCGAGGATGGCGTCATTTCCATGGGATACACGTTCCACTACCGCTGCCATCGCCAGGGCTATGCATACGAGGCCCTGACCGCGCTCATGGATCTGCTTCACAAAAGATACCCGTCATGGGCGTTTGTCTGCTTTACCGAACCGGAAAATGCGCCCAGCATGGCATTATTGAAAAAATTGGGCTATGAAGATCTGGGATACCTTCCCGATATTGGTTCCCAGGTGTTCAGCAAATGGACAACGCCTGCTGTCGGGGCAAAGCTGGCGCGGACAGCCGGCGGCAAAGGCTGAGGCAAACGCCCCGGAAACGCGCTCCCCTATACGGCAAAAAAAGAGAGACGGCTGCGCCGTCTCTCTTTTTTTGCGCTTTACGCGGGAGTTACATGCCCTTGATGATGTCCACGATCTCCGTGCCGATGCGCTTCTGCGCCTCCGCGGTGGCCGCGCCGATATGCGGCGTGCAGGACACCATGGGATGGCTATACAGCGCCTTGTTGGTGGCGGGCTCGTCGGCGTACACGTCCAGACCGGCGGCGCGCACCTTGCCGGACTCCAGCGCGGCCAGCAGGGCCGCCTCGTCCACGTTGGTGCCGCGGGAGGTGTTGATGATCACCACGCCGTCCTTCATCTTGGCGATGTTCTCAGCGGAGATCAGCGCGCCGCCGTCCACAGCGGGAGCGTGAACGGACACGAAGTCGGCCTTGGCCAGCAGCTCGTCCATCTCCACATAGGGGATGCCCAGCTGCTCCTCGATGCCGGGGATGTGGAAGATATCAAAGGCGATGACGTTCATGCCGATGGCCTTGGCCATAACGCCCAGATGCTGGCCGATGCGGCCGAAGCCCACGATGCCCAGGGTCTTGCCCTGCAACTCGATGCCCTTGCCGTACTCCTTCTTCTTCCACTCGCCGTTGCGCATGGTGTAGCCGGCGTCGGAGATATAGCGGGCGCAGGCGAACATGTGGCCCATGGCCAGCTCCGCCACGGACTGGGAGGATGCCTTGGGGGTGTTCTTCACGGCGATGCCGTTAGCCTCGGCGTACTTCACGTCGATGTTGTCCACACCCACGCCGCCGCGGATGATGAGCTTCAGCTGGCTGCCCTTGGCCTCGTCGATGTGGTTGGCGCGAACCTTGGTCTTGGAGCGGACGACCACGACATCGAAATCACGCAGGGCCTTGCCCAGCTGATCCGGCTCGTAGAACTGCTCCACCACCTCGTGGCCCATGTCGCGCAGCTGCGCCATCGCGGTCTTGTCCATACCGTCAGTAACCAGAATACGCATGATACTTCTCCTTTATAATATACGTTTTGTGAAACCTTGCCGCGGAAGGGGGCGTCTGCTCCCCCGTTAATCAGTTCGTATGCTCGGCCTCGAACTTCTTCAGGAACGCCACCAGCGCCTCGGCGCCCTCGATGGGCATGGCGTTGTACACGGAGGCGCGCAGACCGCCCACGGACTTGTGACCCTTCAGGTTGTCGTAACCGGCGGCCTTGGTGGCAGCCACCACCTCGGCGTCCAGCTCGGCGCTGCCGGTGACGAAGGGGATGTTCATCAGGCTGCGGAACTCCGGCTCCACGGTGCCCTTGAACATCTTGGACTGATCCAGGAAGTCGTAGATGACCTTGGCCTTGGCGATATTGCGCTTGTGCATCTCCTCCAGACCGCCGATGCTCTTGAGGTACTTGAACACCTTGCCGCAGCAGTAGATGGCCCAGCAGTTGGGGGTATTGTACATGGAGCCGTTGTCGGCATGGGTCTTGTAGCTCATGTAAACGGGCATCTTGGGATCGATATCCTCGCGGATCAGATCCTCGCGGATGATGACCACCACCATACCGGCGGGGCCCACGTTCTTCTGGACGCCGGCGTAGATCATGCCGTAGTCGGAGACGTTGCAGGGCTTGCTCAGGAACATGGAAGACTGGTCGGACACCAGCACATGGCCCTTGGTATTGGGCAGCTTGTTCCACGTCACGCCGTGGATCGTCTCGTTCTCGCAGATGTAGACGTAGTCGGTGTCCTCGGGGATGTCCAGATCGGAGCAATCGGGGATGTAGCTGTAATTCTTATCCTTGGAGGAGGCAGCCACGATGACCTCGCCGTACTTCTTGGCCTCGGCAATGGCCTTCTTGGACCACGCGCCCGTCTCGATATACACGGCCTTGCCGTTCTTCATCAGGTTCCATGCCACGGCGGCGAACTGCAGGGTCGCGCCGCCCTGGATGAACAGCACCTTGTAGTTGTCGGGGATGTTCATCAGCTCGCGCAGGTCGGCCTCGGCCTCGTCCACGATCTGCTGGAACACCTTGGAGCGGTGGCTCATCTCCATGACGCACATACCGCTGCCGCGGTAGTTCATCATCTCGTCGCGGATCTCCTCCAGCACGGGCTCCGGCATCATGGCGGGGCCGGCGGAGAAATTGAAAGTACGACCGTATTTCATTTGGTTTTCCTCCTGTTTATCATAATTGGTTGGTTCTTCTTTGTCCATTTTGCTTTTGGTAAGTTATAGTATACGGCAAAGCACCGGCGGAATCAACAGGGAAAATGAAAATATGTCAGGAAAACTAAAAGATTTTCAGTTTCGCACAAAGAAAGTCAGCCGCCCTTCGGCGGTTTGACAACCGGGAGAGAACATGGTACAATTCGATTTCGCAAATAACCTCGAAACGGCGGTGAACGACATGGAGCAGCTGCGGAAATATATCGACCATATGGGGCCCTACGCGGCGGCGCTGCTGAAATGGATCGTGGTAGGCGGTCTGGTGGGCGGCGTCGGCGGCGTGGTGGGCGCGCTGTTCCATCTGGGCGTCAATTACGCCACGTCGGTACGGCTGGCCCACCCGTGGGTGCTGTACCTGCTGCCGCTGGGCGGCCTTGTCATCGCCGGACTGTATAGGTTATGTAAACTGGAGGGCAAGGGCACCAACGCCGTCATCGAATCGGTACACTTCGGCTCCGACGTACCGGTGCTGCTGGTGCCGCTGATCTTCGTCTCCACCGTCATCACCCACCTGTGCGGCGGCAGCGCCGGCCGTGAGGGCGCGGCCCTGCAGATCGGCGGCGGCATCGGCTACCGCACCGGCAGACTGCTGCATCTGGGTGAGAAGGATCTGCCGCTGGCCACGCTGTGCGGCATGAGCGGCGTGTTCTCCGCTCTGTTCGGCACCCCCCTCACCGCCACCGTGTTCGCGCTGGAGGTCATCAGCGTTGGCGTGCTGTACTACGCGGGGCTGGTGCCCTGCATCACCGCCGCCATGACGGGATATCTCATCTCCCTGCTGCTGGGCGTGCCCCCCACCCGCTTCACCGTGGCCATGCCGGCGCTGGATGCGTGGACGATGCTGCTGGTGCTGGTGCTGGCCATCCTCTGCGCACTGGTGAGCATCCTGTTCTGCCGCGGCCTGCACATCACGGAGCATCTGGCGGCCCGTCTGGTAAAGAACAGCTACCTCCGGGCGGCGGCGGGCGGCGTGGTCATCATCGCCCTGACCCTGCTGCTGGGCACCACGGACTATAACGGCGCGGGTATGGACGTGATCCAGCGGGCGCTGAACGGACAGGCCAACGGTTGGGCGTGGCTTTTGAAGCTGCTGTTCACCGCCATTACCATCGGCTGCGGCTTCAAGGGCGGTGAGGTAGTGCCGTCCTTCTTCGTGGGCGCCGCCTTCGGCTGCTGGGTGGGCACGCTGCTGGGCCTGCCCCCCGCCTTCGCCGCCGCCATCGGCCTTGTGGCCGTGTTCTGCGGCGCGGTGAACTGCCCCATCGCCTCGGTGGTGCTGAGTGTGGAGATGTTCGGTGCGGAGGGCATGCTGTACTTCGCCATGGCCTGCGCCATCAGCTATGTGCTGTCCGGCTACTGCGGCCTGTACAGCAGCCAGACCATCCTCTACTCTAAGCTCCGCGCCGAGTTCATCAACGTGCATACAAAGGAGTAACAGACACCAAGCGGGAGCCGCGCCATTGGCGCGGCTCCCGCTATTATCATTTCCCTTTCCCGGCAGGCCCTATACCCCCAGCAGCTTGCCCCAGGTGCCCTGACCGGCGATACCGTCCGCGCCCAGCTTATAGCGCCCCTGGAACCGCTTCAGCGCCGTTTCCGTTGCCGCACCAAACGCGCCGTCCGCCGCGCCGCAGGCAAAGCCACCGGCGTTCAGCGCCGCCTGCAAGGTGCGCACATCCGCACCGGTCATGCCCCTGCGCAGCACCCGCACGGCTGCCTGCACCGTCTCCGCCTGCGCGGGCTGCACGGGCACCGGCTCCGGGGTGTTCTCCCCCGGCACAAACCTGACGCCCAGCGCCGCGCACAGCCCCTTGGCGATGGCCTCACCGATAACCGTGGTGCTGGCGATGATCCACGCCGCCACAGCGGGCACATCGTGGAAATCCACCTCGATATACACCGTGGGCGCGGCGGGGTGCTTCACCTCGTACAGCGCGGGATACGCCCGCACCACGTCGGGAGCCCCCGGCGTCACCGACCCCAGCACACCCAGCACCGCCTGACAGGCCTTGTACCCGGCGCTGTTCCGGTCAGCATCGTAGCAGAAGATGTGCGTGCCGGTGGCCTTGCCGTTGGCGGCGTTGGTGTGGATGGGCACATGCAGATCGGCCTTAAACCGGTTGGACGCCGCCACGCGGTTGGCCATGGTGTCGTACAGCCCCACCATCACCTCCACACCGGAGCGCTCCAGCGCCGCCTTACACGCCGCCGCGATGCGCCCGCACTGCACGTCCTCGGTGGTGTCGCCCACCGCGTAGGTGTTGCGCCGCTGGTCGCTGGGGGACAGATACACGCGCTTCGCCATGGTCACACCTCCGTCTCGCAGTTTTTCTTATACTTCGCCGTGCTGAGGCCCAGCAGGGCGCCCAGCAGCGCTGCCACGGCGGAGATGGTCATGGCCACCTGCTCGGCGTAGGGCCAGCCCCACACCGGGGCCAGCGCCACATAGAACGCGCTGAGCGCGGGCAGCACGATCATCACGATCCACTTCATCACGTCGTAGACTTTATTATTCAGCTTCATATTACTTTCCTTTCCGGCCTTCCGGCCTGTTACATCTTATGCATCGGCAGCCTCCGCACTTCCTCCATGACCCGCTTTGCGCTGCCGTTGCCGCCCATTTTCTCATAGGGCGCGTACAGATAGTCGTTGAGATTCTCGTACTCGTCCTGCGTGACGTACCCGCGGTCAACGTACACCATGCCCAGATGCACAATGCGGTCGTGGGCGAGGCCCACCAGCATCTTGCGCTGGGCGTCTCCCTTGTCGGCGCGTCTGGCCACCACGGCCCACAGGCCGCTGCTGGTCAGCACCGCCGCCACGAGGGGCACCGCGATCTGTACCCAGATGTCCACGCCTTCACCCCCTCACAGCTCCGCCGACAGCAGGGACACCGCGCCCGCGTTGAGGGCGGCGGCGGTCATGCCGTGGCTGGCCTTGGCGGCGGAGATCATCACGCCGTTGGCCCGCGCCGCCGTGACGGCGAACGTGAAGCCCGTCTGATCCGTGCCGCCCATAACGCTGCGCACCTTGAAATCATCCACAACGATGGTGGGCGTCGCCCGCATGGTCACGGGCAGCGGCACGAAGAAGAAGATCATACCCGTGCCGATGATCACGGCCTGCACCAGATCCGACGACAGCGGCACCAGATACCGCTGGCACCGCGCCAGCTCCGCGCCGTAGTCGGGCAGCTGGTTCAGCTCCCACGCGCCGCCCTCCAGACGCGCCAGCGTCTGCACGCCGCCCAGCTCCAGCTTGGCGGCGATGAGCTTCGTACCCGCCGCCGTGACGGTGAAGGTCTTGGTGGTGCTGTCGTAGCCCACGGGAACGACGCCCTCCTCCGTCAGGACGGTGGCCGTCATCGCGCCCACCGGCGCGTCCTCCAGCACCTGCGCCATGGTGCCGTTGAGGGTGATGCCGTCCGCCCCGATGGTCACGGAGCCGCTGACCAGCTTCCACCCGTCCAGAAAGTATCCGGCGGTGCTGATGGTGCCGCTGACGCCCCGCTGGTTCACCGGATGGCCAAAGTACCAGTTTCGCAGCAGATTGGGGGCGCAGGGGAACGCCTGCGTGGAGATAACGCCGCCGCTGATGCGGATGTTGTCACCGGCCGCGTACACCGGCGCCGCCGCGCCGGTATCGCCCTTCTCCCCCTTGTCGCCGGTATCGCCCTTGTCGCCCTTGTCGCCCTTCTCGCCCTTGTCGCCCTTCTCTCCCTTCTCTCCCTTGGGGCCGGACGCACCGGTATCACCCTTAGGCCCGCCGGTGCCCACCGGCAGACGGCTGGCCTGATACGCGCCGCTCTCCGCGTCCCACAGCATCCAGTACCCCTCGCCGCCCGGCTGGGGTGGATGCGCCGCCAGCTCCCGCAGCCGCGTCTCCAGCTGCCGGAACGCCGTGGGAAGCTCCGGCCATGCCGCCCCCTCCGACAGGCTCTCCGGCACCAGCACCTCCGTCACGCTGCTGTGCCGCTGGGTCACGCCGTCGGCGCGCAGCGTCCCCCGCACCTGCAGGGTGTAGGTACCGCCCTTGGGCAGATTCTCCCGCTGTAGCAGCACACCCGCACCGCCGGGCCGCGCCTGCATCGGCAGGATGTCCAGACCGCCCTCCGGCTCCTGCAGCAGCAGCTCCCAGTCGTACCCCTCCGGCATGTCCCCGATCACGTCCAGCCACACGCTGCCGTTATCGAACTGCATAGCCGCCGGCGCACCGTCCCACGTCAGACGCCAATCCTTCCATTCGATCATACTTGCCACTCCTCCCTGAATGATGTCACCTCTCCCCGCGTCGCCGCCCCCGGTTGTACGTCCCTGCGTGTTCCTGAAATTTTTCCGTCCTTATTTCATCAATTACGCAAGTGTTTCACGCTATCCTGTACTATCCTGACTTTTCTTGTACTTTTCCAATAAATTTTCGTGGATTTATTGCTTTTGCCAAAAAATATGGTATACTGTCTTTGTTTGCATATACAACATCTTCCGCCGCGCTTTGCGGTATGAAGTTTCCACGCTCCGGGCACACTGTTGCCAGAGCCTATTGACCACCTGAAAAGAGGGAACTGCCTTGAACAAATACATTATCCACGGCGGCCATCCGCTGTTCGGCGAAGTAACCATCAGCGGCGCGAAGAACGCCGCCGTCGCCATCATCCCCGCCGCCCTGCTGGTGGACGGCGTCTGCCGCATCGAGAACATCCCCCAGATCAGCGACGTGACCCTGTTCTTCTCCATTCTGGAGGAGCTGGGCGCCCGCATCCGCGTGCTGAACCGCCACGCGGTGGAGCTCGACTGCCACGCCATCCACAGCACCCGCCCGTCCTACGAGCTGGCCCGCCGCATCCGCGCCAGCTACTATCTGCTGGGCGCGCTGCTGGGCCGGTTCGGACAGGCTACCGTGGCCATGCCCGGCGGCTGCAACTTCGGCGTCCGTCCCATCGACCAGCACATCAAGGGCTTCACCACCATGGGCGCGGAGGTATCCGTGGAGGGCGGCTTCATCCACACTGCCGCCAAAAACGGCCGACTCACCGGTGCCCCGGTGTATCTGGACGTTGTCTCCGTGGGCGCCACCATGAACATCATGATGGCCGCCGCGCTGGCCGACGGCGTCACCACCATCGAAAACGCCGCCAAGGAGCCCCACATCGTGGATCTGGCCAACTTCCTGAACTCCATGGGCGCGGACATCAAGGGCGCCGGCACCGACTCCATCAAGATCCGGGGCGTGGAGCGTCTCACCGGCGGCACCTACTGCATCATCCCCGACCAGATCGAGGCGGGCACCTATATGGCCGCTGTGGCCGCCACCGGCGGTCAGCTGCTGCTGAAGAACATCATTCCCAAGCACATGGACTGCATCAGCGCCAAGCTGATGGAGATGGGCGTCGTGGTGGAGGAGAACGACGACACGCTGCTGGTGCGCCGCAGCGAGCCGCTGCAGAAAACCAACGTCAAGACGCTGCCCTACCCCGGCTTCCCCACGGATATGCAGCCCCAGATCGCCGCCGTGCTGTCCCTGGCGCAGGGCACCAGCCTTGTCACCGAGGGGGTCTACGGTGCCAACCGCTTCAAGTATGTGGACGAGCTGAAGCGCATGGGTGCCCACATTCAGGTAGACGGCAAGGTGGCCGTCATCGAGGGTGCCGGCCAACTGGTGGGCGCGCCCATTCAGGCCTGCGACCTGCGGGCCGGTGCGGCGCTGGTCATCGCCGGTCTGGCCGCCAAGGGCACCACCGAGCTCAGCTGCGTCCAGTATATCGAGCGCGGCTACGAGGATCTGGTGGGCAAGCTCCGCGCCGTGGGCGCGGATATCGCCATGGTGGACGTGCCCGAGGAGAGCGAAGTCGAATCCCACATCAGCTGACATACACCTTCCAGCGTCCGCTGCGAGAGGCCGCAGCCTTTGCGGCTTGCTGCAACGGACGCTGTCATTTTTCCGGAAAGGTACATACCGCTTTGATCTCTGTACATACACTGGCCAGCGGCTCCGAGGGCAACAGCCTGCTGGTCTCCGCCTGCGGCGTCCACCTGCTGGTGGATGCCGGCATCTCCGCCCGCCGCATCAAGCAGTCCCTTGCTCTGCTGGATCTGACGCCGGACGACCTGTCCGCCATCCTCATCACCCATGAGCATACAGATCACACGGCGGGCCTTGCCACCCTCCTGAAGCACCATGCCGTCCCGCTGTACGCCAGCGGCGGCACGGCCTTCTATCTCCGCAGCCGCCTGCCGGGGCTGGACGATCACCTGCGCCTTGTATCCCCCGGCAGCGTCTTTGCCGTTGGCCCCGCACAGGTGACGGTGTTCGCCACCAGCCACGACGCGGGGGAGGGCGTGGACTACCGCATCGACTGCGGCGGCGAGTCGGTGGGCATCCTCACCGATACCGGCTTCGTGCCGGAGCCGGCGGCCGCCGCTCTCACCGGCGTAGACCTGCTGGTGCTGGAGAGCAACCACGATGTGGAGTGGCTGCTGTCCGGGCCGTACCCCTACCCCCTGAAGCAGCGCATCCTGGGCCGGCGGGGCCACCTGTCCAACGAGGACGCCGCCGCCTTCGCCCGCCGCATGGCGGAATGCGGCACCCGCCGCTTCGTGCTGGCTCACCTGAGCCGGGAGAATAACACCCCCGCCCGCGCCCTGCAGGTCATGGAGACGGCGCTGTCTGATCTGGATGTCTCCGTGGATGTGGCGCCCCGTGGTGAACTCAGCGTCTGCTATGAAGCGGAGGTAAGCGTATGCAGAAGGTAACGATCCTCTGCGTGGGAAAGCTGAAGGAAAGGTTCTATATCGACGCTGCTGCCGAGTATGTCAAGCGCCTCCAGCGGCTGTGCCGCCTGGAGGTCATCGAGCTGCCGGAGAGCCGCCTGCCCGATGATCCCTCCCCCGCTGAGCTGCGCCGCGCCCTGCAAACGGAAGCCGCCGCCATCCGGGAAAGGCTGCCTAAGGGCGGCGCGCTGGTGGCGCTGTGCATCGAGGGAAAGCCCTGCTCCAGTGAGGAGCTGAGCCGCCGTCTTACGGACTTCGGCGTGCAGGGCAAGACCCAGATCACCTTCCTCATCGGCGGCAGCGTGGGGCTGGACGGAAGCCTGAAGCAGCAGGCCGACTGGCGGCTTTCCATGTCGCCCATGACGTTCCCCCACCACATGGCCCGCATCATGCTGCTGGAGCAGATCTACCGCGCCTATCAGATCGCCGGCGGCGCAAAATATCACAAATAGGAGGTCATCCCATGGAGAATTGGAGCTTTACCGGCCGTCCGGACGTGCCCGCGTGGCCCAAGGACGAAGCCGGACACGACGAAAGGGCCGTGCTGCTGAAGCAGACCTTTGACTCCGCCGCCGATGCCGACACCGTCATTTCCCTGCTGTCGGCCTACGGTGTCCCCTGCTTCAAGTATTACGACCGCGAGGGCGGGGCCGGCAAGGTCATCAACGGCTTTTCCGGCTTCGGCGTCAGCCTGTATGTCCCCGCCTCCCGTCTGGAGGAGGCGCAGGAGCTGCTGACCTCCCGGCCCGTGGAGGAAGACGAATAAGTACATATCATCCCGAAAGGAGTACCTATATGAGCTACAAACAGGAATACGAGCGCTGGCTCCACAGCGACGCCCTCTCCCCCGCCGAGCACGCGGAGCTGGAGAGCATCGCCGGCGACGAAAAGGAGATCGAGAACCGCTTTTACGGGCCGCTGGAGTTCGGCACCGCCGGTCTGCGCGGGACCATGAAGGTAGGCCTGCACCAGATGAACATCCACGTCATCCGCTGGGCCACGCAGGGCTTTTCCAACGTCATCGCCGCCGAGGGGGAGGAGGCCAAAAAGAAGGGCGTGGCCATCTGCATGGACTGCCGCAACAACAACATGCTCTTTTCCCATGCCGCCGCGGAGGTCTGCGCCGCCAACGGCATCCATGTCCGCATCTTCGAGTCCCTGCGCCCCACGCCGGAGCTGAGCTTCGCCGTCCGCTACTACGGCTGCCAGGCGGGCATCAACGTCACCGCCAGCCACAACCCCAAGGAGTACAACGGCTACAAGGTCTACTGGTCTGACGGCGCGCAGCTGCCGCCCCAGCACGCCGACGCCATCGCCGCCCAGCTGGAGAAGATCGACATCTTCACCGGTGTGAAGCGCATGGACTTCGATGAAGCCGTAAAGGCCGGCCTCATCGAGATCATGGGCGAGGAGACGGATCGCGCCTTTATGGAGAACGTCATGGCCATGGTCAATGACCGGGATTCCATGGCCAAGGTGGCCGACACCTTCAAGGTGGTATACACCCCGTTCCACGGCTGCGGCTGGAAGCTGGTGCCGGAGGCTCTGCGGGGTCTGGGCGTAAAGCACCTGTACTGCGTGGAGCAGCAGATGGTGCTGGACGGCAATTTCCCCACCGTGGCCTCCCCCAATCCGGAGAATCCGGAGGGCTTCTATCTGGCCATCGAGCTGGCGGATAAGGTGGGCGCGGACTTCATTCTGGGCACCGATCCCGACAGTGACCGCGTGGGCATCATGGTGCGCGACCACAGCGGCAAATTCGTGGCCGTCACCGGCAACCAGACCGGCGTGCTGCTGCTGGACTACCTCATCGGCGCGCTGCGCCGGGCCGGCAAGATGCCGGAGAAGCCGGTGTTCCTCAAGTCCATCGTCACCACCAACATGGCCCGCAAGGTGGCCGAATCCAACGGCGTCACCTGCTACGACACCTTCACCGGCTTCAAGTTCATGGCCGAGAAGAAGGGCGAGCTGGAATCCTCCGGTCAGGGCGAGGTCATCATGTCCTACGAGGAGAGCTACGGCTACATGCTGGGCGACTACGTCCGGGACAAGGACGCCGTCACCGCCTCCCTGATGGTCACGGAGATGGCCGGCTGGTACGCCGCGCAGGGCATGACCCTCTACGATGCGCTGCTGGCGCTGTACGCCAAGTACGGCTGGTACGGCGAAAAGACCCACAACCTTGTGATGCCCGGCGTGGACGGTCTGGAGAAGATGGCCGCGCTGATGAAGCGCCTGCGCCAGACGCCACCCGCCGAGATCGCCGGCGTCGCCGTGTCCGTCCGCAAGGACTACGCCGACGGCACCGCCGTGGACTGCGCCACCGGCGCTGCCTCTCCCATGGAGCTGCACGGCAGCAACGTCCTGCGCTACGAGCTGGCCGACGGCACCACTATCCTCGTCCGCCCCTCCGGCACGGAGCCCAAGATCAAGGTCTACATCCTGACGCAGGGCAGGGACGCGGCGGAGCGGGACGCCAACATTGCCAAGTACTCCGCATGGGTGGAAACGCTGACCAAATAACCGCCCCTCCACAAAAAAATACCGGGAGCCTTTTCCAAGGCTCCCGGTATTTTCTGTATTTTCCGGTTTTTCAGGGATATTTCCATGTTATTTCCATGGTTTTCAGGGGGTCATCTCCACGTCTCGCTGAAGAAGTAGACCGCCAGCATGCCCGGGCCCACATGGGCGCCGGTCACCGGCTCGTGGCACACGGTGAGGATCTCGCCGGTGCAGCCCACCTGCCGCAGCCGGGTGGCCACATGCAGCGCGTCCGCCGGAGAACCGGCGTGGGAGATGCCCACGGGAGCGCTTTTGTCCTCCGCCATCCGGTCGTAGAGCTTCACCAGCTCCTCCATACCGGCCTTCCTGCCCCGCACCTTGGCCAGCATCACGATCTTGCCTTCCTCATCGCCCTGCAGGATGGGCTTGATCTGCAGCAGCGTACCGGCCAGCGCCGCGCTGCCCGAGATACGCCCTCCCTTACGCAGGAACTTGAGATCGTCCACCATGAAGTGCTGGCGCATCTTGCCGCACAGCTCCTCACAGCGCACCACGATCTCCTCCAGTACGCGGCCCGCCGCCGCCAGCCTGGCGGCCTCCAGCACAATCAGGCCCTCGCCCAGCGACGCGCCCCGGGAGTCCAGCACGCGGATCTTCCGCTCCGGGTACTGCTCCGCCAGCTCGCGGGCCACCAGTCCCACACCCCAGCAGGTACCGCTGACGCCGCCGGACAGGCCCACATACAGCACATCGTCGCCGTTGACGAGGTGGGGCTCCATGCCCTGCCGCGCCGCGTCCGGCGTGACCATGGAGGTCTGCACCACCGCGCCGCGCCGCATGGCGTCGTAAAAGCTGCGGCCGTCGAACTCGGCGGCGGTGTCCGCCGGTTCGCCGTCCACCGTATAGGTCAGGCAAAGCTCCCCGATGCCGTACTGCTCCAGCAGGGCCTTGGGCAGGTTTGCCGCGTTGTCAGTCATGATCCGTACCATAATCTATCTCCTTTTGCTCTTGTTCGTTACAGCTGCGGCGTGACCCACTGGGCCAGCGTGTCAAACAGCTGCCTGTACCCCGGCATGGTCAGGTGGATGCCGTCCGCCGCGATCATCTGCGGCAGCTCCCGCAGCGGCAGAAAGCGGCGGCGGACGTCGATGAGAGGCAGCCCCTCGCTCATGGCGAAGGATGCTACCGTGTCGGAGTACAGCTCCTGATGCCGGTAGATGCGGCCCTCGTCGCCCAGCCACTGTAAAATGCGCTCCCGACTTAGCCCGTCTCTGCAAATATAATCCAAATAACGCTTCCCGTCAATAGGCGGCAGCGTCATCAGCACAGGCTGCACCCCGGCCCGCACCAGCTCCGCCACCGTCTGCTTCAGCTTGGCCAGGAACTCCGGCAGCTCCGTGCGGGGCTTGTGCTCCCCCTCCGGGTCGGCGGCGATGCCCGCCCAGTCGAAATCACTGTCGTTGCCGCCGTAGGCCACCAGCGCCCAGCGGGCGTCCATGCCCCGCTGCACGTCGTGCGCCACCAGTGACAGCCCCTTGCTGATGGTGGAGCCCATCTTGGCCCGGTTCACCACCTCCAGCCGCTCCGTGGGGTACCGGGCCATGACCTCCGCCAGATGGAAATGATACCGCATGGCCTCATCCGGCACGGTGGCCTTCAGCAGCGAATCCCCATACACATACGCCCGTTCCATAGTATACCCTCCTCAGCGATTTTTTCATAATATAACATATTAGGTGATATGCGTCAAGATATCATATTCACGTTTTTCTTGTCAAGCACAGCCATTTGTGATATAGTGTATTACGTTTATAAGTCAGGGGGCGTTTTTATGCAGTACGACAAGAATCTTGTGGCTCATAAGCTGCGGCGGTGGGACAAGTTCATCACCGACTATCACCTGCCGGATTGGAACGCCATTCCGGATCTGGGCCTGTATATGGATCAGGTCATCGTGCTGCTGGAGCAGTATCTCAGCTTCATACCCGCACCGACGGGGATGAAGGAGCGCTTTGTGACCTCCTCCACCATCAACAACTATGTACGCCTGAAGATCATGCCGGCGCCGGTGAAGCGCAAGTACCACCGGGTACACATCGCCTATCTCATCATGATCCTCACCATGAAGCAGAGTCTCAGCATCAGCGACGTACAGAAGGTCATCCCGCCGGACAGCAGTGAGGAGGAGGTACGGGCGGTCTACCAGGACTACTCGGAGAAGTTCCGGCGGCTGGCGCTGTTCTTCAACCAGCAGGTGCAGACCGGCGCGGAGGGCATCCGCACACCGGGGCAGACCGGCGACAACGCCGTGGAGCTGCTGGTCATCGAGAGCGCGCTGATCGCGGGGTTCTCCAAAATTCTGGCGGAGAAGCTGATCCGTCTGTGCGGCGCCGACACGGAGGATGTGCTGGCGGCGGAAAAGGAGGCAGCTCAGCCGTAACAGGACGCCGCAAAACCGCTATTTATGCAGAAAGCAGCCATTTCCCACAGGAAATGGCTGCTTTTTTACTTCCTACCGTCATCCCGGTGGGCGTTGATCTTCTCCTTGTTGAACATGCAGAACGCCGTCATCAGCAGGATGCGCAGATCGAAGGCCGGCGACCAGTTCTCGATGTAGTACAGATCGAACTCGATGCGCTTGGTGATGGACGTGTCGCCCCGGAAGCCGTTGACCTGCGCCCAGCCGGTGATACCGGGACGCACCTGATGCTTCACCATATAGCGGGGGATCTCCTCCTTGAACTGCTCCACGAAGAACGGCAGCTCCGGCCGGGGCCCGATGAGGCTCATGTCGCCCTTGAGCACGTTGAAGAATTGGGGCAGCTCGTCCACGGAGCACTTGCGGATCAGGGAGCCGAACCACGTCTTGCGGTCGTCCACATTTTTGCTCCAGCCGGTGTTCTGGCTGCTGTTCACCTTCATGGAGCGGAACTTGTACATGTAGAACGGCTTTTTGTCCTTGCCCACCCGCTCCTGCTTGAAAATGATAGGCCCGGGAGAGGACAGCTTCACGCCGATGGCCGCGATGAGCATCAGCGGCGAGGTCAGCACGATCAGCAGCAGCGAGCAGACGACATCCACCGCCCGTTTGAAAAAGGCATTGCCCAGATTGTCCAGCGGGATGCGCCGCAGGTTGATCAGCGGCAGGCCGTCCACACTGTCGAATTGGGGGTTGGAGGGCATATACTTCACATAGGACGGCACCACGGACAGCTTCGTGCCGTCCTTTTCGCAGGCATTGATAATCTTGCCGATCCACTGGCCCTCCTCCGTGGGCAGGGCCACCACCACCTCGTCCGGCTGCTCCCGCTGAAAGACCTCCTCCAGCTGGGCGTAAGTGCCGCAGTAGGGCAGGGCGTCCCAGCCGCCCTGATCCGCCACATAGCCCACCACCTGATAGCCCAGGCGCTTATCCGACGTGACCCGTTCCAGATACGTCTCGGCGCTTTCGCCGTGGCCCACCAGCAGCACCCGCTTCTGGTTATAGCCCATGGCGCGGTAGCGCCGCAGGATCATCCGCAGCGCGCCCCGCTTGCCCACCAGCAGGAGCGTGGCCACCGCGTAGAAGAACGCCACCGACCAACGGGACGTTTCGCCCAGCCGCAGCACGAACATGGCCGCCATGACGATCAGCGCCACCAGCAGCTCCAGCACCGCCACCCGGCCCGCCTCCACATGGAACCGCACGGCCCGGAAGGATTCGTATAGTCCCGCCACGGCAAAGACCAGCAGCGTCAGCGCCGCCGCCACCACGCCCAGCCAGACGTAGTAGTTGAAGGGCATGCCCTTGACGCCGTGGAACAGCTCGAAGCGCAGCCAGTAGGACACCAGCATGGCCAGAAAGACCGCCACCGCGTCGGTGAGCACATTGAATTGATTGAGCAGACGTTGGTTTTCCCGTATCATATCCGTTTTCCTTTATCACCCGTCACGGACAGGTATCGTTCCATCACCTGCGGCAGCACCGTATCCAGCGCGTACCGCTGCATCTTCTCCCGGCCGGCCTGTCCCAGCCGCGCACGCAGCCCGGCGTCCTCCGCCAGTGTCCGCACCGCGGCGGCGAGGGCCGCCTCGTCCCCACGGGGGAACAGCAGACCGTTTTCCGGCCCGATCAGGTCGGTATGGCCCTTTACGGCGCTGGCTGCCGCCGGCAGGCCGCAGGCCATGGCCTCCATGATGTTGAAGGGCAGTCCCTCCGACCGGCTGGCGGACACGGCGATATCCGCCGCACCCAGCCACGCCGGGATATCGTGTACCTGCCCCGGGAACTGCACACGATCCGCCACGCCCAGCTGGGCGGCCAGTCCACGGCAGGCGTCCAGCAGCTCGCCGCTGCCCGGCAGCAGCAGCTTGATGTGCGGCGGCAGGCGCTTCATGGCCCGCAGCAGCATGGCCTGATCCTTCCGGCCGGAAAACTCCGCCGGGTAGAGCAGGGCGATATCCCCCTCCGTCAGGCCCAGTCTGTCCCGCATGGCCTGCCGCGTCTCCCCCGCCGCACGGAAGCGGCTGAGATCCACGCCCATGCCGGGTATCTCCTCCGCCCGGGCCGCCGCGTGGTGCGCCGCGGCCCACCGGGTATCCCATGCGTTCATGGTCAGCAGCAGGTCGGTCTGGGGCGCTGTCAGCAGCTCCGCCCGCGTCAGCAGCAGCTTTTTGACCGCCGGCGTCTCGTCGGTAAACAGGTAGCCGTGCATCACATTGACGATGGGCGGGCGGTTTTTCATGCCACGCGCCGCCCAGCGGGTGAAGAACGATGCCAGCGACGTGTGGGTGATGACCAGATCGTAGTGCTCCCGCTCCATCATCCTCCGCAGCAGCTTTGCCGCCCGGAGGTTGGCCGGGGAGGACATCTTCTTCTCCAGCGGCAGCGCGGCGGTCACATCGGCAAAGGGGATGTCCCGCATGGCGCCGCCGCAGGCTACATCCACCTGCCAGCCCAGCTCACGGAAGCGCCGGAGGTAGGGCAGGTGGAAATTGACGATATGGGAAAATGTGGACGCCGTGATAAGAACGGACGGCATAGGCGTTCCTCCTCTTCTGCTGTTATGACGCCGCGGACTGGCCCAGCATGCTGTCGAGGTAATCCGACACGTCGCTGCTCAGGCTGATGGTGCCCAGGTTATCCCGGTTCCAGCCTTCCAGCTTCTCCCGCAGGCGGGCCGTCCCCTGCAGAAAGGCGTCACTGTTGTCGTTGTACTGCATGACCAGACGGAAGCTGGCGTCCCATGTGCCGGGGTTGGAGGGCGTGTAGTCCACGAACTTCTCCAGCATGGCGAAGCCCTTTTCCACGTTCCCCAGATTGAAATATGACTCCGCCAGATACTTGGGCACGGAGTTGGAGTTCAGTTTCTCCAGATCGGCCATGTAGCGCTCCACCGTCTCCCGCATGTCGCCGGACAGCTCACCCGCCGCCGAGGCGTTGTACACATAGGTCAGCTTGTGATCCGCCCACTCGTAGGGATCCATGTCCGCTGCCCGCGCCATGGCGCTGTAGCTGCCCTGACGGCTCAGACGCGCCGCCAGCAGGTTCAGGAGCAGCAGTACGCTGAACACCGCCAGACCCAGCGCCTCCGCCCGTACTATCCAGCGGCGGGCCCGCTTCCCCGCGAAGCGCAGGGGCACCAGCCGGCCGCAGCTCAGGTTTATGACGGCCAGTGCACCGAAGCCGAAGGGCAGGAAATAGCCGCTGGAGAAGATGACCTCCACGGCGGCGTGGATCATCAGGAACAGCAGCAGCGCGCACAGCGCCGGGGCCATGGTCAGCTGCTCCTCCCTGTCCCCGCGCCACAGGCGGAACAGGCCCACGGCGTTGGCCGCCAGCAGCCCCAGCCACAGGGCAAGGCCGATCAGGCCCGTCTCCACCATGGTCTGGATATAGTGGTTATGGACGTACTTCGTCTCGTAGTGATAGGTCTGCACGTTGTAGATGCCGTTTTCAAAAGCGCCCATGCCCAGTCCGACGATGGGACTGCGCTTGAACAGCTTCATGGCGTCACTGACATACACGAACCGCTGCGCCACGTTGCCCTCGGCCCGCAGGGTCTGGATGCGCCCGGCAATGGCCTCCGGCAGCAGCCTGTACTTCAATTTCAGTTCGCCGGACACCGCGCCCTCGTAGCGGATAGCGGTGATGTCCACCGTCTCATCGGCACTGATGAGGAACGTCACGGACTGGTTGCCCTCCGGGGCGGTGAATACCGCGCCGTCCGCCTCGCCCTTGTACACCGTGATCTTGCGGTTCATCACCGCGTCCTCACGGGTCTGGGTCTGCACCCGCACCGTCACGGGGCCGCTGGCCTCCACATGCAGGGTGTACTCCCCCGCGTCCAGATACGCGCCGCGTGTGATCTGCTCTCCGGCGCTCATATGGATGGCGCCTGTCCAGCTCACCGCCAGCACCATGGCCGCTATGGCGGCGGCCAGCACCGCCAGCAGCACGATATTCACGGTCTTCATCCGCCGCGCCATGCGCTGCGCCAGCGGGCGTCCCACAAAGATGTCCAGTGCGCACAGCGCCGCAGCGGCGGCCAGCACCGCCAGCAGCGGCAGCATCTGCGCCTTCCGCCCGGCGGCGGCGTAGGCCGGCAAGACCGCCAGACTGGCCGCTGCCGTCAGCAGCAGCGTCTCCGCCATCAGCACGAAGGAGACGGCGCGGCGCTCCCCCCGCTCCAGCAGCAGGAGCAGCAGGAATGCCGCCGCGATGGCCGCCATCGCACCGCGGCTCACCGCCAGCAGGAACACGGTGCTGCTCAGCAGCAGGCACGACAGGTGCAGGCAGCGCTCCGTCCGCTTCTCCGCCGTCACCGCCAGACCCAGCGACAGCAGAATGGCCACGCCGGCGCAGCCCGCGAATACGTTGGGATTTTCAAAGATGGTCTTGAGCCGCTGCTCCTGCAGCACCGAGCTGAGGATCATCGGCGCGCCCAGCTCCGAGGTCAGGGTGGCCAGCAGGTTATACAGTACGCGGGTGGACACGGTGTCGATGCTGAACAGCGCCGCCAGCGCGCCCGTTACCTCCAGCACCACGGCGGCACACCGTCCGGTGCGGTGCTCCCGCTCCGGCTCCAGCGCCGTCAGCAGCAGCGCCATGCCGGCCGCCGCCGCCACCTTCAGGAACTCATACAGCGCGAACTTGCCGGAGGGCGCGTACAGCGTGGAGATGCCGTCCAGCAGGACATACAGCCCAAGCAGCAGCGCCGGCCACGTCATGCGCTGCGCCAGCGTCCGGCCCCGTATGACCGCGCATACGATGGCCGCCAGCAGCACCACCAGCGTGATGCCCTTGTTGCTGCCGTGGAGCATCAGGCATGTGATGAAAAAGTAAAAAACCGCCAGCACCGGCACCAGCCACGGACGCCGCAGCTCCTGCGGCGCTCCCACAGCGGGCGGGGCCTCCCTGCGGCCTCTTTTCTTCGCCATAGTGTTCTCCTTACTCTTGATAATGTCATTTCAGTATACTCTTTTTCGCCGTTCTCTGTCAATGTGCAGAGGGAATATTCCGTTTTACTGTGAGAATATTCCACTTCGCCGTGCATACAGTGTGGGCAGAGGGGTGATGTGTCATGCGCCGCTATGTGCCGAGCTTCTGCGCCGCCGCCGCCTGCGCGGCGCTGCTGTATGGACTGTCCGCCCGGTTCCCCAATCCGCTGACCCGCGTGCTGTCCCCTGTCAACGGCAGTCCGTGGGAGCTGGGCAAGCTGGCGCTGTGGCCGGGGCTGTGCGCCGCGCTGGTTCTGCACCGTCTGGACAGCGGCAGCAGCCGCAGCGGCCTGTGCGCCGCCGTACTGCTGTCGGTGGGCGCGGCCATGGCGCTGGGCGCGGCGGGGCTGTCCCCCGTGCCGCTGTGTCTGCTGTCCGCCGCCGCAGGCCTCACCGCCTATGCGCCGGTGCTGCGCCGTCTGCGGGGCGGCGAGCTGCTGTGGTACACCGCCGTGATCCTGCTGGCCATCACCTATATTTTGTTCACCATCCTGCCGCCCTCCGGCGCTCTGTTCACCGAGCCCGGCGGCGTGTCCGCCATGACGCCCATCCCCTTCTGATGCAAAAGATATCCTCCGGCGGAGCCGGAGGATATCTTTTTTGTTCTATACGGCGGCTCAGGGCATGGTGGCCCGGACGCCCACGGTGTTGTAGCTGGTACTGAGTGTCTTGCCGTCCGCCGCCACACCCCGCACCATGTAGGCGTAGGTGGTGCCGGAGGTGCCGGTGGTGTCCTTCCAGCTCAGGGCGCCGACCTTCTTCGCCACCAGCACCCACTTGGAGGCGGGCACAGGCCGTAGGGTATCGCCGCTTTTGGGCGGGTTGGCGGCGCGGTAGACATTGTAGGTCTTGGCGTTGGTCGCGGTCGTCCACGTCAGCAGGATGCCCTTTTCCCCGATTGTGACCCGCCGGGCGTCTTTCATGGTGACGTAGCCCGGCGTGGTGGAGGCCGATGCCGTCACTTTGGCGCTCTTGCCGGTGGTGTCGTAAGGCCCCGTAGTGACACCGTCCGCTGCCACGCCCTGCACTGTGTAGCTGTACATCGCGCCCCTGGCTACGGTGGTATCCTTATAGCTGGTGCCGCTGACGCCGCGGGCGATGACCTTCCACGCGGTGTTGGAGGCGTCCCTGCGCAGGACGTTGTAGGTATCCGCGTTGGCAGTGGTCTTCCACGTCACGGTGATGCCGGCGGCATCCGCCTTGATGCCGGACAAAACCACGGCGGCAGGCGCCTTGACGACGCCTGCCACATGGATCGCAACGGTATTGCTGAATCCGCTGGCACCGCTGGCACCAACGGCTCTGATTTTATAGAAGTATGTTACACCCTTCACCGCGCCGGTGTTGACGTAGGTGGTCTTGTCGGTGCTGCCTACCTTGGAGAAGGTGCCGTCGGCACTGTTGGAGCGGTAGACATCGTACTTAGCCGCGCCGTCCACCGCCGCCCATGTCAGCTGGGGCTTGCCGCTGGCGGAGGATGTGCCCCCCTTCAGTACCGGAGCGGCCGGGGCCGGTGTTCTGGCCGTACCGCTGACGATATTGCTGTATGCGCTGGTTCCGGCGCTGTTCACCGCCTTGACCCGGTAGTAGTAGGTCTTGCCCACCGCCGCGCCGGTGTTGACGTAGCTGGTGGAGGTGGTGGTGCCCAGCAGGCTGTAGCCGGTGCCGCGGCTCTCAGAGCGGTACACCCGGTAGGAGGTAGCGCCGCTGACGGCGCTCCACGTCAGCTTCGGCTTGCCGCCGTCGGAGTACGTCATGGTCACGGTGGGGGCCGCCGGAGCCACCGCCTTGGCCGCGCCGCTGACGGTACTGCTGTACGCGCCCGCCGCGCCGTCCACGTTCAGGGCGCGGACTTTGTAGTAGTAGGTCTTGCCCACCGCCGCGCCGGTGTTGACATAGCTGGTGGAGGTGGTGGTGCCCAGCAGGGTGAAGCCGGTGCTCTGCTGGGTGGAGCGGTAGATCTCGTACTTGGCCGCACC